>Ga0222715_10005585_pt1 | contig 10695 bp, 9 predicted proteins | sample C33_9DmetaG_FD_165056 | JGI IMG/M metagenome (GOLD analysis project Ga0222715, IMG submission 165056) | Estuarine water microbial communities from San Francisco Bay, California, United States - C33_9D | ecosystem: Environmental > Aquatic > Marine > Unclassified | place: USA: California... | reverse complement strand
TCAAGTGAGTAAGTGTAAACGTAGTGCATTAGTTCTAGCGCGACGAAACAGTCGCGTCGCGAGCGTCGTCGTCGCGAGCGTCAAACATAATTACCTGAGCGAAGCCGGACCGACCGACCGACCCGATGGGTTATTCAGTGTGGTCACACGAAAAGTCACGACACACCAGGGCCGCGCGTCGCGAACCCGGACTCGGCGCGGGATGGAGGTCGACTCCGACGACGACGCGTGGCGATTGAACCTAAACGATGCGTGGACGTCGGATAGCGAAGGCGAGGCGCGCGCGAAACCGTCCGCGCGCGCGACGAAAGTCGCCAGAGCCGAACTCGACGCGGTGAACGTGGATGTCGACGCGGTGCCGGCGCCCACGACGTCGACGCGCGGCGACTACGCGTTGACGCTGCCGAATGCGCTCGGCGTGTTGACTGTGGCGCAAATTCACGAGTGCGAGCTCGGCACGGTGGTGTGGAACGCGGCGCTGATCCTGTGCGACTGGTTGAGAGCGAACGCTTCGACGCTGCGAGGCCGCGCTATTTTGGAAGTGGGCGCGGGTTGCGGAGCGTGTGGGTTTTACGCCGCGGCGTGCGGCGCGGATTGCGTCATCGCCGACTGCGGTCCGCAAACGATGCGTAACTTAGAAAAGACGCTCGCGTGTTACGAAAATTTGATCGCGACGCGACCAGGTGGTGGATCGTTTGCGGGAAACGTCAAACTTCGGCGACACTTGTGGGAGGAAGACTTCGAAATCCTCGAAGCTGCGCGACTCGGAGAGATTCCTGGCCGCGTCAGGCATTGGTCGAACGTGGGAGTTTTCGAGAACGAGGGCGCTGGCTTCGCGGCGCCGATGGCGCCGACGGACGTCTTCGACATCGTCATCGGCTCCGACTTGTTGTACTTTTCAAGCCAGGAAGAGAGCTTGCTCGCGGCACTTCGTTCGCGTCTAAAGTCAGGCGGGACGTGTTACATCGTTCAAACGCTGCGCACGAATAACGCCGAAGTCTTCGCACGATTCGTTCTCGCGGCGCGGAGATACTTCGTCGTGGAAATTGTATCCGCGGCGCTTCCGAATGCGAATGAGTTTTTGCGAGCCAAGGAGACGCCGCACGCCCTGTTAGATGACCCGTATAGATTATTGACGCTCCGACCGTTGTAGGGAAGTGTGCACATTTCGACGATGTAAACTCTACCAAACGCTATGAATACATCAATACATATAAGACGGCTGACGCCGAATACTAACGCGCTACGGCTCGCGAGGCGTCGTCGACGGCAACTTGACTTTTTTCCCAGGAAGCTGCGCGTCGTCGTCGACGGCTTGCAAGTCTGCGTGATACATCGCCGCGAACACGGCGGCGTCGTGCGCGCGACGCATCGCCCGCACGTCTACTCTCGTCGCGAGCGGTTTCGGTTTCCCGTAGTTCGGCTCGCGCGTCCTCGACTCTCGTCCCCCGAGCTTCGCCCCGCGTCCACCACCGCCCGCGCTCGCTTTCCCCGTTCCCCTCTCAGCCCTCGCGACCGCTTTCCTCTCGCCCATCGCGCCTCCGCCGCGTTCGCTCGTCGCGTCCGCCTTGCTCTTCGCGTTCGCGCTCGCGTTCGCCGCGTCGCGCGCCGCCGCCCCCCCATCGCATCTCCTCAGCGCGTGCGCCGCGAGCCCATCTTCGAGCACCACCCTCCCGCACGCTTCGCACCGCACCAGCAGCCGCACGACGTCCTCGATCGACGTCAGCGGCGCGGCTTTCGCGCCGATGCCGAACACCTCGGTCGCCACGCGCGCGACGTCCTCGGCGCGCGCGCGCCTCAGAAACGGCGGCAGCCGCGCGATGAGCGCGCGCTCGACGTCCGTCGCGTCGTCGCCGTCCCCGTCGTCGTCGCGCGGCGGCATGTCGCGCGCGACGGCGACGGCGTTCGCGCGCGCGCGCGTCGTCGACTGACGTCCCGCACAGCGCGACTCGACGCATGGCGACGGCGCGCTGCGTCGCGCGCGGCGTCGCGCCGCGCGCGCGCGCGCGAGGGCGCGCCGACTCGTCTCCGGCGTCGCGCGCGCGTCGGCGTCGCGACGTCGCGCGCGCGACGACGCGACGCGCGGCGTCGAGCGACGACGGCGACGACGGCGGCGATCGACCGACGACGACGACGCGCCGACGCGCGCTCGCGGCGTCGCTCGCGCTCGCGCGCGCGGTGACGGTCGATGTCGTCGCGCTGCGAGCGCCGAAAGCGCGCGCGGCGTCGTCGACGTTCGACGACGATCCGTTCGCGAGGAACGACGGGGCGAGAGTTTTGGATAGAGTCAAGACGAGCGGGACGGCGGCGACGACGACGGACGAAGGGCGCGCGAAACCCGGCGCGTCGACGGAGACGGAGGCGGTGAAGGAGGAGGCGGCGAGAGGCGAAGCGGAGAGAGGCGCGGCGCCGGCGCCGGAGGCGGCGCCGGTGTCGGAAGCGGCGCCGAAACCGGCGGCGCCGAAACCGGCGCCGCCGCGCGTCACGGAGAGCTCGACCAAGGTGGACACGAAGGCTTTGCTCAATAACACGCGCATCAAGACGTACAACAACGCCCCGGTTGATTTTCCGGCGTTCTTACGGGAGGGTTACGACGTCAAAGTGATTCATGGGAATGATTACACCGTTCGCGAAGACGGGCTCATCGTGAAGGATTACTTGATTGGCGAGGGCGAGTCGCCGAAGGATAATCAAGAATGTACGTTCAATTACGTCGCGTACAACGAGAACGGCGGGACGATCGACAGTACGTACCGTCGCGGCGCGCCCGCGAGCACGCGTTTGGGGATCAACGGCATGATTCCTGGTTTCGAACTCGGGATCAAGGATATGCGACCGGGAGGCAAGCGCAGAATCATCGTCCCGCCCGAGCTCGGCCCGCCCACCGGTCCCGCCACGTTTTTCTCGGCCAAGCAGTGGGAGGTCTTCGACATCGAACTCTTGGACGTCAAGTCGTGCTCGCGCGCGGGCGGCTTGGGTTCGTTCGGCTCGAATATCGTGTGCGAGTAATTCACTTCTTTTGTAACGCCGTGCTAGCCAGCGTAGACGACGCGACGCACACCTCGACGCGCCAACCATGCTCGGACTCGACGCGTACGGGTCGTCCAGCGACGACGAGGCGCGCGAACGCGAACCCTCGCCGCCGCCGCGCGCGCGCGAGGCGCGCGTCGACGCCCCGCGCCCAGCGGCGGCGCCGAAACCGAGCTTTGGAAATCTCCCGAAACCCGGCGGCGCGCGACGCGTGGTGACGATTCCAGCGCCCGCGCTCGCGCGCGCGCTCGAGGACGACGACGACAGCGATTCGGACGATCACGCGGCGAAGCGCGCGCGGCGCGCGGGCGCGAGCGCGGAGGCGAGCGGTGGGAAGATGGGGAGCCTGGCGGCGGCGTTGCCCAAGCCTAAACGCGCGCTGGGGGGCGGCGGCGGCGGTCTCGGCGGCGGGGGCGGCGGCGTGATGCTGGATTTGGGTGACGGTGTCGAGGACGCCGTCGCGCGAGGGCGCGACGAGGACGAGGACGAGGACGAGGACGAGGAGGCGGGTCCGAGCGCGCACGCGGCGTCGATGTACGCGGTGGACGACGACGGCGAATACGTCAATCGAGACGCGCACGCACACGCCGCAGACGCGTACGCGGTGGGTGACGACGCCGAGCAGACGCATACGAATCTAAACTCGGGAGACTTCGTCGATCGAGCGCTCGCGGCGGCGGCCAAGGTGGAGCGCGAGCGACACGGTCGCGATATTGAGATTATGACAATCTCCGCGGACGACTTGCGCAAAGCGCCTCAAGGTCCGGGGGCGCCCATCATCCAGCACGAAGGCGCGCTGTCGAACATACACACCACGCAGACCAGCGCAACGGCGAAGCATAAGCATCAGCTCACGTCGTTACTGCACGAGGCCAAGGTTGAGGAATCGCGCATCCTCGAAGCCGGTCTCAAGGCGAATCAAACGCGCGCGACGAATCGACGCAAGTACGGCTGGTGATCGTAATTAGATGTGTGATGATTAGATATTCTAGTGCATGCAGTTCGCGCGTTCCAAAAAAAGCTAGTGATACGTCGCGCGTCGCCCAGTCGGGCGTTTCGGTTCGTCGTCGCGTTCTCGCCTCCGCTCTTAAAGTTCATTTTCGATGACTGAAATCACCGTCTCCGCCGGCAGCATCCCTTCCGTGCGCAGCGCGGGTTTGGACGAATCCGTGCTCACGAACACCAGCGTCGGCAAGCCTTGAATCTGCAACTGCGTCGCCAAATCGCTCTCCTCGTCCGTGTCCACCTTCACGCACTGCACCTTGTCCCCGAGCTGTTCCTGCACCTTCTCCAGCTCGCTCGACATCAGCACGCACGGCCCGCACCACGTGGCGTAGAAATCAATCACCATCGGTCGATCGCGGTTCGCCATCGCGATCTCCAGCTCCTCGGCGTTCATCTTCTGCACCGCACCGCAGCGAATCGTCCCCGCCCGCGCGGGTTTCGTCGTCGCGCGGCGCGCGCTCTTCGCGCTCGCGCGCATCGACGCGCACGCCCGGCGCATCGCGAGCGCGTTCGCGCATCTCGTCGTCGCGCGTTCCATCGCGCGCGGGTCGTTCGCGGGTCGTTCGTCGTTCGTCGAGCGCGACGCGGTGTGGAGAATCGTCCGCGATTCGGCGTCGGCACAGAGAGACGTCGCGCGGCGACGACGGTGACCGGCATGCGAGCGACGACGACGACGACGACGACGACGACGCGCGCGCACGCGGTCGGCGCGCGGACGCGCGCGCGATCGAACGCGCGACGCGCGACGACGTTGAAGATGCCGATGACGTTGACGACGACGGCCGAGGCGTCGACGGGACGCCGCGTGGCGACGCGATCGACGACGGCGAAGCGCGAGGATGGAACGGTGCGATCGCGCGTGCGCGCGCGCGCGTCGACGGTGGACTCGATCTCCGCGCGCGGGGCGTTGGAGCTCGAGACGGACGCGCGAGGCGTCGAGCGCGTGAAGCTTCGGGAGTCGGGATGGAACACGTGGAATTGGCGAGGGTACGCGTGTAATTACATCTCCGCGGGGGAGGATAACGATGGACCGATCGTGACCCTGGTGCACGGATTCGGGGCGCACAGCTATCATTGGCGGTACACGATTCCCGCGCTCGCGCGCGCGGGATATCGCGTGTACGCGCTGTGCATGTTGGGATACGGTTGGTCGCCCAAGGTGGAGGAGGAGTATTGCATGGAGTTCTGGGGCCAACAGGTTGTTGATTTCACGAAAGAAGTCGCTGGGGCGTCGGAGACGGATAAGACGATCATCGTCGGGAACTCGATTGGGGCGTTGGCGGCGTTGTTCGCCGCGAGCACGCAGCCGCAGGCGTGCAAAGGCCTGTGTCTGGTGAACTCCGCGGGTAACTTTGAACCGGACGCCGCACCGGGGCCGGAGAAGAAGACGTTAGCGCAACGCGCGGTGGGCGACGCGAAAGAGATCGACGGTAAGTCGGCTGATTCGTTCGCGGACAAGCTTCGCGAGACGTTCAGTCGCGCCGTGGCGACGGCCATCTTCTACTCCACCAAATTCCGCATCAGGCAGATTTTGAACCAAGTGTACGAGTTCGACGTCGATGACGACCTCGTCCGCTCGATTGATCTCGCGGCGCAAGACCCGGGCGCGATCAAAACGTTTTATCAGCTCTCCCTCGCCGGTTCGCGCACAAAAGTCAAAGCCGGCGACCTCTTGGCCGATTACGACGGCGACTTAATGCTCCTCTGGGGCGAGAAGGATCCTTGGATGACCCCGACCAAGGCAGCGCGCATTCGCGAGATCAAGCCCAACGCCGTGTACTCCCCCGTGCTCGGCGGTCACTGCCCGCACGACGACGCCCCTATCGAATCCAACGCCGCGTTACTGCGTTGGGCCGAAACCTTGCGCGCGTGATCACGTCGCGCGCACCATTACCTCCGCATCACCTCAGCGCGCGCCAGCATCTATTTATTGTAATCATCTTAGCACGCGAACCGAGCTCGAGCCGACGAAGCGACGAAGCGCGCGCCGCTGCCGCTGCCCGCTGCGTGGACCCATCCTACGGAATGGGTGACCGACCGTTTGCCCACTAAATCCGGCGACCGACCATTCTCAATCTCGCGGTTCACAACTCGTCGAAACCCCCCTCTCGCGTTTTTAGCGCCATCGACATCGCGCCGAAATCACATGGCGCGATCGCGCCCTCGCGTACGGCGCATCGCGCGCGTTTACTTTTTTCCGCGCGCGCGCGCCCGCCCCTATCCATCCGATCGCCCGCGCGCGCGCGCTCGGCGCGCGTCCGCGCCTCGCCCCGCGGCACTCTTCGACGCACGCACGCGCCGAACGTCTAAACAAAAACTCGCACGCGTTCTTCTCGAAGAACCGTCCTCGACCTCAGTCGCGCACGTACAAAAACCTTCCAAACACGATGGCTTCCGCGCTCGGATTCGCGACCGCGGTGCGCGCGCGCCCCGTCGCCGCGCAAAAGCGCGCGACGGCGCCCAAGGCGCGCAGCGTGCGCGTCGTCACGCAGGCGAAACGCGATGGTCCGGTTATCATCGGTTTGGCCGCGGACTCCGGATGCGGCAAGTCGACGTTCATGCGACGCATGACGTCGCTGTTCGGCGGCAAGGCGACGCCGCCCGAGGGTGGGAACCCGGACTCGAACACGCTGATTTCGGACACGACGACGGTGCTTTGCTTGGATGATTACCACTTGAACGACAGGCAAGGACGCAAGGAAAGCGGTTTGACGGCGTTGAACCTCAAGGAGCAAAACTTTGGTGCGTTGCGATGGGAGTGATGCGAGGCGAAACGCGAGACGATCGCGTGTTATCCACAACGCGCGAGACGCGATCGGGGCGCGATGGGGGCGAATGACTGACGATGATCGCGCGTGAATGTTTACGCGATGACGCAGACTTGATGTACGAACAAGTTAAGGCGCTCAAGGAAGGCAAGTCCGTGGACAAGCCGATCTACAACCACGTCACCGGTGTCTTCGACCCGGCTGAGAAGATCGACTCCCCGGAGGTTCTCATCCTCGAAGGTCTTCACCCGTTCGCGGACACCCGCGTGCGCGACATGTTCGACTTCAAGATCTACTTGGACATCTCCGACGAAGTCAAGTTCGCGTGGAAGATCCAACGCGATATGGCGGAGCGTGGTCACTCCCTTGAGTCCATCAAGGCGTCCATCGAAGCGCGCAAGCCGGATTTCGACGCCTTCGTCGACCCGCAAAAGGAGTTCGCTGATGTCATCATCCAAGTGCTCCCGACCCAGCTCATCCCGGATGACAACGAGGGTAAGATCTTGCGCGTGCGCATGATCATGAAGGAAGGCCTCGACAACTTCGACGCTCCGTTCTTGTTCGACGAAGGTTCCACCATCTCTTGGATCCCGTGCGGCCGCAAGTTGACGTGCTCCTACCCGGGCATCAAGTTCTTCTACGGTCCGGACACCTTCTACGGCAAGGAAGTCACCGTGCTCGAAATGGACGGTCAATTCGACAAGCTCGAAGAGCTCATCTACGTCGAATCCCACTTGTCGAACACCTCCACGAAGTTCTACGGCGAGATCACGCAACAAATGCTCAAGTACCAAAACGGCCCGGGCTCCAACAACGGTACCGGTTTCTTCCAAACCATCGTTGGTCTCAAGGTGCGTGAAGTGTACGAGCGCATCTCGGAGAAGGAGGTTGTCGCTAAATAAGCTTAGATTCAACTCCCGATTTAGGACGCCGACGCGTCGCTCGTTCTAGCACGAGCGACGAAGAAGCCTGCAATATTAACGCGAAGGAATTCTTCATCAAATCATTTTCGTCGCATCGCGTCTCCGCGCGCGTCGACTAGCGCTACAATCTACGTCAGTTTTCTCTTTCTCTCGCGCGCCTCACGCCCCGCCGCCCTCGCCTCCTAAGAGATGCGACACGCGCGCCAGCACGGAATCCGCCTCGGGCCTGTACGGGTTCTCCTTGTCTGGAATCTCCAGCACGCTCGGGATCGCCTTCGCGTGCGCCTCGACGAGAAACCGTATCCTATCCGCCACGACCTGCGTGATGAGCACCACCGCGATGTCCTCCCTCTGCGTCGTGAACGCCCTGAACGCGTCCGCGATCTCGCTCTCCGTCGTGCGCTCGCCGACGATGAGGTAATTCGCGCGCTGTCTCTCGTCGATGTGCCCGACGCCCGCGAGCAGAAACCCCGTGACGGTGTCCTCGTCGCCGATGACGGCCATGAGCGAGCCCTCCTCGTTCATCGCGCGCGCGCGCGAGTCGCGGCGACGCGAACGCGCCGAACGAACCGAGTCGAATCGAAACGAATCGACGCCGCGCGCGCGAGTGGCGACACTTCGCGCCGCGACGCGCGCCATGGCGTCCCGGCGCGACGGCGCGCGCGGCGACGACGCGTGCGCGACGTGCGGGCGAGGTCCGAGCAAGTACACGTGCCCGGGATGCGCGCGACGGTCGTGCGGATTGGAGTGCGTGCGAAGGCACAAAACGACGCACGCGTGCGATGGGAAGCGGAATCGCGCGACGTTCGTGGACATTCGCGATTTCGGAGACGCGGACGTCGTGCGGGATTATCGATTCTTGGAGGAGGTGGGGGCGGAGGGCGAGCGGGCGAAGCGGTGGCGGCCGACGTTCGGGGACGAGGACGTCGGCGACGGCGCGAATCGAAAAGGCGGACGAGGCGTCGGAGGACGCGGGAGAGGTAGGGAAAACGGTGCGATGAGTCAGGCGCGGCGAGCGATGGATGCGTTGAAAGCGAAATGCGCCGAGCGGGGGGTCGAGGTGCGATTCATGGCGAACGGCATGGCGCGGCGACGGTCGAACACGACGACGCACCATCGCAAGAGAGACGAGTTGTCGTGGAGGTTAGAGTGGGTGTTTCACATCAATAGCGAGCGCATCGTGCGCATCGATGAAAAAGTAGAGGAAAACAGCGCGCTGCGCGACGCGTACGCGGCGCACGTCAAGGAGATGACGTTGGCGGTGGAGAATAAAGCGTCGATGGCGCCGTTCAAGCTCGCGGAGCGCGACGGCGACGGCGGCTTCGACGTCGTTATGGAGAAATTCGACACCCCCGCCAACGCCAAGGTTTGGATCCCGATCGATTTACGCGATACCGTCGCGAGCGCGTTGAGAGGCAAGACCGTCTTGGAGTTTCCAACGTTTCACGTCGTTCCCAAAACGTCCTCCGAGAGGGACGGCGTCGTCGTGAAATCAAAATCGTAAAAAGCTAGTCGTTCGCCTCGTTCGCCTCGTTCGCCTCGTTCGCCTCGTCCTCCACCGGCGCTCGCGCTCGCGCTCGCTCGTCCTCCTCCCCCGCGCCGCCGCCGCCGTCGTCGTCGTCGTCCGCCGCGCCCGCGGGCGCCACATTCGGCCGATTCTCGCGGTCCAGCGCGTTCCATCGCTCGCGTCGCGCGCGCGCCGCCGTCGCCGCGTCCCACCCGAGCGCGTGCGCGCCCTACCTCGGCGCCGCCGCGCCCGCGCCGTCGTCGCCGCGCGCGCCGTCGCGCGTCGCCGTCGCGCCGTCGTCGCTCGCCGCGGCGCGAACCGACGTCGCCGAGGATACGATCCGTCGCGCTCGCGCCTCGACGTAAAAAATCGAGCGCGCGCGCGCGTGCCGTATTCCGCGCGCTCGAAGCGGTAACAAGCGGTAACGCGACGACGACGGCGCCGCCGGCGCGACGCGCGTCGACGCGACGGCGACGGCGGCGGCGACGACGGACCGCGACGGCGAGCCGCGCACCGCGCCGCGCGCGACGATCGCGGGACGATCGCGGGACGACCGCGCGCGCGCCGCGATGGGGAAGACCGAGGACGCGAAGGCGGACCGGCGGCGCGAGAAGAAGGCGAAGCGGGACAAGGCGCGCGAGGCGGCGGCGACGACGACGACGACGACGAAGAAGAAGAAGCGGCGGACGGTGCGGACGGCGACGGCGACGCGCGACGAGAATAAGCGCGACGAGGATACGCGCGACGAGGATAAGCGCGCGGGCGCGGACGCGAGGGCGAGGGAGGGAAGACTGACGACGGACGCCGACGGCGGGTCGCGCGCGCAGGAGGATTCGGATTCGCGGGAGACGACGGAGAAGAAGAAGAAGAGGAAGACGGAGAGGAAGTCGACGGAGGAGAAGTCGAGGGAGGACGTCGAGGGCGAAGATACGGTCGAGACGGGGACGCCCGAGCCCGAGGAGTCGAACCCGTTGGCGCTGGATAATTTCGCGCTGAGCGAGCCGGTGAAGGCGACGCTGCGGAAAAAGGGATTCGACGCGCTCTTCGCCATTCAAGCCGAGACGCTGGAGATCGCGCTGAGTGGGAAGGATGTGGTCGGACGCGCGCGCACGGGGTGTGGGAAGACGTTGGCGTTCGTTTTGCCGATCGTCGAGGAGATGGCGAAGATGTCGCCCATGCCGGCGAACGGGCGCCGCGTGCAAGGTCGTCGGCCGATGTGCGTGGTGCTGGCGCCGACGCGCGAACTCGCGAAACAGGTGTTCGCCGACTTTGACTGGATAGGAAACTCTTTCGGGTTTAAGTCCATCTGTGTGTACGGTGGGACGCCGTATCGCGAGCAAGAGATGGGCTTGCGCGGCGGGTGCGACATCGTCATCGGTACTCCCGGACGCATGAAGGATCATTTGGAGCGCAAGACGTTGATGATGGACAAGCTCAAGTTCAGAGTGCTCGATGAAGCCGA
>Ga0222715_10005584_pt1 | contig 10697 bp, 5 predicted proteins | sample C33_9DmetaG_FD_165056 | JGI IMG/M metagenome (GOLD analysis project Ga0222715, IMG submission 165056) | Estuarine water microbial communities from San Francisco Bay, California, United States - C33_9D | ecosystem: Environmental > Aquatic > Marine > Unclassified | place: USA: California... | reverse complement strand
TACGTGTAGCTGCCTTTGAATGCGCCTTATTTGGTACAGGCGTTATGAAAGGTCCGTTTGCTATAGACAAAGAGTATGCTAATTGGAGTGAAGAGGGTGAGTACTCCCCCACAATTAAAACTATTCCTCAAACCTCTAGTGTATCTCTTTGGAACTTTTACCCTGATCCTGATGCAGCCAATATGGATGAAGCTGAGTATGTAGTAGAACGTCATAAAATGTCACGTACTCAACTACGTAATCTTAAGAAACGTCCTTTCTTTAGAAGTAATGCTATTGATCTTGCTGTATCTGACGGTGAGTCCTACACCAAAGAATGGTGGGAACAAGCTATGGAAGATGATGCTCAGGAATCCAAAGCTGAACGTTTTGAAGTCCTTGAGTTCTGGGGTAGTGTAGACACAGAAGTTCTTGAAGGACATGACATAGATATCCCTGCAGAACTAGCAGATATGGATCAAGTTAATGTAAACATCTGGGTATGTAATGGTAAGGTATTGCGTTTGGTTATGAATCCATTCACTCCTTCTATGATTCCTTACTATGCAGTACCATATGAAGTAAGCCCATACAGTTTGTTTGGTGTAGGTATTGCTGAGAATATGGATGATACACAAACACTTATGAATGGCTTTATGCGTATGGCTGTTGACAATGCTGCACTATCTGGTAATATGTTGATTGAAGTGGACGAGACTAACCTAGTTCCCGGCCAAGACCTTTCAGTATATCCCGGTAAAGTCTTTCGTCGCCAAGGCGGTGCGCCGGGACAAGCTATCTTTGGCACTAAGTTTCCCAACGTATCCAATGAGAACATGCAGATGTTTGATAAGGCACGTGTATTAGCAGACGAGAGTACAGGCTTTCCTAGCTTTGCTCATGGTCAGACAGGAGTACAAGGTGTCGGACGTACAGCTTCTGGCATTAGTATGCTCATGTCTGCTGCTAATGGTTCTATACGGAATGTAGTTAAGAATGTAGACGATTATCTACTAGCACCACTAGCTAAAGCATTCTTTAACTTCAACATGCAGTTTGATTATGACGAAGAAATCAAAGGCGATCTTGAAGTCAAAGCTCGTGGTACTGAAAGCCTAATGGCTAATGAAGTACGTAGTCAACGCCTAATGCAATTCCTTGGTGTGGTGCAGAACCCTGTACTAGCCCCCTTTGCTAAGATGGATTACATTGTGCGTGAGATTGCTAAGTCTATGGATCTTGACCCTGATAAGCTGGTCAACTCAATGGGTGATGCTGCAGTACAAGCTGAACTACTTAAGAAGTTTCGTGAAGAGAATCCACCACCACCTCAACCACAAGCAGGACCACCAGCTCCACAAGGAGGCCCACAGAAGCCACCAGCAGGGGCACAGGTACAGGACACTCAAGGTAGCGGAGGGGGTACTATAGGTACAGGCACAGTACCTCAGCCGGGAGAACAAGGCTTCTCAGCTAACACTGGACAAGGACCAATGCAGTGAGTTTAAAACTACTAGTAAATAACCTCGAAGCATGGAATGCATTTGAAGCTGAACTAGATGAACGTATTCAAGCTAGTTACAAACAGTTTGCCCAATCAGATGAGCAGCATGTAATGTATAGGGTGCAAGGACAGATTTACGCCTTGCAAGGTTTAAAGCAACTTAGATTAAAGGTTAATGCTAATGGCCCCTAAAACATCTTTATTTCCGCCTAACCGTCAAAAAATTAAAAGGGCAGAAGAGGCAAGAAAAAATCAAATAAAAACTATGGGTGATTTAGAGTTTACTGCTGATATGCAACCACAGTTTGTTGGTCAGATGACTCAAGAACAAAAAGATTTTATAGGGGGAGAGAACCCAGAAAAATCTAAGTTCAGAGAAATATTTACTTATCTTGATGATCCTATAGCTCAATACGGATTTGACCCTGATAGAATTAGATTTCAAGAGCCAGATAAATATCAGATTCAAAATGCTTGGAGTTCAAAACAACGAACAACTACAGATGCTAATGCTGAGTATAATCCCGGGTATACAAAAACAGGACCAAATAAAATAGAAAAAGATATTATAAAATATGGGGTTAAACTTGGAAACTCTAAAGAAGTTATAGCACATGAAGCTCGTCACAGGGGGTTTCAATTGTTACGTGAGATGCAGTTAGAAGGTTCTGAAGAAGATCAAAAAGCTTGGATTGAAAAATATGGACGAGAAGCAGCAAAGTTACTAGACATTTATTTTAGCCGAGACCTTAAACATAAATTTTCTGCAGAAACTATAAATGAAATTAGAGACCGACCAGATGTAAAATTTAATCCTCCAAAATTTGATGCAGAAGGAAACCCACCTAATATGGGCCTTTTTAGTGGGGGAGATAGAAATGCAGCTATACAATTTGTTCCCACTGAAGATTTAAGAGAGTCGAAAAAATCTGGTCGCATTCAATTTTCAGGGCTTTTCACTGATCTTGGGGGCAATCTTAGGGTTAGTCTTAGTAATGAGTTTATAAACAAAGCTTTTCAAGGTTTAGATAAAGCTGCTAAAGACGCAATGAAAAAACAAAAAGATGATTACAGAAATAAGATGACTGTAAGAAGTCAAGAGGGTAAAAGAAAGTTTGCTAGTGGAGGACTTACAAGTCATCCTAGTGCTATGACAGCAGATCAATATTATGATTCTGAGTCTGATGCAACAAAACAAACAAAAGATATATTAGGGTTAGAGTCTGTACCTTTCTTTAAAAGACCTTTAGATGCAGATGATTCAGACCGTATTGTAGGTCAAGATGATGCTGGAAATTTTGTACGTCAAACAGTCTTAGGCAATAAGTATACTGTAGCCCGTGACCCTGATCAACGTACTACCCGTACAAAGATTGAAGAAGATGTTATACCTGCAGTAAAAGCCTATGCAAAAAACCCAAGGCTACCCACAGGAGAAGAGGTAGTAGGTGCAGGTAAAGCTATAGTAGAAGGTGCAGTAGAAACAGCAAGTATTCCCGGTGATCTACTTACAGGTAAACGTAGCCCTACAAGTGTACAGATGGGGGATGCTTTTGATATTGCTGGTGGTGCTGCTGTAGGAGCTGGCTTACAAACTCTTCCTGATAATGCTGTTGGAAGTATGGTAGGTGCTTTCAGACGTAAAGAAAAACCTTATGTTAAAAAATCTATTGGTATTAATCCTGACCTAGATAAAACTCTATCTTTAAAAGATGCGTTTGGTAAAGAAGGTATAAAAAAACTTTATCAGATTAAAATGCCTGTACTTTCTGGACGTTTTGATATTGCCAATCAAATTTTTGACGGTGTAAACATAGAAGATTTTTTAGAAAATGTGTACTCAAAGTTAGACACTAAAAAACTTTCTGAACCCCGTGTTCAAGGTAAATTTTTATCCTCTTCAGGGGAAGATATAATTAAAAAGTATTCTGATAGATTAGTTTTAAACGCTTCAGAAGATATTGAAGCTAAAGGTGTTTCCGTTCCAGACAGGGTTTCTGAAGCTTTATCTGATAACTTTACAACACTAGTAGATAATCTTCGTCACCAACAGTTTAGTCTTGATAAAAAAGCTAGATTTAACGTCGGTACATATGATGTATACCCTGTTAAAGATAATATCTTTGTACCAACAGAAACAGAACTAGCATTTCCTTCCCCTCGTTTAGAGCAAAAGACAGATACTTCTTTTTCTTATCCAACACAAACTATAAACTTTAGTGGTCCTATTAGCTCCTATGTAGAGACAATGAATATACCTAAAAAAGGTATAACAGCTAATAATTTTTTAAAAGAAATACGAAATAATTTAAATGTTCCAGTAAGAGTTTTTCCAGACAGTTTTGTTGATAGTAGTAAAAGATACACTAGAGAAGAACTTCTTGACCTTGTTGAACAAAAAGAATTTAAAGTAAAAGCACAAGAACAAAGCCGCAATGAACTGGATCAAAGACAAAATCAAGCTGGTTTTACATATGGGGATGAACAAGAATATTTCTTTATGAACATTGCAGCTACTACAGGTGCAGGTAAGATTACTCCAAGAAGACACCATTCTTCTAGGGATGACATAGGGCATGTTCGTGGTTCTATTATTACCCCTAGTATATCTTCAAACTTTGATGCAAACACAGAAACAATTTTTGATGTGGTTACAGAAAATAAACCTTTTCTATTAGCAGAAGAGTTTCAATCTGATCTGTACCAAAAAGGGTACAAAACAACTAACCCTAAATTTATGCAAAAAGCAGTTGAACGTTACTATAGTGGGCGTTCTCCAGAATTACAAAAAGTTATTGCAGATAGTTCTCTTGCAGCAAATAAAATAAATCTTCCTGCTGTTAATGATTATGGTTATATTAAAAATAATACAATGATTATTACTGACGAAGCCATAGAAAGAACTATGAAAGATGCTACAGAGCGTGGCTATATTGGTGGTGACACTTTTGATAGTATTAGTTTTTCTGTTGATAGATTAAAAGGTGTAGAGATAGATGAAGTTTTTAAACCTGCGTATTTAGATGCTAAAAGAATAGAAAACACTGTAAGGATGCTTGCTGAAAAAGGTGTTAGTATTAACCTGCCAGAAACAGAAGTTTTTAAAGGAGAGATGTTTGTTCCTCCATCAGTAGACGTAGAAACTATTTTTAAGGTTGATCCCCTATCTTTGTCTGACTCTTCTTTTATTGCAGATCAATCAACTTTTTTAGATTCTAATCCACAGGTTTTATCCAGAGTGCAAAGTATGGACCCTGATACAGCAGAAATATTTAACACTACTACTGTAGGCGAATTAAATGCTGCAACAAAAGAATGGTTAGAGTCATTAAGTATGTCTGCTCAAAGTCAGGGTTTTGTACCTTCTTTAATTGAAGATGCAGTAAGAAATGAAACTAATGCAGAAAGAATGGGTAGGGGAGATTTTATAAGTGCCGACGATATTGGGGGTAGAACTAGTGGAGATATTGGCGACCCCGGCACTATCTCTGAGGTTGCAGAAAATCTTGTTCGTAAAAAATTAGGCCTCAGTTTAAATGACGAAAGTGGATATCCTGATGATATTAATAGTTATTTTAAACTTGTAAATGCTTACAGTGATTTAATATATCAACAAATATCTTTTCCCAACGACACCGTTAATGTTTTGGGTAAATTAAGTGCAACAAAAAAGACTGACGACAAACAGATTAAAAAACTAGAAGACTACATAACAAAAACTACTCAGGGTATTCTTGATTATAGAACTAAAATTGTAGATCAAGAAAACGAAATAGATAAACACTTTGAAAAATTTGTAGGTAAACTTGATGGAACGGAAGTTACACCTGAACAAGCTAAAGGTTTGCTTAGGGGTGCTTACAAAGGCTTAAAAAGAAATACAAACGATTTCCAAGGTTTAGATGCAGTAACACCTCCTATTAAACAAGTAAAAAGTGTAACAGATGAAATGCTTAAAATTTTAATAGTTAAAGCTGCAACATCTGGTGTAGACAAAATTGTTATTCCCCCAACAGATCGTATTGCTATGTTAAGATTTAATGATCACCGTGCTTCCCCAGAAAAGTTTACACAAATTTACGATGAAGGAATCCCAACCAGTATTCAAGAACTTAAACAAAATTATCCTGAAGTAATAGTAACTCGTGATGTAGAAATGCCTTATGACAACAGTATGTATCCTCCGGGATATACTGATATTCCAAGTAATCAAGGTACTGTAATAGACCTAGAAGCATTCTTTAAAAAATATGACGTGTCTCCTGATGGATCAGTAAGACAGTTTGCCCAAGGAGGGGTAGCAATGAAAGACCAAATGGAAATGAACTTTGCAATGGGTGGTGTCGCAGAGACAGTAGACCCAGTGTCAGGTAATGATGTACCCCCCGGCTCTCTACCTGAAGAAGTACGTGATGATATACCTGCACGTTTATCCGAAGGTGAGTATGTTGTACCTGCTGATGTTGTTCGTTACTACGGCGTAAAATTCTTTGAGGATTTACGTACTCAAGCAAAAATGGGCTTGCAACAGATGGATGCTGATGGTAGAATCGGCGGTGAGCCTATGGAGCCACAACAAGCAGAGCTTAGTGATGATGACTTAAATAGTATTATTGAACAGGCAATGCAACAAGAACAACCTATGATGGCTAATGAAGGTGGACTTGCTGGTTATTATAATGGTAGCTTTGTAGGTGGTAGTTTATTTGGACCCCAACCATCAACAAAAGATGGGGGTGATGTATTTACTGCTAAAGATTATAAACTAGAGTTGCCTAAAGTTGCACCTATAACTACTGCAATTGCAGGTCCAGCTTATGAGACAAAAACATTTTATAAACCAGATGGAACACAGGTTTCTGTTAATTTTATTAATGGTGTACCACAACAATCTATTCAGGGTTTATCTGCAAAGTCTCCAAATGAAATGGATAAAGTAGAAACTTATAACCCACTAAAAGGTGCAAAGTTAAATGCGCTTGGTCAACCTGTTGATATTAATAACGAAGCTATAGACTTCAGTAAGGCTGGTAAATTTCCCTTTGGTACTATAGATGGATTATTTGGTAAAAATGCGCAATATGAACGAAGCCTTAAAGAAAAGATGCAAGACCCTGATAAAATTAAAGAACAAGCTACACAAGAACTAGAAAAATCAAGTAATTTTCTTAATGGTCTTGGAAAGATTGTACTAGGTATTGGTGGCACTATTCTTGCTGGTCCTGCTGCTGGGATAATTGCTGCGGAAGGTTATGATAAGTATGTAACTGGTCAAAATATTGCTGATGCAAAAGTTTCACAGATGGTTTTAGAAAAACAATTTAATGTTAATCCTGCAGAAGTTTCACGTAAAGTTGAAGCTTATACAGAACTAACCGCTGCAGAATCTGCTTGGAATACTATAAATAAAAAAGTTATCAGTCAAACTGGAACAACTAACTTAGATAAAATTTTAAATAAAATAGGGTTTGGGCCACAACTTGCAGATATAGAAGCAAGGTATGCCGCTCTTAGCCCTGCAGAACAACAAGATAAAGCCGCCAACATCATTGCCGCAACAGACACATCACAATCAGCAGCACGATCGGCACAAGAGAAAAGACTAAACACAGCAAGAACTAAATGGGCAGGACAACCTAAAGGTAATCCAAGTTGGAACCAAACTGGTCCAACTGAAGAAACATATAAAAAGTACGAAAATGTAGGTAGGCAGTCCGAAAGAATTACTGCTAATGGTCAGGTCATGAGGACTCAAGCAGATGCATTTAATCAAAACAGAGCTGATGATCAATCTGCTGCTTCTAAACGTGCTGGTGATAGGGCTGCTGCTATAAACAACAGAGATAAATCAAAACAAACTGCTCAAGAAGCAAGAGATCAGTTTAACGCAGATCACGCAGACGAGATTAGAACAAAGTATGGTGGTAATAAACAGACAGATAGTAATGGACAAGACTCAGGTGGAACTCATTGCTGTACTGCTGCCCAAGCTAGGGGTGATATGACAATAACAGAAGTTAAAAAACTACGTGCTTGGCATCGTCAACAAGATATGTTCTGGCAAGAAGGCTACGATGTTTGGGGTAAAGTTATTGCAGACAATTTAGTTGCTAAGTCTAAGTGGCAGTCAGATAGAGTACGTGACTTCTACGATCACAAGATTTACGGCAAAAGAACAATAGGCTCTATGTATGCTGATGTAGTTATTTATCCTATGTCTTATATTATTGGTGGCTACAAAGTTCTAAAGAACACACTTAAAATTAAAGGAACAAATTATGGAAATTGATTTTGCATCAGTTACTGACAACTACGCAGCATTACCAGAAGAAGAAAAAACTATAGTACGTGAAAGACTGTCAGAACCAATGGGAACTATTACTAGCAAATTATTTGGGGCAGAGTTTGCGGAAGCAGTAGGAACTTTTAATGCTCCAACTACTACTCCTCAACCAAGAGCAGTAGCTCCAACACCAACACCAACAAAACCAATACCTACGCCACAAGGCTTAGGTGCAAGACCACAACGATAAGGCTACCCAGCTACGGCTGGCCCCAACATAAGGAAATAATATGCCTGAACTACAAACTATGGAAACACCAAAGACTGCAGGGTTCGTAAACCCTAACCACAATAACCGTAACCGTAGGCGGATTGAAGAAGACGAAAAAGCAATCCAAGAACTTGAGGGTAAAACCCAAGAGGAAGAAGAGGTAGCAGTAGAAGCTACTGAAGAAGAACCAGAGGTTGAGGACAAGAACCTTAGCCGTGAAGAGAAGTCTTTTAAAAAACGTTACGGTGATGTACGGCGTCACATGCAACAAAAAGAAAAAGAATGGGAGTCAAAGTTTTCTGCACTAGAAGCTCGTCTAGGTCAGGAAAACATCCGGCCTCCTAAATCAGATGAAGACATTGAGACATGGGCTGCAGAGTTTCCTGACGTAGCCAGCATTGTAGAAACCATTGCTGCTAAGAAAGCTCAAGAAATGTTTAACAAAGCAGAAGACCGTCTGCAGAAGTTAGATGCTAAAGAAGCTGAAATGTCACGTTCATCTGCAGAGCAAGACATACGTATTTCTCATCCCGACTTTGATAAGCTACGTGAGGCTGATGATTTTCATGACTGGGTTGATGAACAACCTAAGTGGGTACAAGATGCTCTCTATGAGAACTCAGATGATGCAGCTTCAGTAATTCGTGTCATTGATTTATACAAAGTAGACAATGGTATGACTAAGAGTGACTATGCAGCAAAGCGTAAGGCTGCTGCTGGTACTGTTAAGAAAGCTTCTAAAGCATCTGTTGATGCAGAGGACACATCTGGCTCATTTAAAGAGTCTGATATTGCTCGTATGTCTGCAAAAGAATACGAGAAACAAGAAGAAGCAATAACTAAAGCAATACAATCAGGTAAATTTATTTACGATTTATCTGGTAATGCACGATAATATATACTTGACAAATAAAAATTTGTTAGTATAACTAGGGATTAGTATTCAGAAGCCACCATTAGGTCTACCTTCTGTACTAATCCCCTCATTAAAGCTCAAACAAACTAACTAAGACTACCTGTATTAAGTATAGGCCCGTTTACTCTAAACCGTAAAATTGATCATTTTACTTTAGACCGTAAATGCACCCTAGAAAAGAATCAGCCTCTTCAGATAATGTTTAGCTCAACAAAGCCTAAACTTTATAGGAGGACTTATTATGGCTTTTACAACCGCAACAGGTTATGGGAATCTACCTAATGGTAATTTTAGCCCCGTAATCTATTCGAAAAAAGTACAGCTTGCTTTCCGCAAGAGTACTGTTTGTGGTGATATCACAAACTCTGACTACATGGGTGAAATTTCTGCCCAAGGTGATACTGTTAAAATTATTAAAGAACCAGAAATTTCTGTTTCGCAGTATGCACGTGGTACAAGTGTTACAGCACAAGACCTTGAAGACGAAGACTTCTCTCTTACTATTGACAAAGCTAATTATTTTGCTTTCAAAATGGATGACATTGAAGAGGCTCACAGCCACGTCAACTTTATGGACCTTGCAACTAATCGTGCTGCATACCGTCTTGCTGACAATCATGACCAAGAAGTTCTTGGCTACATGGCTGGTTATGCTCAGTCTGCTAATCACAGTGCTGCTGGCGCATTAAATACCACTGTTAATGGTACTAAGGCAGTATCAACTGCTGGTTCTAACGAACTGCTTTCCTCTATGCAACTGCATAAGGATGACTTTGGCAACATCACTACAAGCTCTGCAGGAACACACTCTATTCCTCTGGCTGCACGTTTGCCCGGTGCTACTGCACTTCCAACTGCTACGGCTTCACCAGCAATGGTTGTTGCTCGTATGGCTCGTTTGCTTGATCAACAGCAAGTTGACAAACAAGGCCGCTGGATTGTAGTTGATCCAGTATTCATGGAAATTCTTGCTGATGAAGATTCACGCTTCATGAATGCAGACTTCGGTGAATCAGGTGGACTGCGTAATGGTTTGACTATTAGCAACTTCCACGGCTTCCGTGTGTACTCATCGTCTAACTTACCTTCTGTAGGTACTGGACCGGGTACTTCAGGTACTGCTAACCAACTGACTAACTTCGGTGTTATCGTAGCTGGTCATGATTCTGCTGTAGCAACAGCCGAGCAGATCAACAAGACAGAATCATATCGTGACCCTGACAGCTTTGCTGACATTGTTCGTGGTATGCATCTATACGGTCGTAAGATTCTTCGTCCTGAAGCAATCGTTACAGCCCGTTATAACGCAGCTTAAGGGAGTAATATAATATGGCTACTTATGACATGACTTCCAGTGATACTGCTGGCGTTGGGGCAAATGTTCTTGCTGTTCCAACTACTGTTGGTAACACTGTACGGACCATTGAAGCAATCTTAGATATTGATGCAATGGTTGCCGCTGGTTACTCTGGCGCAAACGGGGATATCTTTCAACTTCTAGAAATCCCTGCTGAATCAGTTATCGTTGCTGCTGGTGCAGAAATCATGAAACCTTTCACGACTTCTTGTACTGCAGATATTGACTTCGCTGGTGGCGATGACATTATTGACGGTGCTGACTTGACTGCTGCTGCCGGTACATACCTTGCAAAAGGTACTAACGGTGAAGCTAACGTTGTCAATACAGGCGCAGCTTCTACGTTTGCTGCTGCTGCTTTGGCATGTGTTGGCGCTGCTGATACCA
>Ga0222715_10005578_pt1 | contig 10714 bp, 20 predicted proteins | sample C33_9DmetaG_FD_165056 | JGI IMG/M metagenome (GOLD analysis project Ga0222715, IMG submission 165056) | Estuarine water microbial communities from San Francisco Bay, California, United States - C33_9D | ecosystem: Environmental > Aquatic > Marine > Unclassified | place: USA: California... | reverse complement strand
AGTCGTCACCATATATGGCAGAATCTCATATTAAAAAGTTAATACAGCATTCTATTAACAATCGTGTTCAGGTTTGTATAGATGCCGAAGAGGTACTTTACCCCAAAATATGTACAGATCTCATGATTCAATACAATCAATACGAACCACATGTATTCAAGACATATCAAATGTATCGCAGAGACGCACTCAAAGAACTTGAAATGGATATCATTCAATTTGAGAGAGCTGGTATCCAACTTGGTGCGAAGTTGGTGAGGGGTGCTTACCTCGGAAAACAACTGGGACTCTTACCAAACAAAACCGAAGTTGATAAATCTTTTAGAAGTGGTCTTGAAATGACACTTGGTGCGTCACAAAATATCCACACTCTTTTGGCGACCCACAATTCCGAAGATATTAAGTATGCGAGAACTTGCCCTCACAATAGATACAAAGTTGCTCAGCTTTTGGGGATGACGGATGACTTCCCAGATTATGTGTATGTGCCATTTGGCTCCTTAAGTGAGCTTACTCCGTACTTATTCAGAAGATTTCTGGAAAGACTTAAATGGTCTTAAAAATATCTTCCGATAGATATTTAATGGTGAAGACACTCAAGAGGTTTGGGTATTGGTCACCACCACCTCTACCACCTATGAGACGCAAATATGGTATTGTCGCGGCTTGTCGAAGCGACGAAATTAACTACGAAATGAAGAAGAGTGAAATCACCCGTGTTGCTCTTCAACAAATGTATGAAGCACCTTCACTACACGAACCAAAGCAGATTACTACAAGACAGATGCGTCTCAAAATGATTCTACATGAAGCACTTGATCTTGCGCACTCAATCTGCGAACATCAAGATGCCCAGGAATGTATGTGGGCTTGGGAAATGGTTGATGAAATTGATGACGCCGCTACACGAGCAGGTGTCCGCTACTATTAATTTCCCAACTTATATTAAATGGAGTACGAAAAACTCAAAGAAAAGGTCAAGAAGCTTGGCTTCAGAGTGACCAAAGATGTAAAAGGGAAACGTGTCAAACTCACAAAGAAGGAACTTATGGCTAAGTTGCCAAAGAAGACAAAAGGTGAGCCAAGTTTGGAAAACCAAGCTAAGAGCGCCAAGAAGTTCATCAAGGTGTGTAAAATGGTCCTCAAGGAGGCTGAACCAACGCAACCAAGAATGAGACAACCAGTTCGTGTTTCTCCAAGAAGAGTTGCGGCACCAGTGGCACCTCCACCCCCACCACGGCCCATGAGCCTCAACCCACGAGCTGCCCTTATGGCTGATCTCAAGGCTGATCTCAAGCGACGTGGCCTATCGAACACCTAAGTCATGTATTGTAATTTCTTTGTATAAGATAAAAATGCCCCTCACCCCTGAAAAGAAACAGTTTCTCAAGAAGATCGGTGGTGGTTTTAAAGCTCTCATCAGTTGTTCACAAAAAGGTAATGAGATTGTAGCTGACCCCAAATGTCCAGCTGAAGAGTTCATCAGGGATAATCTCATGTATAATGGTCAGTTTTCGCAAACAAAGTTTGATAGAGTGGTGGATACCGCATCTGATGAAGATCTTGTCAATCTTCTCGAGTATTTTGACAATGCTGACATGAACGTGAAGCGTGTTTGTTACAAGGCGTATTTGCCCACAAGTGAAAATGAATATGCATCTCTCATTGAGAATGGAACGTTAGTGACCTTTGATGATTTTAATACCAAATCTTTTTAATATAAATCTATTGACATCTTCAAAATTTGGTTGACTCCAGAGATACCATCGTGACCAAAAACCAGCCCCGTCGATACCACTCAGCTTCCAATCTTCCTTATCACTCTTATCCATATCCTGCATCAATTTGTGTATCTTTTTGGGATCTCTCTCAGCTATTACACGCTTTGGGATTTGCCCACCGTGTCTCAAAACATATGAACGCATACGCGAAGGATTCTTGTGTTTGGTGTAGTCGGAATACCCACTGGCACCAAAATCAACAGTCCTACCGTCACCGAGGATTGCCCTGAACTTCTTTTTACGATCTGGGCTACGAACTATTTTGACGTACATACTTACAATTTACAGCTAATTTATTTTTGGCACGCACCACAGTAACCTTCCTTCTTTGGAGTTGGGAGGAAGAAGAGGCGCTCATCACCACGCTTGACGCGGTACAAGTGGTCGTACATGTGGAGGAGACCAATGGACAAAGCCGCAGTAGAAACAACAGCCTTGTTCATCTTACGCACAGTCCAGGCGTACGCAAGGATAAGACCGAGGATGGTCAATTGGACGATGGTCATCGCTGGGAGAAGTGGAAGCTTGAAACGCTGATCCAATTCCTTAACTTCTTCAGTTGGCTCTGGGGCATACTTTTCCATTCGCTTGCCGTAACCTGGCATTTTTATTTTATACAGAGAAATTAATGTGGCGTGTCCTGCTATTGCCAGTGGTGCTTGTACTCCATGATTTCTTGAAGTCGCCAATAGACACCCTCTACTTTCAGAACCCACTGAGACCTCTCGTAGGTATCAGGAACACACTGATAGATATGATGTATCATAAGATGGATTATGATGTTTATGACTATCCCAACCTTTGGTTTGTCAAAGCGAATTACAATAAGATTTTACACGAATTTGAGAAAGGAGTTGGTACAGCCAAGAAGCGCTACTTTCACAAACTTGATCCATGGTTCAAGAAGAATGAACATTATTACTACTACAAGGTGAAGGACTTTCCAGAAGTTCAAAAGATTATTGAACAAATTCCATGTATTGATAAAGAAACCGCAAAGTTTGCCGTGATGGACAGACCGATGACCATTCCAGCACATCGCGCCGAAAGTAATTTAATGTTGAGATATCACCTCACAATTAAGAGTGGCAAAGATTGCGTGCTTTACACAGAGTATGACAGACATGTTCATAAACCTGGACAAGACTTCTTATTTGACCACTCTAGATTTCACCGTCTCGTCAAGCGCGGATTTCAAAAAAGAGTTGTTCTTATTTTGGATATCCATAGATTTTAGGTGCTTACGACAAACTGCTTTGTAGCAATCTTTACCACCTATGAGTTCAAGATCATCATTTTGGACAATCCTCTTTGTGAATGGTCCAGGTGTTCCGTTTTTACAATCCATACAAAGTGCTGAAAGTTTCACAACATCACTCGCCAATGGAATACAATCAATGACTTCTCCAAACTTTCGTTGCTTGTAATCCCCATCAAGACCAGCTATGATCACAGATTTATTGAGAAAGAGGCACATTTCTACGAAGTCTTTCAGGTTTGTGAAGAATTGGGCTTCGTCAATAGCCACAATATCGGCATCACAGAATTCTTGCTTAATGATGGAGTGTGATATATGATCAACTTTGAGACATGGGAACTCTACACCGTCGTGCGTTTTTAACATATCTTCAGGGGAGCGTGTATCTTTTGAGGAGTTGATGACCACAATTTTCTTACCTATGATCCTGTAGCGCTTAAGTCTTCTGATAAGTTCAGAAGTTTTACCAGAAAACATATTTCCCATAATAATTGTCAGACCCATTCTCACCTTTCTCTAAAATAATCTCATATTTTTATAATGGTTGATATCCAAAGGTGTTATTATGATGGACATCGGGGTTGGGTCTCAGCCAAGTCAGGAAGAGTACGTTTTGGCAACAAGATCTTCCCCAACATTCTTGCTGCCATCAAATACTTTGGTCACAAATAATTAGCAAAATACATTTTTAACATCACACCCGTACCAATCGCACCTATCACAAGTGTCATCAAACAACAATTACACCTCATGTTTGCCGAGACTTCATCACCCTCCAAAACAGAATCCTTGTACCAACCCATTGAAATAAATATACATAATAATTAAGATGCCCCTGACAGATCAGGAGATTGCTAAAAAGGTTCGCGAGTTGCGTAGAACTGAGGGTAAGATCTATGCTCCGCTCAAGTACTTTCGGGGTCTCAGAACTTTGAAATCTGTGGAGACACGCTACAAGAAGATGCTTAAGAAGGACTACAAAGATTTCAAGACTGATGAGGGTGTGAAGACTCGCACATCTTCATACACCCAAAAGTTCAGAAAGAAGTATGGCTCGGAAGTGAAATCACTTCCCGAAATAGCGAAGGCTACGAAGATTCCATTGAAGACTCTTCAAACAATTTACAATAGAGGTCTTGCTGCGTGGAGAACTGGGCATCGTCCGGGAGCTTCTCCACAAGCATGGGGTTATGCCCGCGTCCATAGTTTTGTAATGAAAGGGAAGACATATTACACAGCGGATGCGGATCTAAAATAATCATCTATTCGTTCTATCATGGCAAGTTTATCTTCTATCGCGTATGAATTACCTTTAGCACCGTTATCCTTGGACAATAACCATTGAGAGTTCAGATAGTGCCAACAATATTTATCATCATCCGGTAAATTCCATACACTACATGGTATTATTTCATCTATCTGAACTTCATCTTCATCTGTTTTAGGGCGACCATATCTGTCTTCAAATGTTTTATGAAGATATTTTACCCATTCTTCACCCGTCATACAAAGATCTTCCAGTGTTTTTTGGGGATTTTTACCATTTGTAGCATCCAATCGCCTACATCGTCTACAATGGATTGCGTGTCCAATTGGATTACATTTTGCACAAAAATCAAATCGTATTTTATGTATACAAATTGAACCTCCACCACACTTTTTACAACGAGTCCTTCTAGTATTATGTTCACAAAGTCCAGATCCACCACACTCTTTACAAATGCTTTTATGACGACCATGAATACACATCCCCCCACCAACGTTTATTCCATGTTTTAAACCATAGTCTTTACATTTAGAATTTGTACAGTTATAAGCACGTTTATTACAAAAACAATACCAATCTTTATTCTTACCTTTCCTAGTAAATTCGGTAATCGGCTGACACACTTCTTCAGAATTTGGTTCAAAAAATGTAGGTAAAGTGGTTTGGATCATATTTAAAGTTTTACCTACTTCTTTAAATATGACCAATCGCATATCTTGGAATGAATATTTCATGAAGACCGCGGAACTCGCTTCGGTCCGATCTCCATGTGATAGGCTCAATGTGGGTTGTGTTCTCGTAAAGAACAATCGGCTCATAAGTATGGGCTACAATGGTTTTCTCGGTGGTTGTAAGCACATATCAATTGTGAGGGATGGTCACGAACAAGCAACAATTCATGCAGAAATTAATGCTATCACCGACGCAGCCAAAAGGGGTGTCTCCATTGATGGTACGGAAGCCTATATTACACACTATCCATGTCTAAATTGTTACAAAGCTCTTGCGAGTAGTGGTGTCAAGAAGATTCACTACAAAAATGATTACAAAAACAATCCACTTGTGGAAGAATTGGGGTACGAAATACCTATCGTTAAATCAGACGCCTAAGTCATCTGTCCCACTCCAAAAAGTCACAAAATCAAAGCTCTAAACCATGAACTCTCAATCTATTGCCACTTACATTGCCAACCTCGAAAAGGAGAACGCCGATCTCAAGAAGCGCCTTCAACAATGTGAAGAAGAAAAAGCTCTTCTTGAGTACGAAACTATGCTTCAATATGCGGAAGTAAGTGACGACGAATCCATCGCTTCTAATGACAGCGATGATGACGACGAATCCATCGCTTCTAATGACAGCGATGATGACGTTGAAGAGTACTTTGTTTGTTACAACTCAGAACTCACAGACGCTTTTGACAAGCTTGCATACGAAGAAGAAAACGAATTCAAGCAAGCCGTCTATGAAAAGGCTGCCAACACCATTTACCGCCTTGACTTCAAGGTGAAGTATGGCGAACAACTTGCCCACCTACCGGGTATTGGCAAGGGTGTCATTAGAAAAGTCAACGAGTTCCTTGAAACTGGAGAAATTAAGAAGAATCAAACCTTTGATACCAATGAAAACATCGCCGATCAATTGGAAACACTTGCTGATATAGAAGAAGACTACCACAAGTCTTCCGCCTATCAGAAGGCATCCGAAGCAATTCGCAAACTTACATTTGAAGTAACGAATGGTACTGAACTTTGGAAGGGACCCAACAAGGTCGCAGGTATTGGACGAGGTATCGCTAACAAGATTGATGAGTACATTGTCACTGGAGAGATTAGGAAAATTTCTAAGCATATATCACAATAGATGATAGTTCCGCTATTCCTACTTTCGTTGGTGACAAACATCCTCGTTGGATATTATGTGTCCCATAGGAATGGCTCTGGTACAGGTGGTCCAATATATGATGTTGGATTTCATCTTCTCCCCAATTGGGAAAAGTTTGAACACCTTCCAGACTATCTTTTAGCGATTCCCGTACTTTTTCTTCTTTACCACTGGCCAAAATGGAATGCTGCGAAGAGAACCTCTTACTTGACATTCCTGACTCTCATGTATTTTGCGCGAGCTTTGTGTAACGCGGTCACTGTGATGCCTTACACAAAACGCGAGTCTTGCAAAATGAAACCTAGATTTGCTTTTTGTAATGATTATACATTCTCTGGTCACACAACACTCAATTTAGTAACTTCAAACTTTGTAGGTGCGCCACTTTGGCCAGTGTGGCCAATGATTTCATCGGTCGTATCCGTCCTCACCCGAGATCATTACACTATTGATATCATGATCGCTTGGATTCTCTTCTTTGCTTTCAAGTGTAGGATCAACGGGATTTAACATTTTTGCGACTTCTTCGTAGATAACTGTGAGAAGCGCAACCTTGTATGCTAAGAAACCAACGAGTGTGGCACCATAGTCAAAATCAAAACCAAAAGGTGCATTATTCCACATTGTTTCAAATACAGCAGCTCCAATTGGTGCCAACAACTGCTTTTGAAATGATGATTTTTCGATGTTGTCAACATGGTTCTGAAGAAGACTTATGTAAGAGAGGGAAGTCGCAACACCTAATGCAGCGGATACACCTTCCGGGGCGCCCTGAGTAATGAAATAAGTTGATGTAAGTGCTGTACCATAGGCGAAAGTTGTTCGGTTAATTTTTCTTTTGAGTTTTTCGTAGTCAGATTTTGGCGGAACAATGGCATTATGAATAGTCCAAGCTACACCCATTGATAATCATTTGCGTCAAACCTTTATAAAGATTACAAACTTATCTAAAGTAGAAATGAGTCTTCGTGTTAAGAAACTTACCCAAGATGCTATTATTCCAACTCGTGGTTCTGGTGGTGCTGTTGGATACGATCTTTACAGCACTGATGAAGTTGTGGTCCCTCCGACACATCGCGCACTGGTCGGGACAAGTGTAGCCATTGTTTTGCCACCAGGTGTTTATGGTCGTGTCGCACCTCGCTCGGGTCTCGCTGTGAAACATGGTATCCAAGTTGGGGCGGGGGTCGTTGATCCAGACTATACAGGTGAAGTCAAGGTTGTTCTTTTCAACCACGGAGACAAGGACTTTGAAGTAAAGAAGGGTGACCGTATTGCGCAACTTGTTCTTGAACGATGTGAAACACCACCAGTTGAAGAAGTTGGTATCGTAGAAGAAACTGATAGAGGTTCCGGTGGATTTGGATCTACCGGTGCCTAAGTCACCACCTTTACTATAAAAAGTAAGAAAAGCAAACGACCCCATGCGATCCACGATGACAATAGACATTCAAACGCTCAAAAAAATTAACTACACGGGTGGAAGTGTTGATCGCCTTGTTATACACGATCATGGTAGAGACTACTTGGAGTTTTCTTCCATAAGCTTCCAGGAATTGCGACGCAAAATTTTTTGGGGTATCGAAACACCGGATTTGTTATCTGGTATATTTTCTTCAATCAGTGATATTCCAAATAAAGGAAAGTCTTTCAAAAAATACAGTAACCAGGATTTCTGTGGTTGGATGTGTCCGGAAGACTACAAATACGAAGATGGGGAGTGTCTCACTTTATATATCAGAAACGGTAGTGCAAATGATATAATGAAGGATGTACTAATGGCGTTTTCTGGACAATCCTGGTCCGAGAGGTTGTTCAAACTGAGGTGTACTGTAGAGATCACCCTGGCTGACAAAAGAAATATTAAAATAGAAGTTTAGATCCTAAGTCACCTTTAGTTTTTTAATAAGTAAAGTAAAGACATGGATCGTCATTACCTACTGACCCTGTTGGATAAGATACAAGAAAAGTATGAAATCCAAGATGGAGAGTACAAAGAATTCGCGGAAGCCATTGGAGGCACGAAGAAACCTATTGAAATAAAAGAAGGGGACATCGTAAAAATTACTTACGATCATGTTGAAACGGAAGTAGAATACTGTGACGATGAGTTTTATCCAAAACTTAATATAACGGAAAAGTGTTCCCGTATTTGGAAAGTTATCGCCAATGAGAGCACCTATCATGGAGGTGATATGATTACATCTAAGTACCTAAACAGGGCTGATATGCATTTGGATGCTATGAATAAAATTGTGAAAGACCACTCAAAGGGTAATTTCACAATGATATCGATAAATTCGGATACTAATCGTAAATATTGTTTTCGTGTTTCGGAAATAGAAGTAATCAATTAAAACTTTTTGTAATTATCACAGAACCACATGTTCTCTTCTGTTGGCATAAACAAAATACCCTTGCGCATAGTCATGAAAAGCTTGGCGTGGTTGATGTCGGTGTAGGACCATAAAAGCCATCTTTCCCAGTAACCCGCGCGAAATTCATCGTCCCAGTCTTCCTCTGTGCTGGTATCGACATGTAACATACCCCGTTGTATCTCCTGTGGATCAGTTTCAATTCGCAACTCCTTTGGGATGATAGCCCCCTTTCTAAGGAGATGCGCTCGCATGAGTTTTGGATTTCCGTGTTCGGTAAAGTCTGGAGATCCAAGTGTACCAAAATCAACAGCTCTTTTGTTTGGTAACATTACCCTGTACTTGTGGGTAACTGATGGGCTGGGTTTGAGAACGACATGCATCGGGCGCATGTGTTTTACTATAGTAATAACTTTACTTTTTAACTTCACGCTTGAGGATAACAAACTTGAGATCACCCTTTTTAACATTTTCTCTGGTGAGGGGATTTTTGAATAGAACCATATTTCCATTAGAGTTGATAGCCTTTGTCATAGACATACGAGCCAATTTACGGAAAGAATTTGGTGTGAGATAAAGTTTGTTAATCTTCACAGCCTTTTCACCAGATTTGAAATTATTAGTTGAAATTACATCTATTGGAAGGTTCTTCACACTCACTTTCTTCCATTGAATCTTCTTAGTCTTGTTATTTTCGTTGGCATTCTTCTTAATTTGATTTTCATTTTTGATGTAGTTGGACGAATTCTGTCGATTGTTTCCATTGTTCCCGAAGCTGAGACGCCTACGCACTGGACCAACATTAGCAAAAGACATACGCGCTCTTCGCATGCGTCTGAGATTGTTTGGATCTATGACACGAGTTCTAATTTGACCGATGTTATTTTCATTTGTATTTGAGTTGGTGTAGGCATAGTTTCTGACCAACGCACGAGCTCCGTTATAGTTTCTACGGTTGTACCTTCGAGCTGGTGATGTGTTGAAAGTGGCACGCGCCCGAGGGCTTGCCCCTGGGCTACCAATCATAACGTCGTCGTTATTGTTCATCTTATAGTTTATAAAGATTTAAATCGTCATCCAGATATGAAGACCTACAAATCCCTTGATGGCATTTTGATTAAAGTTGGTGAAAATGCCAAAGAGAATGATGATCTTACATTTTCGAGTTACCCAAATGAATGGTGGATGCATGTAGATGGTGGCGCGGGATCGCATGTGATTATTTGTCACGAAGAGAATACAATTCCTAAAGAAACGAAGAGGGATGCAGCACTTCTTGCGGCGCGTTATAGTAAAGCTTCAAATTCAAAAATGGTCCGTGTAAATCTTGTGAGGATTGATCAAGTTATAAAGGACGAAAGAATTAAAAACCATGGTCAGGTCTATTTGGGTGGTGAAGTCATGCAACTCACTGTTTTTATGAATAAAGAAAAAGAGAGACTTGAAAGATTATTAAAAACAAGACCTAACAGTTAATTAATGGGGTCTTCACTCACACGTGTAAAGGCTTTAAATGATCATATAAATCCACCGCAACTAATATCCATAGATGAACTTTCAAAACATTCCACTGAAAATGATTGCTGGGTCGCGATCAAAGATGAAGTTTATGACTTAACAAACTTCTTGAAAGATCACCCCGGGGGAAAAAGACCTATTTTGGTTGTCGCCGGAAAAGATGCAACCGAAGATTTTCTTTTATTTCATCAACCACGTTATCTAAAAAAGTATTTAAAACCAGAAAACAGAGTTGGTCATCTTAAAAAATAGGGACAATAATTAAGAAAGATGAACCACCAAGATTGGAATCCGGTTATCATTCATGGGAAAGGAACGATGGGCAAACGAACTACTGTCAATGTTCCCCACCGAGAAGTGACAAAGGAACAAAAGCTTGACCAAACTGAATTGGGAACACATGAAAAGGTAAGTCTCTCCCTTGCCAAAACGATTCAACAAGCTCGTATTGGTAAAGGTTTCAAGACACAAAAAGACCTGGCAAACGCAATTGGAGTTCCAGCAAATGTTATCAATTCATATGAATCTGGAAAGGCTATTCCAGACAATCAAATTCTTCAAAAGTTGCGGAGAGTTTTGGGTGTCAAGCTGAAATAATATATTGACACAAAGTAAATATGAATTCTCTCTTAA
>Ga0222715_10005577_pt1 | contig 10717 bp, 5 predicted proteins | sample C33_9DmetaG_FD_165056 | JGI IMG/M metagenome (GOLD analysis project Ga0222715, IMG submission 165056) | Estuarine water microbial communities from San Francisco Bay, California, United States - C33_9D | ecosystem: Environmental > Aquatic > Marine > Unclassified | place: USA: California... | reverse complement strand
GTTCGCGGCCGCAACACCACCCAACGCATCTGCGTCTGTGGCTGTGCCTCTGAATTTAGCAGACGCTACAGAGCTTGACAGTTGGATACCTTGTGCCACTGTGCTGAATCCTGCCGCTATCAAGGCCGCACCATTGGTTTCCGTAGAACTTGGTGTGAATGCTTGGTTTGATACGACACCTACTACAGTGTCATTGGCAACCATTTTAAGTATTGATTTGTTTACACCTGTGTCGTCGTCGACGACCTCACTGGTGAACTGTGTCACTCCAGAACCTGCAACCGTTGTTGGGCCAATCAGTGTCCATGCTGTTCCTGTGTACACATATAATTGTGTGTTTGTTGTGTCGAACCACATGTCTCCCTGCACAGCGTTGGTCGGTGCAGTAGCAGAGTTAGTGGTCGAACCTACAGGTTTCCATTTTGATCCTGTGTATACGTTTATTTGATTGTTTGTCTTGTCGTACCACATTTGACCTTGGACCTTGTTCGCCGGTGTGGTGGTGTTATTGAAATTCTCTAGTAGTTTTACAAGGTTTTCATTTAACTTCTCTCCAAAACCCGCATAGCCTTTACCTATCAGTGTAAGGTCTGTAGTGGTCGTGTCAATGGTTCCGTCCGCTAGGGTAACTAGTAAGGTTCCGAATGTGTTGTTTATCTTATACGCCATTATCTGTTTCTATTTGTTTGATCCCTCGACACGTTATCTCTGATCTCTATTAACCTAGCGACATCTCCAACTACCTTGATCAATGCCTGTGCAAGGTATGGATCTACTCTCTCCTGTAAGTATGCTATTTCATGATCATTTAACGTACTCTCAAGGTTAGCATTGATGTAGTCCGCTACGTCCTGTTTTGTGGTCATTACTTGTTCTCCTTGTGATTATTTATTGGTTGTGCAAGACGGTGTAGATTGGTCCTTTTCTTCCTGAATTTTCCTATTCCCCAACACATAGGTTCAAATATTGCTCTGTAAACCCTACCTAAATTGTCTCGTTTTTTATTTCTCATCTCACCATAAAAGTCTGCTGTCACATGTTTTCCCATGTGTGCTAAAATTCCACGTACTATCAAATTGAAATTCCCTTCTTTCTTGGCAAATCTCACCAGAGGTAGGAATATTGTGTGATAGCCTTTTTCCATCCTGTGATCTTGTGTGAATGATTTCTTACCATTGGATCCTTTTTCCAACCAGAACTTGTGCCAAATCCTGTTCCTGAAGGTACCAAAGCCTGCAGTTTGGTTCATCATTGTACACACGATTCCTTTTGAACTAGTTGGCTCGTTCGTGTTTCCGTCGATCACCTGATCCGTCTGACGACACTTGTAGGGAGGTTTGAATGGCGGTGGTGGTATGAATACGCCTCCTCCCTCACTATCCTGTGGTGGAATAGTAGCCGGTGTTGGTATTCCACCCGTTCCCTCTGACCCTGATGTCGAACCTCCCGACACATTTCCAAAACCTATCGAGTTGCCCCTGAATACAATATCTGTGGTGAATATGTTCTTCCAGACACCACCGACCTTGTAGTACCCTTCTGTGATCTTTTTCCATACACCTGACACCTTGTAATTTATACTGTCAAAACTTTTCCATTCTCCCGAATCCTTCACTTTGGAATCAGAAGGAATGTTGAATATCAAAACGGCCTTGCCGTTTCCGCCAGCATTACCGGCTAGACCACCTAAGGCAATTCCTGTTGAATAAAAGGCACTGTCCGTGGCATGTGGTGTCCTTCCTGAACCGTTGTTTTCCGAACCTCCAGAGGGCACCGTGTTTGATCCTGACTTGCCGCCGAATCCACCTGCATCACCCGTGGCTCCTGAACCACCTGTTCCACCATCGGTACCACCGCCACCGGCTCCACCTCCACCACCGTCTCCGGAGTGTCCTGCGCCGTTCTCTCCTAGTGTTCCTGGTGTGTTACCTGTCGCTGAATTTGTGTTGATACCTGCGCCACCACGTGATGACTGACCTGTGCCGCCTCCACCGCCACCGCCACCTGCAATGGCCAATTTGATGTTGTCTGCGGCTTCTTCTGATTCGAATAATGTCACTGTCGTGGCTCCTCCGCCACCTCCGCCTGAACCTGAAACCCCTGAACCTCTTCCTGAACTACCGCCATCACCACCTGAATAACCTGTAAGTGCTTGACCGTTCCTTCCGCCGTCGCTGTCTTGACCCATTCCTCCGGCCTCACCACCGCCTCCAACGCCAACGCAAATTTTCTTTACTCCGGCGTATGAAGAAATATCTAAATCTGTCACTGTCACATAGTGTCCCGCGGCACCGTCTGCTCCATCACCTGCTGTGTCAGGACCACCGCAACCACCTCCTCCGCCCCATAGGTGCATGGTCACACTGTCTGTGCCTGCCGGCAAGTCTGCTATCTGAATTTGTCCGCTGTAATTGAACGTCTTAGTTATTGTTGGCATGGGATTACGCCTCCCTTACGAACCAGAAGTCCCCGTCGTTTCCGTCACCGCCTGTTGGATTTGCAGTAGAAACTGTCTTTGCCGATCCGCCCCATTGGTTGCTTAGAGTGGCAACCGCGCCTATTGTTGGTACGCCGGTATTTGAAGTATCCGTGTAAGTGATAGATCCAACTGCACCTAGTGTCATTGAGGTTGCTTTGACATTTCCGCCTGCTGTTGTTTTTAAAACTTTTCCTTTTGACGCATCTCCGTCTTCCACTGCATCTGCCAATCTTATCACCTGTGAATATGATGCACCGTGTCCTGCTGACCAGAAGTTCGCTGTGACATCGTAGAACATTCTAGCATCGTCTGTATCACCTGTCTCTACTATAAGTCCTGCGTTGGCCTCTGAGTTGCCTGTGTTCACTTTTATGAAAGCATCATCGTAAGTTGATACATTAGAAACCGAACTGTTGTACTCGCCCGTGATGTTCAAGTTACCTGTGATTGATACGTCGCCTGTTAAAGTTATGCCACCCGTTGCTCCAACTAGTTGTATTGGAGTCTTTGTAGCACCACCGTCGTTTACTGTAAATTTTAAATCTTTGTTTTCTGATGTCTGTGCAACTGTCACGTCGTTGCTTGAAATTGTTATTGACAGTTCCTGTGCATCACCAATGATAACACCGCCATCCGCATCAACCGTAAGTGCACCTGTCATTGTGTCTGCCGCATCTGCCCTTAGGAAGTTACCACCTGCTATTATTGTTCCCGAAGTATTAGACGTACCTGACACATCAATTGCTGATGCTGAAGTACTTGAACCTTCAAAAACACTACCCAGTGTTGAGTTAAGTGTAATACCTGCTTTGATTGAAGCGAATCCTGTTTGTGAGACACTCGGCGTGAATGTTTCTTTTGAAAGTATTGCTACCCTTGTTGCTCCTGCGTACATTGATGAAACAATCTTGTTTCCACCTGAACTCGCTAACGTCTCTATTTTCCAACCCGATTCAGTCTGTCCTGCCGTGAAGGCTGGTCCTACTAACTCCCATTCGTCATTTACTTGGTGTGATCTCGAATCGCCTGTGTAAACGAACACTTGGTCGTTTGTGGAATCCAACCAAAGGTCACCAACGGAAGGTGCTGTTGGTAGTGAGGCGCTTGCCTTTGCACCACCTGTTGGTTTGAAACTAGTTCCGTCATACACTTTGATCTGGTTGGTTGTTGTGTCAAACCATAATTCACCTTTTAGAGGTGCCGAGGGTGCCGCTGTGGATGCCGCATTTTCTAATAGTTTTACTAGATTTTCGTTAAGGCCTTCACCAAAACCTGAATATGATTTACCAAACAACTGCAACGTAGTGGTATTATCTACCGTTCCGTCTGTGATCGTTGTTACTACTGTTCCGTCTGTTTTGTTTATTGTGTACGCCATTTTGTATATTTACCTTTAACCTAAAACGTTATAAGATGAGATTAGTTTAACCGTTGCGAACGTAAACAGTTCGTGCAGGGCCTGAGTATTCGTCGTAGATCCGTCTCCGAGTGGTGATGCGGCACCTTGATTCACTCCATCTATTTGATATTGTATGTTTCTAGTCGTTGCACCTGTGTTTGTGACCACAATTCTTTTGATTGTTCCTTGTTGTGCATCTGTGAAATTGAGTGTAACGTCGGCATTAATAAAAACTTCAACAAATCTCACACCAGATAAACTTATAGTTTGGTTAGTTGTAACCGGCGATCCTGTAGTTCCTACCGAAAGCACTTCTCCCATAATAGCATTGGCAGTAAGATTGCCTGTAACATTCAAATCGTCATCTACAGTCACAGAAGTACTGTCATTGGCGCTGATGTACGATCCAGTTATACTGATTGCATCTATGGTAACTGCACCTGTACCTGATCCTCCAAGCACTAGATTATCATTGGATCTGCTGGCACTTATGTTATTGTCATTTATTGTAACTCCCTCTGTCTTTAACTCAGTTGAAGTGATTGTGTCTATGAAAGCGTTTGCGAATTCTGTCCCATCAGCACCTAGGTTGTATGTGCTATCTGAACTGGGCAGTATGGTCTGTCCTGTCAATGTACCTGTAAGGGTACCACCTGTTTTCAGCAAGTTAAGGCTAGCGGATCCAGTGACTGTTCCTGTCACATCACCTGTCACGTTACCTGTCACATCTCCTACCACTGCACCCGTTATTGGTCCAGTGAATGCTGTTGCATTTACAGTGCCCGATACATCTAATTTCGTGGTTGGTGATGTCGTACCTATACCAACTCTTGATTCTGAACCATCTATGGTCATCACTGTTGTGTTCACACCAGCATCGTTGACTTTGAAAGTTATGTCTGTGTTTGTCACAGTGTTTGTCAGGATTGCACCTGATGAGTCGACCGTAATGGTCAAGTCACTGTCTGCTCCAACAACAAGTCCTCCGTCATTGGCAATAGTGATTGTGCCTGAAGTTGTGTCGTTGGCGTTTGATCTCAGGTAGTTAGTGGCCGCAACACCACCCAACGCATCTGCGTCTGTGGCCGTACCTTGGAATTTTGTATCTGCTATAGCAGTTGTAAGTGTGATGCCTTTTTTGATACTTGCAAAACCTGTGATAGCAACTTTTGGAGTAAATGTGTCTTCAGAAACTATTGCAATAAGGTTGCCATCGTTGTACCATTTTGTTACATTCTGTGATACATCACTACTGTCCAATATAGTTTCAAAAATAAAGCCGTTTGTGGTTCCAGTCGAAGCAGTTGGACCAACAAGCACGTTGTTTGATCCGTTATAGAAATAAAGTTGTCCAGTGTCTGAGTCTATCCAAAGATCGCCCTGTGAAAGTGAACTTGGTGCAGTTGTCTGGTATGGCACGTTTCCGCCTGCAGGCACAAATGCTGAACCTGAATACACTTTCAACTGTGCATTAGTGCTGTCATACCAAAGTTGTCCACTAATTGGTTTTGTTGGTGCTGATGTGTTTGAAAAATTTTCTAGTAAATGTAAAAAGTTCTCTGCAATCTTCTCACCGTAACCTGCGTACCCTTTCCCTATCAAAGAAAGATCGGTCTGCGTGTTTACAACGCTATCCTGTACTGTGTATGAACCACTACTCGTCTTGTTTACTGTGTATGCCATTAGTATCCTGTGTTACCACCTGATGTCGTTCCGCTCACCGTGTTAGACGTTGACAGTGCAGTTGAACTTGTTTCAGTGAAAGTTGTTAAACTCTGTATCCTTAATGTGTAATCAATCTGTATAAGTCTGTTCAATGACTTCTGTACCGGGTGGAATATCACGTGAGTCAACAATTTATTAGTTGCCCCGTTCTCTGTTCCTTCCCAACTCTTTAATCCTAGTTCGTCGAAAACATAATCGCCATTGAAATCGGTTGTGTTGTCGAAGGCCGCCTGTCCTGTTGGTTCACCGTAGTCCAGTGTGCAAGTGACAACAATGTCAGTGTACTTGTTACCTGCTGTGTGTCTCACTTCCATCTTATTCCTTGTGGTGTCTTTGTTTGTAGCAGAATTGTCATCTACTACTTTGTAATAAGTCTGGTTGTATAGTGTGGCATTAGTACCAGTTGAGTTTGGAGTAAGGTATGTGATTATGCCCGTTGGATCAACACTAGTCCCGCCATTACCCAATGCAATCTCATGTACGAATCCTGTCGATTTGTTTGCTAGTGAATTTGCCAATGCCTGGGACATGTTCTCGTAGTGTATCGCGTTTCTCTTGTCTACGATTACCTCACCTGTCTCTGGGTCTGAAATCTTTATGTGCCCCGTCATCATAACACCCGTGTTATCCTGAGGCTTTTTGTTGTCTTCTTTTGATTCTGTTGGTTTGTTGTCCTGTGTCATCTAGTGTATTTATTCAGGTGCGTTTGTAGGCTCATTAGCAATGAATTTAGCCTGTTGAGTGCTTGAAGCCTGTAATCCTTTACCGTCTGCTGGATTACCATCTTTTGCTGTGTACCAAACCTGTCCTTTCTTGTGTAAAATTTTAATCTGTGTGCCATCTGCAGGTGCTGTGCTCAAAGTAACAGCGGTCGTGCTTCCGTCCACGGAGTAGTTGATAGTTGATCCATCCTCGCTAGTAAGTTCCAATCGTTCTGTATCTTTGCGATTGCCGACTAATCGTTGGCCACCAATGAATATGTCTAACTCACTAGCGGAGGCTGGTGCTTGTGATAGTGCGAAAGTAACTGTGCTACCGTCACCTGTGAAGGTGTTGGTGTACACAGTGTCCGCATAAGGGATGGTTTGAGTACCAGACGCATCTACCACTTCCGTGCCTGATCCATGCTCCTTAATTCCTGTTCCAAGTGTTCCACGTCTAAGTTGTCCCAACGTGTTACCTGATAATGTAAAGTATTCTATTCTTTCTTTGTCTATGAATATGACTCCTGGAAGATTAGTAGATGCATTTGGTATTTGTAACACACTTGCATCTTCAACTGTTATGGTCTTTGTTCCTGCTGTCATGTCTAGTGTTAATTTTGTAGTTGAAGTTTTAGAAATACGTTTGTAGAAAGTCCTGTTCATCATGTCTTTAAATATTCTAAATCCCGTGGCACCTGTGGCAGATTCCAATGCGAAATACATGACATCCAGTCTGTCTGATGACGTTATAGTCTTGCCTGAGACAGTTATTGTGTTACCGCTTGCCACATAATCTGATCCCTGTACCAACTGCTCTCCGTTCAACCATACGAAAGTGTAACCTGCATGTAAAATATCAAATCTTAATTTGAACACGCCTCCTGATCTGCCTTCCAACACTTCTCTTCTCTGTTTCATGCCCAATGCATTATTGAATGTTGTTACACTGATAATATCATTTGCAGTCAAACTGTAAGGTGATGTAATCGCACTCGGTACCAACACTATGTCGTTGCCTGAGTTGAAATACTGATGATCTACCAATGTCGAGATACAAATTACATCTGTTGTTGTTGGAACAGATGCGGTCACGAATTCTATGTTGTTGTTTCCTACATCAACTGTGTAATGTGTATTCAAATCTTTCTTAGTGCCGTTGACATAAACTTCAACCTGGCTCGCACTTGTAATAGTTTTTGCTGGATCAACGGTTGAGTCATCCTCTAGTCCTGAAACCACACCATATGTGTAAGTACTGCCGTCACCAACATAGTAGGTGTTGTCTGGTCCACGCAACACCCTACCATTTACTTCCACAGTTGTCAATCCTGAGAATGGTCCTATCGCACCAGGTGGATATGTCAATGTGTGTCTGTTAGTGGAACCATCATATGTTATTGATTCATTTCTCACACTAGCATAACTCCTTGTCGATGTTGTTGACTTGTTGAATCCTGCTATCTGTATGTAAGAACTTGCGGCAGGTGCCGAGTCAAACACGACTGTGATTGTGTTTGCAGTTGTGGTTGTTGTGTACGCTGTGGTGGGCACACCGTCTACTGTGACATATAAATCAGATGATGTTGAATCTAAATTGAATTCACCTCTTGTGGAAGTCAAGAATAAAGTAGTGCTTCCATCTCCAGTGAATGTGTTCAACACTCTGTAGTTCTCACCTGAAATAGCAAACACCTTGGTTGATATTGTGCTGTTGTTGGCAGGTGCTGTGTCAAATGTAATTGTTTTGTTTGCAACATCAATTGTGTAATCAGATACTGTTGAATCTAATGCATTGCCTTTCTGCACCACGCCATTGACTACAACAGTCACTGACCCTAGCGTTCCGGGATAGTCTCCTATGCTGTATGTCGTTGTGCTTCCGTTACCTCTGTAATTCATCTCACTTATAAATGGCACACCAGACTCCGGTGATGTGTAAACTTTTATGTCTAACGTGTCAAACAACTGGCCAGGTACTACCTCTTCTGGTGCGTAACTTGTGTCTGGTGAAACAAAATCGTCACCTTCTAATAAGATATCACTAGGTGCGTGTCCCAGTGCTGATGTGAATAGGCCACCTTTGACTATTGAATCTAAAGTTCTATCATCTGTTGGTGTTAACACGCCATCGTCATCGAATGGTATGAACTCTACCAAAGCGTTCTCTTCAGGTGTCTCACTGATCGTGAATGATACTGTAGACCCATCTCCCCTGATCACATCTGAAAGTTTTTTCCTTGTGCTATCGTCCTGTGTTAGATACACTTGATAAACTTCACTACTTGCTGGTGCTGTTTCAAATGTGTAGGCCGCTGTCGAACCGTCTGCCCTAAAGGCTTTGATCCTAGACTGTCCGTAATTGTCGAATGGGAAATCATAAAATCCTGACTTGTCCCACCCCTGTTCTTGGTTGAATAGTAATCCTGTCACCACCGTGCCACCGTAATCAACCCCGGTCATCACTTGGTCAAGTTCATTGCCTGGCATTCCAGATCCTGGTGTGTAAAATCCTTTGGTCCTGTCTGCCGCTGTAAGTCCAGTCTCATTGCCGTATACCTTATATACGCTTCCTAGGTTGTCGTCAAAGTCTGTGCTTGATGTAAATGCGTTTGTAACTTTGTAAAGTCCATTGTTGTATCTCAATAGGTCATTGTAGGCATAGGCTGTTGATGCCGCCCAGTCCACAACTCTAGAGGTACTAGACACCCTGTCAAACTTTATTGTGGTGTCAAAGTCTCTAACAAGGTCGTTGTTCAAATTCGCGTATGCTTTGGCAGTGTCTGTTGGTGTCGAACCATCTGTCTTACCACCCGATAACACAACCGTTGGCGTCGCAGTGTAATTGGCACCAACACCTGTTACTGTAATTTTTGTTACTGCACCGTCTTGTATAATTGCCGTTGCTGTAGCGGCCGTTGTTGTCGGCGTCACATACATCTTGAATGTTCCAATTTTGTGACTTTGTGCTTCATTGACTGATGAGGTCGGGCCATAGAAAGTTTCTGTGTAACCTTCAAATGTATACTCTTTCGTAGTGCCTGATCCTAAATTTTGTGTGTCATAAATCTCAGCCTGTTTTTGACTCGTGAACAACGGATAGTAATATCCAAACTGTCCACTTGTGGATCCTGATGCACTTGTTGCCTGCAACTGAAAAGGTCCTGATGATCCTGTAGTACCTCCAAGTATACTCACTGTCGGAGAGACTTCATAACCCGAACCACCCGCTGTGACAGTGATAGACTGAACATACTTCTTGTGGTAGTCATACCACATTTGGTATGGATACTCTGTGAGTTTGGAAGTGTCTGAGTCAACATTCAGACTTCTTATTTTGCCTGTTGCTGTGTCGTAAAAAGTAGGATTATCAAAATCCGAAAATATTCCGTCCTGTGTTTCTGTTTTTTCATAACCCAGCGTGTATTCTCTCAATTTTGTGTGGAAAGGTTTTACTTCGTTTATGTAACTCTCTATCCAACTATCAGTGCCTTTGGTGTAAGTTTTTCTTTGATCCAGTTTCCTGACAGAGTTTTTTGCATTTATGAAGGATGTTTTAAACATCCAGTCTACATATGTTTGCTCTGCAAGTACTTTCCTTAATCCAATAAAGAACAGTGTGTTGTATTCTCCAGCGAGATCATTAATGAATAAATCATCTCTCAATGCAGTCAGAATTTTTCTTGTCTCTATACTTGGCTCTTGATCAAAGAAGTTGTCGTCAAAATTATCATCGCCAGCAAAACCGGATGCATCCTGTGAATAATCATAAAGTTTAGTGCTGAGCCTGATCGTCCCGTTCTCTGTTCCAACGTTTGTCCACCCTGTAGCAGTCTTCATGAACAGTTTCCAACCACCTGTGTCTGCACTAGTGACTTTTACATGTTTGCCTACAGCAAGATCCAGTGAGTCTAGCTCATATTGAAATGTTACTTGTTTATCAATTTTTGTGTTTTCGTCATGTAGCATTCCATGTACAGCAGGATCGGTACCATACCAATCAGTGTAACTCCAGTAAGCAGAAGTGTTGTACGTCTGCAATTTGGTCCTCGTAAATTCTGTTCCGTCCCATTGATATATTGCCCAATAGTTGTTCGCAGTCTCATCTGATTTGACCAGATAATTCACTGTCCCTGAAATATCTGCTGTGTTAAGGTAAGTTAACTCTGCATAGTTGTCTACCGAAACGTCCCACTCAAGGCTTTGTGCCGTTGGTTCGGGTTCTGAACTATCGAGGTTTGTAAGATTTACTTGTCCAACTAACTGACTTTTCTTCAGTACTGTGTTCGCATAATCTATTATCTCTGTCAATGCCGCATATCTGTCTACGTACCAACTCTGCCTAGGCCTAATATTATTACCATATCTCTCATTGAGAGGAAGAGCTAGATCTGGCACCACGTCTCCTGCAGA
>Ga0222715_10005574_pt1 | contig 10721 bp, 4 predicted proteins | sample C33_9DmetaG_FD_165056 | JGI IMG/M metagenome (GOLD analysis project Ga0222715, IMG submission 165056) | Estuarine water microbial communities from San Francisco Bay, California, United States - C33_9D | ecosystem: Environmental > Aquatic > Marine > Unclassified | place: USA: California... | reverse complement strand
CTCTTCTGAGCGACGACGACGCGAGAGGAGTTTGTAACGATCGAGCGACATCGCATCGCGTCCCTCGCGCGCGCGTCCGCTCGAACGCGACTCGACGTAACAACTCGACGCGCGCGTTTCGCTCGTCCGCGGACCGGGTCGCGCGCGGTCGACGGTCAGCGCGCGACGACCGCGCGACCGCCGACGCGCGATCGGGGGCGACTCGCCGCGACGCGCGCGCGGGGCGTCGACGACGACCGACAACACGTGGCGCGATCGACGACGACGCGATGAGCGCGCAGGCGACGCGAGATCAGCTGCGGACGGCGTTCGCGGAGTTAGAGTGCGTCGCGCGATGCGTATGGATGGGATTCGAGCGATGCGAGCGACGCGGCGAGACGCGCGAGGGACGGGACTGACGGAGCGAGCGTCGCGACGCGTCGGCGCAGGGATGGATTCAAGCGTAAGGACGTTCTCGAGAGCCGCGAGACGTCGGTGTCGAGCGGACACTTGAAAAAATTGACCAATAAAATGGCAGAGAGTAAAAAGCTGATCAAAGAGTTCGAGAGACGGGCGCTGAGCGAAGGGACCATGGACGCGAACGCGTTGGCGACGGCGAAGAAGGAATACGTGTCGAGGTTGAACAAGTTTGTGCAGATGAAGAAGGAGGCGCAGATTGCGATAGCGGAGAAACAAGAAGAGAGGAAGAGTGAGGTTGGTAGTCAGGGCGGGGAAGCGAGCACGTCGGGAGGGATGATGACGTCGACGACGGCTACGGCTACGGCGTTTACGTTGCCGGCGTTCCGGCCGAAGCCAAAGGGGGAGATTGTAGAGGATGAGCAGTTGCAACTCATGGAGGCTGGGGATTTGATTGAGCACGGTAGGAACGTCATGGACCAGACGGACAAGAGCATCATGCGAAGCGAAGCGGTGGTTGAGGAGACGATTCAAATAGGGACGCAAACCGCCGAGGCGTTGCGCGGGCAGACAAAACAACTGGAGAAAATCGTAGATGATCTCGATGAAATCCACTTTTCGTTGAAAAAGTCGTTTGGCGTGCTGAAGGACATCACCCGTGGGTTAGCGACGGATAAGTGCATCATGCTCTTGCTCTTTTTGGTCGTCGTCGGCGTAGTTGTGGTCATCATTATGAGGTTCGTGAAATAGCGCGTATCTAAATAAAAGAAGTTTCGCATCTTAAACATCGCGCGTCTACTTCATCGCCATCAGTTTAATTGCTGAAATTAAAAAATGGGATATTCTTTCGCTCGGTAGTTCGGTAGCGTCCTCGTCGTCGTCGTCGTCGTCTCGCAATCATCCCAGACCGCGGTCGTCATCCTTCGTCGTCGCCAGCGTCGTTTTTCCGAGCTCCATCGTTGTACAGTATGATAGAACATTCGTTTAGTTTTCGCGCATCGAATCAGGTTCAAAGTCGGCATCATCGTCGTCATCCTCTTCTGACGCGTTCGCAGCATCGACGAGCGCTCGAGACCATCTCGCGAGATTTTCGCCGCGGTGGTCGTCGTCGCTATCGGTGCTCGCCTCGTCTTCATCGTCTTCGTCCGTATCTTCTTCTTCCTCGTCATCTTCTTCGTCAAATCCCCAAGCATCGTGTTCATCGCGCGTTGGAGGGGTGCCGAGATGCACTCCACCATCACCAGCTTCGAAGACGCGCACGTGATTGTCTATACCGCAGCACACGATGGTCGGCAAATGCGGGTGCGGCAAAACGGTGTTCACCACCTGACTGTCTGCTTGCATTTTGCACACGAGTTCGCACGTATCTTTGTGCCAGACGTACACGTTCCCATCGTCACCACCCGTCGTGACGTACTCATCGTCGCACATAAAAGCGACACCCTTCAAGAAGGTTTTCACATTTCTGCGTCCGACGTACCTCTTCGCCGCCTGATGCGTGATTGGCACGGAGAACGACTTAAAAATACGTTCCTCAGAATTGAGATTCGCCGCCGCTCGGCGAGTGTCCAGCAGGTACACGTCGTCGCCTTTGCAGCTGATCGCGAGTTCGCCCTTGGACGAGTAAGCCAGACCGGAGATACCCTCAAAGCCCGGGCTTCGGACGCCTCGACCGAGCTCGAGCGGACTGAGCATCATGACGCAGGGAATGTCGTGATTCATCGAAGGCCGAGGCGATCTCAGAAACATCGGTTGACCCGTGGGGGACGTGCTCGGACTCGGTACCGCTGGACATTCGCGCGCCGCTTCTCGCCGGTTACTCTTGACGTGTCTGAGATCAAACACGCGCACGTGAGGATCGTCCGAGCACGCGGCGAACGTCGTAGGCGCCGTCGGGTCGAACACGATCTCCGACGTCGGCCCGTACGAGCTCAAATCGACGACGATTTCGTGCGAGTTTCCTTCAAAACCACCGTGACTTTGCCTCAAGTCGAATAAACGAACGCGACCGTCTTGATGGCACGACAAAAACGTGTTCGGTTCGTTCGGCACAAACGTCATGCCGAACCCCATCCCCGCGCCGCGACCGTGCCAGAGCGAGCGACTGCACTCGGAATTCGGTTGATTCGCCCCGCGCAGACGATAACCGTAATGCGCGGGCGCGGGCCCTCGAAACCCGCGCTCTAAATCCACCAACCGCACGTCTCCATCCGCGGAAGTCGTGACGCAATACGCGCTGTTCGATTGCGGCACGAATTCGCTCGCGAAGACGTTGTGCGTGTGCCCCGTGAACGCCGACCCCTTCAGCGGCATCTTCGCCCCGCACCCCCACACGCACACCGTCATATCATCGCTCCCAGAGATCAACAGCGACGCGTCGTCGTTCCAACTCACGCAATTCACGCACCCACCGTGCTTCTCCAGCGTCTCCTTCAGCCTCAATTCCTCCACGAAGCGCTTATTCGAGCACCGCAGCGCCGTCGCCCCCGTCTTCGCGCTCGCCGCGCCTCCCCGACGCTCCCCGATCTGCCGCTCTCTGCACCACTGCCGCCGCTGCGCGTCGGCGAATATGTTTCGACTCCGTCGCGCCAATCCTCCCGCGCCGTCCTCGTCCATCCGCGTCGCGCCCGTCGTCGTCGTCCTCGTCCCGCCGTCGCGCTCCGCGCTCGCGTCCCGTCCCGCGTCCTCGTCCCCGCGCCGCGCGTCCCTCGCCGTCTTCGCCCGCGTCGCCTCGCGCGCGCGTCCCGCGCCGTCGTCCGCCGTCGTCATGCGCGCGCGTCGTTCGCCGCGCCGTCGTCGTCGCGCCGTCGTCGTCGCGCGCGTCGTCGTCGTCGCGTCCTCCGCGCGCGTCGTCGTCGTCCGTCAACCACCGCGCGCGCGCGTCCGTCGTCGCGCGCGTCGTCGCGCGCGTCGCGTCGGCCCGCGTCCTCGCGCGTCCCGACGCGTCCTTCGCCACCGCTCGACGCCGACGCGGCGCGCTCGCGTCGCGTTCGTTCGCGTCGCGCGCGCGCGTCGCGGCGTCGCGCGTCGAATCGCCGACCGCGACCGCGCGTCGTCCTGTCGTCGACGCGTCGACGGTCGAGTTTTTCGTCGTCGCCGAACGAGGGCTTTTTTCGTCGTCGCCGAACGAGGGCTTTTTTCGCGCGACCGACGATTGGCGCGCGAGCGACGATGATGATTGGCGCGCGCGCGTGCGACGGCGCGCGATCGGCGAACAGCGCGACGCGGCGGGCGCGGCGGGCGCGGCGCGGCGCGAGGACGGCGGGCGCGGGCGCGGGCGCGGGCGGGGCGGGCGATGGTGCACCGGTGGTGCGAGACGTGCGCGAGGCGCGTGGCGACGGAGACGAGCGAGGCGAACGGGTTCACGTGCTGCACGAACTGCGGGACGATTCTGGACGAGCGCGCGGCGTTCAGCGCGGACGCGACGTTCGTGAAGAACGCGCAGGGAGCGTCGGTGCCGGACGGACACTTCGTGCCGGAGAGCGGCGTGGCGCACGGGGTGATACGAGCGACGCGGGGGGGGAGGCTGTACGGCGCGCAGGTGGACTCGCGCGAGCGAACGCTGTATCGAGGCAAGGCGGAGATTAAGCAGTTGGCGGATCGATTGGGGATACGACCGAGGGAGGACGTCGTGGACGCGGCGCATCGGCTGTATAAGCTCGCGGTGCAGAGAAATTTCACGCGAGGGCGAAGGATTTCGCAGGTGGCGGGGGCGTGCATGTACATCATCTGTCGACAGGAATCGAGGCCGTACATGTTGATCGATTTCGCGGATATTTTACAGACGAACGTGTACGTTTTGGGGGGGGTGTTCTTACAGTTGTGTCGGTTGTTGCGATTGGAGCAGCATCCGCTCATGCAAAAGCCGATCGATCCGAGTCTGTTCATTCATCGATTCGCGGACAAGTTGAACTTGGGACGACGGATGCACACCGTGGCGAACACGGCGCTGCGGCTCGTGGCGTCCATGAAGCGGGATTGGATGCAGACTGGTCGTCGTCCGAATGGAATTTGTGGTGCCGCGTTGTGGGTCGCCGCTCAAATTCATGGATTCAGTCCGAGCAAGCGCGATGTCGTGGCCGTGGTGCACGTCGGCGAATCGACGCTGAAGAAGCGTCTGAGCGAATTCGAAAATACGCCGAGCGCGGCGCTGTCGATCGAGGAGTTTGACACGCAAGCTCGCACGTTTGAGGCTGAAGAAGAAGCGAATAAGAACATGAAATCGTTGCCATCGAGCTCAATGTCGGTGCTGAGCTGTGTGCACAAAGATAACGAAAACATTCCGCACTTTGCGCACGGAATGTGTCGCGCGTGTTACGTGGATTACGTTAGAATTTCGGGGGGTTCGGTGGGAGGTGCCGATCCGCCCGCGTTCATGCGCGCAGAAGCGAAGCGAAAAATCGATGAAAAACAAAAACTTTTGCTACCCGCGACGTCGTCGGGTGAACTGGGAGACGAAGACGCGTTGACGCAAGAGTTTAACTCGGCTCTCGAGCAAGACTTGGGCGCGCTGCTCGCGTCGCCGAATTCAGTTCAGCCGTTGGCTTTACCTTGCTCGTCGAAACGCGCGACTTCGGCGAGGAATATGACGAAAAAGGGGCAAAAGCAGCAACAGCAACACCACGTTCAAACTAGTCGCCGCGAGCCGGTCGACGCTGATTTCTTGAGACGCGCCGAGGACGCCCTGCGCCTGCTCGTCGGATCTCGATGGGCCGAACTCGTTTGCTTACCGTTTACGAGCGATCTCTCCAAGGCGCGACTGTCGAAGATGCATATGTGTGAGCTTCATCCAAACTACGAAACCTTTGTGAACAACGAAGGTGAACGTATCGCGCAAGTGGACGCGCTGGTCTTACACTTTTTAATAGCCGCGGAGTGTTTCGACGATTCAGCTTTGGCGCAGTTGACGAAGCATTCGCCGCACGACGTCGAGGCTTTCCAAACGACGCCGTTCGATCCATCGCAAACGTCATCGAAGGCCGCACTCGCGGTCGTCGAAAGCGATGGTCTCGTCGCCAAGGAGGATAACGAAGTCATCGATACGCTCTCGGACGTTGACGACGATGAAATCGATTCGTACATTCACAACGAAAACGAAGTCAACCTTCGTCGTTTGGTTTGGTCTGAGATGAACAAGGAGTACTTGGAATTCCAAGCCTTGAAAGAGCAAGCCGCCAGTCGCACGAGTGCGCCGACGAAAAAGAAGCATAGAAAAGCTCCCGACGCGCTGCCCGCGGAAACTCCCGCGGAAGCTGCGCGTCAAGTCTTGGCTAAAAAGAAGGGAAGCTCGAAAATCAACTACGAAGCGTTGGAAAATCTCTTCAAAGTTTCTGATGGTTCGCAGCCGCTTCCGAACTCAAAAGCGACGCCTGACGTCGAAAACGACGCTTCTCCAACAAAGTCTTCTCGCACGAGGCGCGCGCGTCCCGCAGGCTTACCCTCAAGCGCTCCAATCTCGACGAAATCAACCGCCAAGCGTCGCGGCTCGAGCGTCTCGGCGCACGCGCCGTCGTCTACGCGTCCGAGCGGTCTCGCGAAGAAGCCATCGGCGAAGAAAAAGTGAAGCACGAGACGCTCCTTCATCACCATTCTTGCGCGTCGCACACGCTCATTGTTGTTTGTATTCATCACGTACTGTACATTACATTAATTATTCGCCGACCACCAGCCGGCGCCAGCCGCTCCAGCGCGCTGCATTTCGCATTTCGCATTTCGCATTTCGCATTCGTTTCATTGACGCGCGCTCGACGTCGCCGTCTCATCGCCCGAGCACCGTCACGTTCAAAAACGACGACGCGTAACACATCGACGAGCACCAAACGCCGACGCGCGCGATGTCGTCCGCCAGGGTGCAGTTCATGATCACGAACGCGATGCGCGCGATTTTGGTTGATGATTTGGATTACCTCGACGCCGAAGTCGACGTCATGCGACCCGAGATCGCGGCACAGCTCATCGAGACGCGAACGAAACGACCGTTCGGCGATCGCCCGATGCCAGAGGCGTGGAAACGAGGAGGGAACATGCCGCAGAGACGAGCGGGAGGGGCGCTGTCGAATAATCTGGTAAAGCTCTTCCTCGCCGGCGTCTGTTGCCTGGGCGCGGCGATGATGAGCGGGAGACTGTCCGTGGGAACTCTTCTCGGCGGGGCGCCGTTGGGGAGAAAACCGTTGAAGAAACTTTCGAGCGAGATGAAGTCGACGAAGAAGCGGAAGAGTTCGAAGAAGCGAAGGAAAAAAACGGCGGCGGCGTAACGCCGGACGCGACTCGGGAAGGAAGTTGTTATATTGAACGTAGTAGCATATATCTAAATGTATCCTCGTCTATACGCCTGAATCGCGCCAACCATGATGAACACGCTACCTTCAGTCCAAACGTACCAGATGGCGATGATGGACCATATGATGGCTCGGCGTACGAATGGAAGCGCGTCTTGAATTGTCGGCATGGCGGTGATGGTGTCGCGATAGGACGCGAACAAGATGTCCCTAGCGAAAATGAACAGCATGAGTTGATCCCAACCCACGGTACCGATGACGGATCCCGCGAGAATACCGAGCACCTTGTATCTAAAAATGTCGTCCGGCATCGATACGAGTTGGAGCTTCTTGTTCAACCAAGGGATGACTTCGAACGCGCACACGAAGGCGCCGATGACCATGGACGCCATCGATCCCATGAGAGATTTGTTCTCCATGGCACCGAGCATGAACGGACGTCCTTTGTAGTTGACAAGCATGACGCATACTCGCTGCACGGTGTCAACGAGGAACACGACGGTGTTCAGCAAGCACGGTTCAAAAGGCGGTCCTTGTTCCCAGAAGCTTCGCTGCGTTTCGTTTGCCGCTTTTTTAACCTCCTGACTCACCACAGCCACCTTTTCGGCTGTAGGGAAAGCAAGCTCTTCTCCAGTCACAGACTTAACGAGATGCACGGCGTAAACCATGGCGGCGAGGTGGATGACGAGTTGGCCAAAGAGGGAGAAAAAGTTTGCCGGGTGGAAAATCGAGCGGAGAGGACGAACCTCGCTCAACGTGTGGACCGGTGTTGCGTACGAAAACGCAAGCCCGGCTACCGTGAGCGCGGTTCCAGCGGCCATCATTTGATTTTCGCTGTTGCGAATACCGTCCAAGTACAACACGGATAGAGAGTACGCGGAAATCAGGCAACTCAACATCAACACTTGCTGCATTTGAATGGCAGAGACGAGCGTGCATCGACCTTGACGGATGATATCAGCCGTGGCTTTAATGCTCGGGGCTCTGCTCGTAAAAGGTGCAGCCATGGAGGCGTCACCAAGCTTAACTTTCGGCACTTCCCCGTCCGTCTCTTCCAACTCTGCAAACACTTGCTGCAGCGACTGCCCAGTCCCAGCAACCTTTGATCTGGCAGCTTGTCTACGCTTTGCCTCTTGTACTAGTCGTTGCGTCGCCACTTTCATGGCGTTCAATTGAGCCCACTTTTCTCCAGCTTCTAAGCGAACCTTCAACTCCTCTTCGTACCATTGAGTTTGAAGTACTTGCAATTCTGCACGGTCTGCCGCCTGCGCGAGCTTTTCCTTTTCCTTTTCCGCCTTCATCTTTTCGGCTTGCTCCTTTACGCGCGCCATCTTTTCGGCGAAAGTTTCCGTCTTTGTGACAATCGTAGCGGCACCTTCCTGCTTCTTCGTGTTTGCACTACCAAATCCGCTCAACAAGGCAACGCCGACGTGCGCTTGCTTGAGCGCACCGACATCGTTTGCGCCATCGCCGCACATCAGGGTATGTCGTCCTTGCGTCTTCAAACGTTTTAGAACTCTCTCCTTGTCGTCAGGAGACATACGAGCGTAAATGCTAATTTGATCCAGGTTATCCCAAAGTGTACCGGAAGCCGTGAGAGCGCCGTTCAGGCTTTTACCGGTGACGCACAAGCTGTACTCTTTCGCGAGTTCGCGAATGGATGTTTCTTCGTACGGGAAAACTTTCATAGGCTTCATGTGCGCATCAACTCGAGCGCTCTGCCACTCCAATTTATCCAACTGGTCACGTGCTAATATCAACGCTCCATCGAGACCACCTCGAGAGATCCCAACTTCGTTACCGACGTGTAATGCCGTGAGCGTCGCGTCGCCCGTCGCCATCATCACATTATTAGAACTCGCCTGAAGTGCGTGAATGATCTCAGCAGAGTCGGCACGGACCTTGCAAGCGAACGCAAAAAATCCATCAAACACGAGATCTGATTCCGCTTCATCCCGAGTCAAAGGCGTGGACTGGGAGCCAACTCGAGCGCTCTCTTCGGCGCTCAATTCCTTGTGCGCCAGAGCTATTACTCTCATACCTTGCTCGGCCAAGCCGCGGTACGCGGCATCATAACCTTGCGGAACGCTCTTCAACAGTGATTTGATCATCTCTGGAGAACCCTTCACCAAAGACCATCGACTAACGATTGAATTACTCGAGACGTCTGCGATGACGCTCATTCGCTGCAATGCTGACGCAAAGTGATTGCGCACCAAGATCTTCACAGAAGTATTCTCAGCGCCAGTCCACGATCGAGTAATCTTATCATCAAGTTTTGGCGTTCCTAACTGAGTGGCGGGATCGTACTTCCATTTGATTCCCAAAAGAGCAGCCTTTTCGAGAGGGTCACCAAACGTTTTTCCGTCGATTTCAAGCAGTGCGTGACAACCACCGATGACAATGGATACGTTCTTATCCGCTTCTACGGGTTGTTTGAGCGGAGCACCCTTAGTCAAGTCACTGAGGACTCCCTCGGCAACGAGACGATCGCTCGTAATGGTACCAGTCTTGTCGAATAAGCAGCAGTCCACCTTACCGGCGACGGGAACGCGGAACGGCTCTGTGCAGTAAACAGAAGCTTTTACCAAAGCAATGAGAGCAGTGTTTACCGCCATTGCTGTTTGCATCGGAAGATCTGGAGGCACAACACTTGTGACGATCATAATGCATCGCAGGATGAGCTCATACTGACTCCTTTTCCCATCTGCAATGCCTTTGACGTATACATTGTAACTCGCCGCCAAAGCAAAGATGAGGAGAATGAAGAGTAAAACGAGCGTTTCCTTTGTGTCTCCAGTGACTTGCTCACTGCTAAATTCCATCATACGCATTAATTTACCTTGCGTAGACGCGAAACCCGTTTGAAGGACGTAGCACAAGCATCCGCCGTCTGGCGTGGTCACTTGGAGCGCCGACGATTCGCTTTCCGTCTTTGAGGTGTGTTGCATCAACGTCGTGCCGCTGTAGAGAATGTGTACTTTGTGCAAGCCATTCATATCAAGTCTTTCATCCTTCGACACCTCCGGGCTGATATGCTCTTTCATTTGCGGGACACTTTCGCCGGTCAAGCTCGCTTCGTTGACAACAGCAGATCCGGCAAGGAGCACGCAGTCGCAAGGAACCAGGACTTCTTCGCCTCCGTCACGCTTGATGGAGATGATATCGCCAGGATACAGCTCTTCAGTTGAATGATCTTCCCACACACCACCACGTCGTACGAGGATGCGCCCAGCTTTTTGACCCATACCCCGCAAAGTGGCGATGTTTCTTTGTCGAGAAAACGCTGTAGTGCCTTCGAAGATTAACAAGCTCAACGCGCTGAACAGGGCGTACTTCCAGTACTCATCCATGAGCCAAAGGAGTACGGTAAAGATTTGGAAAACAGTCACCGGACCCGTGAGTTGCTCTTTGTACAAGTTCCAAAACGTGGGAATGTTGACTTGGAGCGCGTTGTCGCCGTATCGTTCATGACTGTGGTGCACCTCTTCTGCAGAGAGACCTCTCGACTTGACGTAATGGGAAAGCGGCAAATCTTTTGGCGTCTCGATTTCGCGAAGTTCACCTTGACCTTTGCCGCGAGCTTCGTCCCACTCAATCTCCACGTACTCGTACCGCTGGCGCTGAAACACGCACCAAAGCATCGTTCGTAAACTACCATCCGCGTCAAACACTCGCAAGCGCGACACTGGCACGATTTCTGGTTTCCCTTGATGCGCGTGCGGCGTGATGATAAAGTTAGACCCCTCGGTCACGCGGTTGATGGGTTTGTACTGCACGAAGCACCGAATACGAACGCTCCAGTGTTGCGCGAAGAGCAACAGCGCGTGCGCCGTCGCGATGGACGCAAACGCCAAAACCGTGGGAAAGTCCGGCAACCATCGCGCTGGAAGCGTCGGCGGTACTTCATACTTCACCTCCTCATCCATCTTGGCCCCAGCGTCGTCCTCGCTCGCTTCCGGCTCCCCCGCGTCCCACGCCCCGCTCGCGTCCTCCGCGCCATCCCCGCTCGTCCACTCGTCTCGCACTCGCCCCTCGCCAACCCTC
>Ga0222715_10005571_pt1 | contig 10725 bp, 5 predicted proteins | sample C33_9DmetaG_FD_165056 | JGI IMG/M metagenome (GOLD analysis project Ga0222715, IMG submission 165056) | Estuarine water microbial communities from San Francisco Bay, California, United States - C33_9D | ecosystem: Environmental > Aquatic > Marine > Unclassified | place: USA: California... | reverse complement strand
CACCACCGAGACCAATCCATAACACGCGCGGTTGCAAACCCTTGAACATGGCCATCGCACCCTCTTCTGAGACGGTTTTTCTCACGCAGTCTATGACGCCGCGATAGGCGTCTGGATTGGTCATTAAACGCGTCTTGACGACATCGAGCGGCGTCGTCACGGCTCCCGTGAACGCCCCAGCCACCGCACCGAGCGCTGCAGCTTCGCCGCCATTCACATCGTCCGCACCATTGAATTCTTTCCACGTCGTCTTCATGGTCTCGTACCCCGCGAACTCGATGGCGTCGAATGGTAAGTCCCGCAACAAGAAGGACCCGTATCCCGCGAATAACCCACTCACGCCCGCCGCCGCGATAATCCCGCTCACGCTCGCCGCCGCGCTCGCGCCTACTTGCCTACGCGTCTTAATCACCTCCGTCGGCACGCGCACGACGCTCGATACCAACCCAGCGACGGCACCAGCGGTGAGCCTCGCGCCCACGCCTCCGTCGCCTCCCTCGCCATCCTCCAGCGCGCGCTTCATCGGCTCATACGCCGCGAAAAACAACGCACTCGCGGGCGCCACGCCTAACAAATTCCCTCCAATCCCTCGGTACAACCCGCGAAAGAGATGCACGCGCGCGTCACCGCGTCGCGCGGCTTGGAGCCGTGTCTTGATGGTGTCCAGTGGGTAGAACGCCGCTTCGACGGCGCATCCCGCGACGGCGCCGCTCGCCATGTGCCCCGCGAGTTCGCGCGCGGACATCATCGACGACGATGCGCTCGAACCGTTCGACGGCGACGGCGACGGCGACGCGCGCGCGGCGTCGGTGGTGCGGTCGCTCATCGCGCGCGGTCGAGTGACGTCAAGTGGCGGTGCGCGCCGCACGCCACAGTCGCACGCGCGAGCGCCCGACGACGACGACGCGCGCGCGCGCGCGCAGAGGCGATGACATCGTCATCGCCGTCACCGTCGTCGCCGACGCCGCGCGAATGCGTCGACGATACGTCGCCAGAAGCGACGACGACGACGACGACAGCTGAAGAGGAAACGACTCGGTCCAAAGTAGTCATCTTGTTGGCTGGCGCGCTCGGCGACGCGACGCCGCTGTGTGACCACGGCGCGAAGCTCGAGCGCGCGTTATATATCGCACACGGTGGCGTCAGCCGGGCGTATCGCACGCGCGCGAGGGAGCTGGTGGCGAATTTTAAAAGAAATGTAAAGCTCGCGGCGAGCGTCGTTCGCGGAGATACGTCAGCTGAAGACGTTGTGACGATGCCCGTGACTGATTTGGCCACTGAGGAGGCGCAAATTGAACGGGATAGAATGGAGGAGCGCGCGGTGCGAAAGAGGACGCGGACGCATTTTGATGACGGCGTGAATTCAGAGGCATACGTGTGCCCAGAGTGCGGCTCGAACCAGTGCAAGTACGTGATGTTGAGCGACAGCCGAGACGTGCGTAAGGCCGAGATTTGGGGTGGAAGTTCGAATGATGAATGTCTGGCGTTGATTCAGTGCCAAAATTGTCAGCACGAGTGGAAGACGTCAAAATGAGCTCGCACGAAGAGTTGGAATATTTGATGTGTGAGTCTACGTTGTTTCATGTATGAATGAAGTGTTTGCTAGAATGTTGGCTAGAGTGTATAGATAGTTGTTGATGTTGTTGTAATCGAAGTATCAGTCTTCTTTGACGAGCTTAACCACGTCTTCTTCAAGAGATGTGAAAGCGCCGCTTCGTGAAAGAAAGTGAAACATCGCGTCTTGGTACAACGCGCGAATATTTTCAGCAGGTCCACACGCGCACTTGTCCAAAATTTTCGATATAAACTTTTTCGTCTTCATCGAACCATCAGATTTTGACAAAATTTTCTCGCCGAGCTTCTGCCATTTGACTTTTTTGGCAGCTTCAGCTGCGGCGGTCTCTTCTTCGGTGACTTCATCTTCAGCGCCAAACGCCTTCTTTGTTCCCGCGAAATCTGCATCGACGGCCCGACCGACGCCGGCACCCAAACCTTGTCTATTTTTGTTTGCCCCAGCATGGGTATCTTCAAATAGCTTTGTTTGGTCATCTTCATCAAAACCGCGCTTCCGTTCAAGTGCGTCCATGTCGTCGCTGTTGGCGCCGCCGTGTCCTTCTGGGCGAAAGCCCACGCGCCAGCCCCACCAGTCTTCAGATGGTGGATCAAAGACCCATTTGGGCCGTTCAATCTCTATAACTTTCTTCTTCGGTTTCGCTGCCTCTGTAAGTACCGCGACAGCCTTGGTATCTTTATCATCTTCGCTATCTGATTCGCTCGCCGACGTTTCTGCGTTTGTCGCTCGCACTTCTGGCAACGCTACGAAGCCCCCACCTAAAATCGCGTCAAGATCTGTCGCGCTATAATTTGACACCATCTTTTGAGACTCTCGCTTTTGATACCGCCCAGCATGACTCACTACCGATCGCCCGACTTCATTCTTCTTGGCTTTTTTCGCCTCCTTTTTCGCCGCCTTTTTCTCCTCCTTGGTCAACTTGCGCTTCTTCTCTTTTTTCGACGCCGAATCGCTCGCGCTCTCCTCCGCGCGCGTCTTTGCCAATTCTTCCGCGCTGTGTGTGCGATTCAACGAACGTAAAACATCATCAAACGCAACCGTATTCATCGTCCAGTTGGTCGAGTTTTTCCCGCTCGCATCGTTCTTCACGTCAGCCCCTACACCTGTGCCAACCATGCGCTTTTTCGCATGCAAGTGCTTCACGATGCCATCCTTATTCTTCCCTAGCCCACAACCTTCGCGCCAGCCCATGGTGGTGAGCATTTTCATCCCGAATCCATCGCGCTCGACGCCCTGGTACAACGTTTTGGGCTTGGTGTCAGCCGCCATTCTTTACGCCGACGTCGACGACGCGCGCTAGAGGTTTATCGCGCGTCGGCGCGCGACAATGCGCGAGAAATACGTTGTTACGCGCGCAGCGGCGAGTCACGCGCGGTGACGCGGCGTGGTGTGGCGACGCGAGGCGGCGGCGCGATGGGGTGTCCCACAGCTCCGCTGGCCCAAAAAGCGTGAAAGCGTTCTCGCGACTATGCGTTACAATGATCCTAACATGTTACGTAAACGCGCCTCGGTGGCGCGTTCTTCGGCTAATTGCGCGTTGAATTGCGCGAGGTGAACGTCGACGTCGGGGCCGTACGCGTCGGGGATGTCGAGCGTGCCTGGAGTGTTCGTGGCGAGCGCGGCGAGCCATCGCTCGGAGGCTTCGGCGCGCGCACTCTGCGCTTTAATGTTGCGCTTGAGCGCATCCATTGTGGCGCGAATGCTATCTAGAGGAGCGGATTCGATCTCTTCGAATCGTTCAACTGCGTTTTCTTCGATGTTGTCGTCGTGCTTGCGCTTGCGCGACGCGGGCGACGCAAATTCCTCGTGCGGTGGCGTATCCGGGCTGCACACGTTTGCCAACAACTCTGGTTCGGGTTCGTACGGCGTAAACGTGTATGATGGATGACCAGGAGGGAGATAAATGCATTCGCCTTTTGTCGATCCCTCTAAACGATTCAAAAGCATCGTGATCAAAGATTGGAACAACGCAATCCAAGGAATGTTTTCAAGCTTGTGAAAATGTGGATCGTATCGAGCTTGGGCGAGCATGCATCGGCCGTACTCGGGCGGGTAGCTCGGAAGTACGGTGTTGATGTAATCGATGAATGCACGCGCAGGAGTATCCGTCATGTCAAGCGGCGGAAGTCTCACCGCACGAATGGCTTCGAGAATCTTGGCCCGCTTTTCTTCACTCCTCCATCCCGGCGGAGGCAACGCGGCGTTCACGAGACCAATCTCCACTGGTGGCCACTGCTTGGTATCGTCGCTTCGAGCAGCTTCGAATATCTTACGTTCCACTTGATCCAGCGCGTTGTTAAACACCGCAATGCATGCGTTTGCACTCACGCGCGGCTTGATTGTTAAATCGACGTATCCTGGCTTCAACGCCTCTTCAACCTCCGCCGCGAGGTGCGCAATGCGGCGTCGCGGGGCTTTTGGCGCGCGCTCAGCTAAAAACACCAGCGCGCGCGCAAGCTTATCATCGGTCCAGTGTTCGGGCCCTTCTGGATTGAGAAAAATCACAAGTGCACCCTTCACACCCGCGTTTTCAATCGTGCGACGAATATCTCTCTCCGCGTCTTCAGAGCAGTTGTCACGAGTGGCCACCATGATAACAACAGGCGCTTCGCCCTTTCTTGCGGCTGAATAAAACGCGTGTAAGCGGTCGAGTTCATGCTGCTCGCAAGCGCCAACACCACAATCAAGGATAAAAATTGCCGCTGACGCACCAGCGTCCGCACCAGCTGCATTCACCATCATTGCCGGAACGTCGCGCACGATTATCCACGCCAAAGGCCCGACGACGTGCTCGTGCTCATCCGCGCTCGCCGGGGATGGAAGGCGCGTGCCGTAAAGAGATAAAATAGAGCCTGTATGAGGATCGATCTTGTGTGCGCTTGCGCCGCGAGACAGTTTCGTGCGCAGCCATTCTGCAGCTAACGTTGCAGCGGCTGTACGCGGGCGGGAAGACGCCTTCGGTCCCGTGTCAGCCTCTGCGCCGGTACAAATGAGGCACTTCCACACGAGTGCGCTTGGCGCGGCCATCGCGGCGGCTTCGTTAAGTGCCATTCCTAACGTCTTCGGCATATCCATGGGCGCACCGAATTCCGGTGAGCGCGACATTTCAATCTTCTGACGCAACTGCGCGAGCATGTCTTGCGGTCGAGATGTTGACGCGTGCTCGTCAAACAACGCTCGCGCGGCGTTGATGTTCGACCCTGGTACCGGACTTGCCATAGAAAGCGCTTCGTTAATAAGCCGCTCACGCCTGAATTCTTTTGAATTCATGCGCCAGCGCGAGAACATCAAACGGGACATCGCTAAGCGCATCTTTTCCTTTCGCCGCGCCGCCTTTGCTGCGGCTGCCTCGCGCCGAGCCTTCTCCTCTGCAATCAAGCGCTGGCGCTCGGCTTCGGCAATCGCCGCCTGTCGCGCGCGCTCTTCGGCTTCGGCCTTGGCGATCGCCGCGAGGCGTGCCGCCTCCGCGGCTTCTCTCGCCCGTCGCTCGGCTTCCAAACGCTGTCTTTCAGCCTCTTCTTCAGCACGACGGCGCTCGGCTTCGGCGACTGCCCTCGCCTCTGCTTCAGCCTTCGCGCGCGCTGCTTCCTGTGCGATTCGTTTGCGCTCTGCCTCCGCCGCTTGCGCTTCTGCACGAGCCTTCGCCTCTGCAGCTTTCGCCTCCTCCTCAGCCTTGCGTGCGGCTTCCTCAGCCTCCTTCGCCTTACGTTCTTCTGCTTGCGCCGCTTTCTTCTCTGCTTCCTTGCGCTCCTCAATTTCCTTCTTCTTCGCCTCTATTGCTGCACGCTCAGTGGCAAGCGCCGCTTCACGCTCTGCAATTTTCGCCCGGAGTTCATCAGCTTGAGCCTTACGCTTTTGGGCTTCTGTCAGCGGTGGCGGTAGCGTGGATGCGTTGGGCGTTGGCAATTTTGCGGCGGAGCTAAACACTGGAAGTTGCTTCGCCATGATTCTCGACGATTCAACTTTACCCACAATCTCCAACAAGTATGAGGACGCGCGCTTTTTATCAACCAAATCGGATCGAGAAATTGGAAACTCATCGGCGGGTGAAATAAAGGATGAATCTCGAATCATCAACGCGGGCGATTTATCGCCATCCTTGCCTCGGCTCACCGTAAGTCCGTGGTGCAACAGCAACGCTTCGGCTTCGATATCATCCGTGTGCAAGAGACGCGCGATTTCAGCCACGGGAACGACCACTTTGCTGTACGTGGCGTTCATAACTTCGAGCGCCTTACCACGCATGCTGTTGAAAAACTTGTGCAAACAGCACGCTTGCAAATACGTCGCCCGCTCGACCAGACGGAAGAATCCAGCAAAGTTATTCGAGTGATACACACGATGACATTCGAGTGCGAATTGCACATCCTTGTGTTTCAACACTTCTGGACGAACACCACGCAAGTCATTCAACATTTCTGACCGCTGCACCGCGTATCGCCCGTGTGAATCAATGCGCAAGAGCAACTGGTAGCAGAACATCTCCGCCTCGGCATCTATGCTAAGCTTCACATCCCTATCTGCATGGTCATCGTACATGTGACGCAGTGAAGTGAGCGTCTTCGTGAGCTGCTCGACGTTCAAGTGCGAATTATGACCGTCTGGGTTCGTCGCCGACGCCGCTTCTTCGCAGAGTTCGTGCTCAGAGAGAATGGTGTATCGCACCATTTGCTCCATGAGCTTCACCGCGAATGAATCCGTGATTTGCTGCAAGTTCAAATCTTGTCGAATCGATCGGAGGCGGTCCCAAAGAAACTTACTCTTCGTCATGAAACTCTCGTCTCGCCCATCTAAAATTCTCCAGAGCTGGTCTATGGCTAATTGCAACCCTTTCGGCGTACGCACCATATCTGGAGTGATACCGTCGACGATGCGCGTGTACTTTTTCACGCACAATTCTGGATGCGACGTCATGCGATCGTCAGCGTCTGGCCGCTCAAATAGTTCTAAATCACCGTTCGCCGACCGAAATGCTCGCTCTTTTTCTGGACACATCAAGTCACACGTGCCAACAACGTATCCCGATGTCATGTCTATAATTTCTCCGTCGGCGTTGACTTTGCTCTTCGCCGGCGACGCCTTGGGAGGAGGCATCTGCGTGGTATTTGCTATGCTAGCGAGATCCGTCACCGGTTGACGAGGTAGCGGCGGTACGAATGTGCCTTTCCCACCTCCAAACGCGGAAGCGCTTGAAAACGCCTCACGCTTGACGTCGTCAACCTTGGGCGCTCCAAAAGCGCCAAACGCCGATGGCGTGCTTGGCGACGCCATTGCTGTGTTTGCCTTGACTGTAGGCGCAAACGGGGTTGCCGACGAGTTCAAACCTCCACCAAAAGGACTTCCTGAGATCGATGGTGTCGGTGATGTCGCCGCGCCGAAACTAAAAGACGTAGGCGCGCGTTCTGGCATTTTTGGCGCGAACGGCGTCGACGACGTACTCGGTGTGCTCGCGCCGAACGCAGAAGATCCTCCGAACGGCAAGCTTGTCGCTGATGCGGGCGCGCTAAACGGTGAGCTCGTCACCGACGCAGGCGCACCAAACGGCGAGCTCGTCGCCGCAGGAGCAGCACCGAAAGGCGAGCTCGTCGCCGCAGGCGCGCCAAACGGCGAACTCGGCGCCGAAGCCGCTGGCGCGCTGAATGGTGAAACACTCGCACTCCCGAATGGCGCCGGTGACGACGTCGCGGGTGCACCAAAAGATGAAGGCGATGTGCTCGCAGCGCCGAACGGCGACGCACTCGCGAACGCGTTCGAGCCACCCGCGGCTCCGAACGGAATCGCTGCCGCCGGTGCACCGAATCCCGCGCTCGTCGCCGCCGGCGCACCAAACGCACTCGGTGCGGCACTCATACTACTCCCAAACCCACTCGTGCTCGCCGCGCCGAACGGTGACGTCGACGGCGACGCCGGAGCGCCAAACGCGCTCGCGCTCGCGCCCCCGAACGCGCCTCCATTTCCCCCGAACGGCGACGTCGCCGCACCACCAAACGCCCCGGGCGCACCGAACGATCCAGTCGCACTCGCACCACCGAACGGCGATCCCCCGAACGGCCCAGACGCGGCGGCGCTGGCGCCGAATCCGCCTTGAGCACCAAACGGTGCGCTGCTCGGCGCACCGCCGAACGGCCCGCCCGGCGCCGCGGGCGTCGACGACGACGGCGCGCCGAACGGGTTCGCGTTCGCCTGCGCGTTGTTCTGCGCGTTCCTGTCGCCGAACATCGCGCGCGGACGACGACGGGACGACGACGACGCGTCGCGCTCTGCCGAGAGCCGTGCGCGCACACGACGCCACAACTCGACGATGCGCGCGTCGACGACGATGCGCGCCGACGTCACCGCGACGTCAACGTCATCGCGCGCGCGCGGTGCGTGCTTTTTCGATCGCCAGCGCGCGCGCGGACGGGCGACGTCGACGTCGCGCGCGAGCGTGCGAGCGCAAGATGGCGCGGGTGACGCTGCGGTGCCTCCCCGCGCGCCCGGGATTCAACAGCGCGGGTCGGCCGAGCGGTTGACCAACGTGCAAGGCGCGCGCGCGTTTCGGCTGGGCGTGTTCGCCGACGCGCAGTACGGCGACAAGGCGGACGAGGAGCGCGCGGATGAAAAAGGTCGAGTGAAGTATTTCCGTCGCGGCGCCAGCCGACTGGCGGAGTGCTACGAGGCGTTCGCGGAGCATCGCGAAGAGCTCAGCGGGATTATTAATTTGGGAGATTTATTTGATGGATATAACGAGGACGACAAGTCCACGTGGCCGGTGCTGCGAACACCGATGTCCGCGGAATTAGTAGAAAAGAACCGCCGCGACTTGGCGGTGATGAGCGAAATACAAAAGCGCGCTCCCGCGAAAGTGCATCATTGCATTGGAAATCACGACTGCAGCGTGCCTAGGGTGGAGTTGCTCGAAGCGCTGGGTGTTCGAGATGGGTTGTCGTATTACTCCACACGCTTGCCGCGACGTTGGAGGCTGATAATTTTAGATACGACGGACGTGAATCCACGCTATATGCCTTCGGGGCGCGATAGCGAAGAATACCGCTTTGGTATGGAGTTCGTATCGAGTAAGGGCAGTCACGAGATCGCTCCGTGGGGTGGTGGTATTGGTCCAGCGCAAATGCAATGGCTACGTGATGAACTCGAGAGCGCCAAGGCGAATGGCGAGCGTGTCATCGTGGCGTCGCACAACGCGCTGCACGTTCGCGCTGCGAGAGAAAAAATGAGCGCATGGAACGCGGATGAAGTCTCGGCGCTATTTGAAGAATACTGTGCGACCGTGAAAATTTGTCTCGCAGGACACGACCACCCAGGCGATTACTACATGAGCAAAAATGGGGTGCATTACGTTACGCTTGAAGCAATGCTTGAGGCAAATACTACGTCCTATGCGTACTTAACGGTGTACGACCACGTCGCCGAACTTCAGGGCGTGGGCATCGCAACAAGTCGACGCATGCGAATTAGTCCACACGGAGTTTTCACAGGAATAGCAACGTTTGGCGCGGACACTATAGCCGACATCGCGGGCACTGGTTCGCCGACGCGCATCGAGAGCACCGAACTTTCTCTCGTCGAGTGGATTAACAAGTACGGCAGGGATAAGAATTAATAGATTGTTGTAATGTAAATGTTAAATTGTGTTCATGTCTTGTCAAACATCAATGTTGTGAAGATCTGTACGGCAGACAGGTCGTTCGGCTACGCGTTTGTGTGTGATGTCACGGATCCAACCGAGACGGGTCTCGCGCTTACGCGGCGACCGGAGCGGCTTCGAGCCATTCGACGGTATCTCTCCAGTCAGCGTATTGGAACGCATCTTGGTTTTCGAAACCCGCACCGGTGGCGTGCACACCGCACGTATCAGCACCGTGTTGGTACTCCTCCTTGAAGACGCCCGGCAAGTTGCGGCGGCGAAGCTTGGAATCCCACTGGCGGTTCCACAAGTTGTAACCACCCTTGAGGCCGACGATGTTGACGTAGCCCATTTCATCCATGATTTCAAGGGCTTGGATAGCGCGGTTGCGACCATCAGAGCAAGACACGATGATGCGCGCTTCCTTATCCGGGAACATCTTTTCAATTTGCGCCTTGAACCCTTCGTTCACGGATTGCACGTACACCTTTTCACCCTTCTCGCTGTCGTACTTGCGCGAAGCGTTGATCAAGGAGCACACCTTAAATCGTTGATCGGTCTTCGGGAAGTTACCCATGAAGTCAATCTCGCTGTCCGCGCGCACGTCCAAAACCGTGTACCCGCCGGCGACGAGCAAGATCATGCCTTCGAGCGAATCCGCGATGCCAGCTTCCGGAAAATCCGCGAGTACCTCGTTGATGATCTCATCACTGAAACCGTGGTGCGGTTCCTTATAGATACCACCATCCATGCGCGGCGTCGCACGCGTCACCGCACGCGTCGCACGCGACGTCTTCGGGGCCACAGCGGCGCGCACCGCTGGGCGAGTCGCCATCGTCATCGAAAGCGCAGACATTGTATGTATTCTGTGTGTCGTGTACTGTGTGAAGGGGTACGAAGCGCGCGTTAAAAAAGCGAGCTCGACGTGTGATAGTCTTGAGGAGCGATGTGCGTCGCGATCTGCCGCGCCGAGGGCGCGCGCGATGGCCCACATCGATGCGCCTCTGGAAGCTTTATCCACTTTCCACCACCGGTTGGCGTCGTTCGCGACGCGCTAAATGACTCTCCATGGGCGTGCGACGGCGTAGAGTACGTATCATCCGCGTCGACGTGGACGAAAATGCACGCCGAGAGGCCCCCTTGGTTTCGGCATCATTTTCTTTCGTGTCGCTTAAGTATGGGTGGTGTGTGACGCCACCAATGTATGACTCGACGGCCCGAGATTGAAGACGCACGCGTGAGTCGCACACGACGACGCGCGAAACGACGATGGATGGCGTCGTGCGCGCGTTCGCGCGGCGGTGCGCGGCGCGCGTGCGCATCGCTCGCGTCGCTGCGTCGCGCGCGGTGTCGACAGGGATCGCCGATGACGACGCGAGACGCGCGCGCGTGAACCGCGCGCTGTATCGCGCCAAGCAGCGAGGATTTTTAGAGCTGGACATTGTCGTCGGTGAGTGGGCGTCGCGCGTGTTGGTGAATGCGGACGTGAAGTTTTTAGATGAGTTTGATGCGGTGCTTGAGGCGGAGA
>Ga0222715_10005570_pt1 | contig 10725 bp, 13 predicted proteins | sample C33_9DmetaG_FD_165056 | JGI IMG/M metagenome (GOLD analysis project Ga0222715, IMG submission 165056) | Estuarine water microbial communities from San Francisco Bay, California, United States - C33_9D | ecosystem: Environmental > Aquatic > Marine > Unclassified | place: USA: California... | reverse complement strand
AGGTAGAGCTTATTGTGTACCTGCATTTCTTAATTATCAGTCTATCAACGGAGCTAAAGCATTGCTTAATTTCTCATTAGGTAAACCTATTACTACAGAAAATAGAGGTGTGTTTTGGTTAGCTGTGCATGGTTCTAATATGTGGGGGAATGATAAGGTATCATTTGAAGATAGAGAAAAATGGTCTTATGATAATTTATCATGGATTAAAGAATGTGCTGAAGACCCTATTGCTAATCGTAAATGGGAAGACGCAGATAATCCTTTTCAATTTCTTGCATTTTGTGATGAGTGGAAAAGATACCATGAAACAGGTGATGGTTTTATTTCTCATATACCTGTTAACGTAGATGGTTCTTGTAACGGATTACAAATTTATTCTTTATTACTAAAAGATAAAGTTGCAGGTAAATTAGTTAACTGTCTACCAAGTGAAACACCACAAGATATTTACCAATTAGTAGCTAATGAAGTTATTAAAACTTTAAAAGTTAAAGCTAGTGAGGGAGACTTATTAGCACAAAAATGGTTAGACTATGGTGTTAAGCGTTCAACATGTAAGAGACCTATTATGACAATTTGTTATGGGTCTACTAGATATTCTTGCACAGATTTTGTTGTGGAAGATTTAACCAAAAGAAAAGACAAGGGAGAAATGCACCCGTTTGATGATATGTTTAAACCTGCAACATATTTGTCTAAAATTATTTGGGCAAGTATAGGTGAAAACTTAAAATCGGCTAGGGTAGGTATGGACTATCTACAAAACAATGCAAAAGTAATTGCAAAAGAAGGAATACCTATACATTGGGTTACACCTGTAGGTTTTCCTGTGTTTCAATATTACCCAGAAATGAAAAGTAAAAGAGTTAGGTCTCATTTGATGGGAGAGGTGTTTGCACCGCAGATAAAAGAAGAAACAAAAGAAACAGACAAGTTACGTTCAAGAAACGCTGTAGCGGCTAACTATGTTCATAGCTTGGATAGTGCTTGTATGGTGAAAACTGTTAATATTGCTAAAGCAAAAGGTATTGATAGTTTTTGCAACGTGCATGATAGTTTTGCTACACACGCTTGTGATATAGATAAACTTAATCAAAGTATAAGAGAAGCCTTTGTAAATACTTTTAGTCAAGATTTATTTACAAAGTTTAAATTAGATATTGAGCAGTCATTGCCTGATGAAACCAGAAATAAATTACCTGCAATACCTGAAAAAGGTGATTTAGATTTAACTTTATTACATCAATCTAAGTTTTTCTTTGCCTAAACCTATGCACATGTGCATGTAAAGTTACACTATTAGAATAATCAACACGGAGAAAACACTGAGAACAACAACAATAAGGAAATAATGACAAAACAAACATACAATAAAATAGTAACACCTGTTGGTGTTTCACAATACTGTTGGCTAAACACGCCTGACACTAAATTTGATAAAGAGAATGGAGGACACTTTAAAACTAACCTCATTCTAAAAGGGTCAGAAGCTCAGACAGTAATTAAATCCATTAAAGAAGAAATGAAAAAGTCTTTAGAAATGGCTAAAGAAAAAACTAAAGGTAAAGAACCTAAAACAGCAAATATGCCTTTTGAAGAAGAATATATTGAGGGTAAACCAACTGGCAATATTATCTTCAAATTCAAAGCTAAAGCAAAAATTATGATGAAGTCTGGTGACGTAATAGACATCAAGATACCAATTTTTGATAGCAAAGGCACACCAATGAAAGAGCAAGTATGGTCTGGTTCTGAAATGAAAATTTCAGCAGACATGATACCTTACTACACCGCAATGGCGGGAGCAGGTGTGTCTTTGAGATTAAAGGCAGTACAAATAACCAAGTTAGTTGAAGGCGGAGCAGGTGCAGGAGCAAAAGGGCATGGCTTTGACGAAATTAAAGATGGTTATGTTGCACCCGAAGAACAACCTACTGAAGCAGATGAGATACAAGAAGCATCTGACTTCTAATCAAGTAGGACTTAAATATGGGTTTAGGTCAGGTCTTGAAATAGCAATCTCACAAGAGCTAGATGCTAACAAGGTAAAGTATAAATATGAGAAGGTTAAATTGACGTATGTCAAACCACAGAAAGCTCATGCTTATACGCCTGACTTTTACCTAGATGAACAAGATATTTATATAGAAACAAAAGGTTTGTTTACTTCTGCTGACAGGCAAAAGATGAGACTTGTAAAAGAACAACACCCAGAAAAAGATATTAGATTTATATTTAGTAATTCAAGAAGCAGAATATCTAAAAAGTCTTCAACAACTTATGCCATGTGGTGTGAAAAATATGGTTTTAAATATGCAGACAAACATATTCCTTTGGAGTGGTTAAATGAACAATAATCTTAGAAGTAGAACTGATTTTATAGTTGTTCATTCAACTAAAACAAAACCTAGTCAAAATTTAAGTGCAAAGGATATAACTTTACTTCACAGAAAAGAAGGTTTCTTTCACAACGCTTTTCATTTTGTAATTAAAAGAGATGGTACAGTAGAACAAGGCAGAAAAGAAGATATGTCTGGTGCTATATTACCAATTAACCAACCTTTAATTACTAACCAAAATTCTATTGCAGTGGGTCTTGTAGGAGGCTTATCTGAAGATGGAAAAACTCTCGACACTAACTTTACGTTTCAACAATACTCTTCGCTAAGAGAACTTGTAAAAAAGTTGAAAACAAAGTACAAGGTTGAGGTAGTGGGTTGCAGAAATGCAATTAACTCCAAATCGTGCATGTGTTTTGACACAAGTGCGATTGTTGATTGAGACGCTCCTAGTTAGAAATAGCTAGGGGCGTTTTTTATTTATGGGCTAATGGAAGGAGACTGAAGTTAGCCCCTCCCTTCCCAAATATTTAGCCAAAAAATTTTTATGACCCAAACAGAAAACGAATTTTTATATCATACTTCATGTGACAACTGCGGTTCATCTGATGCCAATTCTATTTATTCAGACGGACATGCTTATTGTTTTTCATGTAACAAAACAACACAAGGACAATCAACAATGGAGCTTACACCAATTACAAAACAAGAAAGTAATTTTATTACGGGTGAACATTTACCTCTTAATAAAAGAAAAATAAATTTAGATACAGTACAAAAATATAACTATCAAGTAGGTGCATGGTTTGCACGTCCTTGTCATATTGCTAATTATTATAATGATAGCAAAGAGTTAGTAGCACAAAAACTTAGATACCCTAATAAAGATTTTCAGTGGTTAGGTACACCTAAAGAAGCAGGTTTGTTTGGAGAACATACTTGTAAAGGAAAAGGTAAATACATAACCGTATGTGAAGGAGAACTTGATGCACTTACAATGTCACAATGTATGGATAACAACAAATGGGACGTTGTATCTATAAAAACAGGTGCGGCAGGTGCAAAAAAAGACATACAAAAATCACTCGATTTCTTGGAGGGTTATGAGAACGTAATCTTTATGTTCGACCAAGACGAACATGGGCAAAAAGCGGCGATAGAATGTGCAAAACTTCTTACGCCTTCGAAAGCCAAGATTGCGTCTCTACCTTTAAAAGACCCTAACGAAATGTTGTTAGCAGGTCAGGAAGATAAATTAGTTAAAGCTATGTGGGACGCTAAACCATATAGACCTGACGGTATTGTCTTAGGCTCAGAAATATTTGATGAGATAATGAAAGAAGATAATTATGTTACAGCACAATATCCTTTTAAATCTCTTAACGATAAGACACATGGATTAAGAAAAGGTGAACTAACAACTATCACAGCAGGTACAGGTGTAGGTAAATCATCTTTTTGTAGACATGTTGCATTAGAATTATTGAAACAAAATTTTGGTGTTGGCTACATTGCATTAGAAGAAAGTATTAAACGTAGTGCGTTAGGTATTATGGGTGTTCACCTAAAGAAACCTTTGCACTTAACAAGAGAAGGAATAAGTGAAACACAATTACAAGAAACTTTTAAATCTACTATTGGTAATGGGAACTTTTATTTATATAACCATTTTGGCAACACAGTCGCCGATAGCCTTCTTAACAAAATAAGATATTTAGCAAAGTCATGTGAAGTAGACTTTGTAGTATTAGACCATCTACACATGGCTCTATCAGCATTAGGTGACGAGCATACTAATGATGAAAGAAAACTTATAGATTATTTTGTAAGTAAGTTAAGAACACTTGTAGAAGAAACAGGGATAGGTGTCATTCTTATATCTCACCTTCGTAGGTCAGAAGGAGATAAAGGTTTTGAAGACGGTAAAGAAGTTACCATGAATAGTCTTCGAGGTTCAGCATCTATAGGTCAGCTATCAGATTTAATTATAGGTATTAATAGAGATATAAAATCAGAAAAGAAATTAGCAAATCTTACAATTTTAAAAAACAGGTTTAGTGGTGAAACAGGTAAAGCCTGTACTTTATTATATGATTTAAACACAGGTTGTCTGTCAGAAACAACGCCTGACGTATTAGATGACTACTAAAAAAACTACAACAAAGCATAAACGTAACGCTTTGTTTTGGTCTGGTTTAATTGCTGATGCAGTTGCCAAATATAAATCAACACACGTTCCACAAACAATCTCTGTTGGAAGTATTAAAACAGCTTTCATGTTGCAAGATACTTTAACAAGTATGGCATTAAGCGGTGATGATGCGGCGTGGAATATAGAAGTTAAATTAGAAACATTACATTAATTATGAAACTACCAAAAATAAATAAAAAAATATTAGATGCACCATTTGTGCATTGTTATTGGAAAGATATAAATGCCTCTGCTATTTGGACTTCATTAAAAGAAGCTAAAGCAAGTAAAGTTACTATCTGTATTACAGCAGGTTGGCTTTTAAGAGCAGACAAAGAAGTACATATAATTGCAGGTGATGTTAATTTTAATGATGATGGTACATTAGGTGATGTAGGTAATGTCACTACTATGCCTTCAGTAAACGTCTTAAAGATTAAGAAGGTATCAATTTGAGATACGTTTTTGATATAGAAACTAATGGATTTCTACATTCTTGTGACAAAGTACATTGCATTGTTTTAAAAGATATAGACACAGGAGAGATACTTACACCTGATAATGAAACTGCTATCAAAAAATTAGAAGAAGCAGATTTAATTATTGGACATAATATAATTAAATTCGATATACCCGTATTAGAAAAATTATATTCTGCTACATTTAAAGGCAAAATTTTTGATACACTTGTCGGAACTAGATTAATATTTTCTGACATCAAAGATAAAGATTTTTCAATAAAAGATTTTCCAAAAGATTGTATAGGTAAGCACTCATTAAAAGCATGGGGCAATCGTATAGGTGAATACAAAGAACAGATAGAAACTGACTGGCAAACTTTTACACCTGAGATGCTTGAGTATTGTAAGCAAGATACAGAAGTTACTTATAAACTTTATAAAGTTATAGAAGAAAAAGGTTACTCCCCAGAAGCTATGGATTTAGAACATGAAGTAGCTTCACTTATATTTAAACAAGAAGAACATGGCTTTACATTTGATACTGAAAAAGCACAGGCTTTGTCTGTTAAATTAAAAGCTAGACTTGCAGAACTTTCAGAAGAATTGCAAGGTGTATTTAAACCAATAGTTACTGAAAGATGGTCAACAAAGACAGGAAAGAAATTAAAAGATAGTGTTACAATATTTAACCCATCAAGCAGACACCATGTAGCTCAAAGATTAAAAGAAAAGTACGGTTGGGACGCACAAGAATTTACAGCAGATGGTAAAGCAAAATTAGATGACAGTATATTATCTAAACTTCCATATCCTGAAGCTAAAATATTATGTGAACATTTTTTATTAAACAAAAGAATTGCACAAATAGCAAATGGTTCACAGGCTTGGTTAAAACATGAACGTAATGGTAAAATACATGGCACTTGTAATACTAACTCATGTGTTACATCAAGAGCTAGTCATTCATACCCTAACTTAGGACAAGTACCAAGTACATCAGCTCCGTTTGGTAAAGAGTGTAGAGAATTATTTACAGTACCAGAAGGTAAACGCTTAGTGGGGGTAGACGTAAGCTCTTTAGAAGTAATGATGCTTTGTCACTATATGTCTAAGTTTGACAACGGAGCATACACAAAGGTTGCTCTTGAAGGTGACATACATACAGAGACACAAAAACTAGCAGGGTTAGACAGTAGGGATTTAGCAAAGCGTTTCTATTATTGTTTTTTATATGGTGGAAGTGTCAAAAAAATTGCTGAAGTAATTAACAAACCTTTTAAAGAAGCAGGAAAAATTAAGAAAAGATTTTTAAATAACTTACCTGCATTACATAAACTTATAGAAGGCGTACAGTCTTCGGCTGAACGAGGTTATCTAACAGGTTTAGATAAAAGACAAATCAAAGTTAGAAACAGTTACTCAGCACTCAATACACTTTTGCAATCAGCAGGGGCAATATTGTGCAAGAGATGGTTAGTAGAATTTAACAAAGAGATACAGAAATATAAAAACGCACAACAAGTTGTATGGGTACATGATGAAATACAAGTTGAGTGTGAAGAAAAAGACGCTGATGAGATTGGTAGGATAGCAGTAGAATGTATTAAACGTGCAGGTGAACACTTCAATCTAAGAGTGCCGCTAACAGGCGAATATAAAATTTCAACTAATTGGAGTGGAACACATTGATAAATAAAAAATTTGATATTGATTTAAAATACGGTCAAGAAAGAGAAAAAAAATTAGCGTCAATTTTAGATAAAGATAAAACTAAAATAGAAGTTAAAACCGAAAGAGACTGGTGGTTTAAAACTGGTAACATTGCTATTGAAGTAGAATGCAATGGTAAACCATCTGGTATCATGGCTACAACTGCAAACTATTGGGTGCATATATTAGCTGATGGCGATAAAGATTATTGTAGATTAATATTTGATACAAGAACCGTAAAGAGATTAGCTAAAAAATATATTAAAACTTTAAAAGCAGGTGGTGATGGGTTTAGAAGCAGGTTTGTTCTCATACCTTTAGCCGAAATATTTTTACCAAAAAATTTAAGCAAATCTATGCAGGAGAGGATAGTTAAAAATGTATAAAAAGAAAAAAGTATTGTTAATTGATGGTGATATACTTGCGTATCAGATTGCCACAAATAATGAGGTAGAAACTAATTGGGGTGATGGACTATGGACATTACATTCAAATGAAAATAGTTGTAAGCAACAGTTTGATGCAGTCGTTGATGACTTAGGTTCTAACTTATCAGCAGATGACTATGTAGTTGCCTTAACAGATAAGAATAATTTTAGAAAAGATATTCTTCCAACTTATAAATCAAACAGAACTTCCAAACGAAAACCTATAGTATTAAACGCAATGCGTGAACACATTATGGAAAAACATAATGGTGTAGTGTGGAAGAACTTAGAAGCTGATGATGTCATGGGTATTATGGCAACTGAACCAACGCAAGAAGATAGAGTAATAGTCAGTATTGATAAGGACATGCGTACTATTCCTTGCACGTTATCTAATGATGGTATGACTACTGAACAAATCCCTCAAAGATTAGCTGATTATAATTTTATGATACAGGTTTTAACTGGAGATAAAGTTGATGGGTATGATGGTATTGATGGTGTTGGAATTAAAACAGCAGAGAAACTAATCAAGAAGTATACTAATGTTCCACTTTTAGACCTATGGAAAATTGTAAAAGGAATTTACAAAGACAAAGGTTACACCGAACAAGAAGCTCTACAACAAGCTAGAGTTGCACACATTCTAAGACATGGAGAATACAATAAAAAAACAGGGAAGGTTACACTATGGCAGATATGATACAAAACCCTCCACACTATGCAAACAATGAGATTGAACCTATTGATTATATCATAGCAAATAAACTCACATACTGTGAAGGTAATGTTGTTAAATACATTACTAGGTGGAGAGGTAAAGGCGGTCTTGAAGATTTAAAAAAAGCAAAACAATACATTGACTTTATTATAGAAAAAGAAGGCGTACCTAAAGTCACAGAAAGTAAAGATGCTTGAACATAAGCATATTATTATTCGTGCTACAGTAAGCAAACCTCCTAAGGACGTAGAGTTTATTAAAAAATGGGTAAGTGATTTAGTTTCTAAACTAAAAATGAAACCATTAGGAGATACTGTGGCAGTGTATGTAGACAAAGAAGGCAATAAAGGTCTTACTTGTTTACAAGCTATTGAAACATCACACATAGCTTTTCATTCATGGGACGAAGACGAACCTGCTATGGTTCAATTAGATGTCTACACATGTAGTCACTTAGATAAACACATGGTGTTTAAAACTTTAGACATATTTGAACCAATAGAAATTAATTATTTAACATTAGATAGAGAAAGATACTTAGAGATAAAACATTTATGATTAACTACGACAGAGACAATTTACTTACAGACTTTGGTAAGACTACATTAAAAGATAGATATTTATTACCAGAAGAAACATCACCTCAAGATGGATTTATGAGAGCGGCTAAAGCGTTTTCAGATAATGATGAGATGGCAGAACGTATTTACAATTACGCTTCTAAACTTTGGTTTATGTACTCAACACCTATTTTATCTAATGGTGGTAGTACAAGAGGTATGCCTATCTCTTGTTTCTTAAATTATGTTGGTGACAGTAGAGAAGGATTAACAGGACACTACACAGAGAATGCTTGGTTAGCTTCTATTGGCGGAGGCATTGGTGGTTATTGGGGTCATGTAAGAAGTGACGGTGTTAGCACATCAGGTGGTTCACAATCTTCAGGTTCAATACCTTTTCTTCATGTAGTGGACAGTGAGATACTTGCGTTCTCTCAAGGTAAAACAAGACGTGGAAGTTATGCGGCTTATATGGATATGTCTCACCCAGAGATAATAGAATTTTTAGAAATGCGTAAACCTAGTGGTGGAGACATACATAGAAAATGTCTTAACCTTCATCATGGTATTAATATTTCTAATGAGTTTATGGAGCTTATAGATAAATGTATTTCTGAACCTACTTATGATGACAGTTGGAATTTAATAGACCCTCATACAAAAGAAATAGCTAGAACTGTATCAGCAAGAGAGTTGTGGCAAAAGTTATTAGAAACAAGAGTTGCTACTGGTGAGCCGTATGTTTCATTTATAGATACTATTAATGAAGCGTTGCCTGAAACCCAAAAGAAATTAGGTTTGAGAGTACATCATTCAAATTTATGTACTGAAATTACTTTACCTACAAATGAAAATAGAACAGCAGTATGTTGTTTGTCTTCAGTAAATTTAGAAAAATATGATGAATGGCAAAAAGAACCTTTGTTCATTCCTGATTTAGTCAGGTTCTTAGACAATGCTTTAACTTTCTTTATAGAGAATGCACCAGAAAATGTATTTAGAGCAAAGTTTAGTGCGGCTAACGAAAGAAGTATTGGATTAGGAGCTATGGGTTTTCACGCATATCTACAATCTAAAGGTATTCCTTTTGAAAGTGCATTAGCAAAAGCTATGAACTTAAAAATATTTAGAAAGATTAAAGAACAAGCTGTTGAAGAAAGTAAAAGCCTTGCAATTAAAAGAGGTGAAGCACCTGACATGGAAGGTACTGGAATGCGTAATGCACACTTACTAGCTATTGCACCTAATGCTTCCTCTTCAATTATCTGTGGTACTACTTCGCCTTCAATAGAACCTTTTAGAGCTAATGCGTATGTGCAGAAAACTATGTCAGGTTCTTTCTTAGTTAAAAATAAATACTTAGAAAAATTATTAGATAAAAAAGGAATTAATACTGATGAAATTTGGCAGAGTATTGTAGCACAAAGAGGTTCAGTATTACATTTAGATGAATTATCTGATTATGAAAAAGATACATTTAAAACAGCAATAGAAATTAATCAACAATGGGTAATAGAACATGCGGCTGACCGACAACAATATATTTGTCAGGGACAATCAATAAATGTTTTTGTACCTGCTGACGTTAATATTAAAGAGCTACATGACATACACATGTTAGCATGGAAACGAAAAATAAAAACTTTGTATTATTGCAGAAGTGAAGCAATCAAACGTGCAGAGTTATTATCTAAAAAAGTAGAGAGGACAATCATACCTGAAGCTGATTGCTTGGCGTGTGAATAATATAATATGAAAAAATTACTAGCAGAACTTAATGCACTATCCTTGTATTACCGTGAAGGTCTTGTAGGTGCGTGGGTAGGTTTTTTAATAGGCTTACTTATAGGAGCAATGATATGACATACAGTACGATATTTGATGACATAGACAAACCAAGAAAAAAGAAAAGACGTAAAAGAAAAGCAAAACAATCAGTGCTGTGGACTGTTTATCATACTGTCCTAGCATTAGAATTATTAGTTATAATTATAATAGAAGGAATAGAATTATTGAAATGAGTTTATTTAAAAAAAGAGAATACTACAAACCGTTTGATTACGATTGGGCTTTTCAATCATACGATATGCAACAAAAAATGCACTGGCTACCTAGCGAAGTTCCATTGCATGAGGACGTAAGAGATTGGAATGAAAGATTAACTAACCAAGAGAAAAACTTAATAGGTCAAATATTAAAATTCTTTACTCAAGGAGATGTAGATATTGCTCAAGCATATTTAGATAAATACATTCCACAATTTAAAGCACCAGAAGTTAGAATGATGCTATCTGCGATAGCTACAAGTGAAG
>Ga0222715_10005567_pt1 | contig 10729 bp, 14 predicted proteins | sample C33_9DmetaG_FD_165056 | JGI IMG/M metagenome (GOLD analysis project Ga0222715, IMG submission 165056) | Estuarine water microbial communities from San Francisco Bay, California, United States - C33_9D | ecosystem: Environmental > Aquatic > Marine > Unclassified | place: USA: California... | reverse complement strand
CTCAAGATCAGAAAGAAAAGCCCTGTTAAATAGCTTCTCCCTGACCCCCGGCTTCGGCTGGGGGTTTTACTTTTTCTTATTCTGGAAACTTTCCAGCGCACCGGCACCAAAGTAGAAACCAAGGATAATCATCATCGCGTAGTTGATGCTGAATTGTTCCATCACCTGCGTCACAGCGTCTGGGTCGCCCGTACCAACAATCGTCATCGTCAGCACGATGATGTAGCTGGCGAGAAACGTGAAGCCAAACATCAGGGCGAGGTAACGCTGCGCCAGTTTGAATGGCGCGTATGCGGCCATAAGATCTATGCGGGCTTTGCTCTTAGCCGCAATCTCTTCCTCTGTCGATGTGTGCATGTCGTCGATGAGCTTCATGCCCTGCTTTACGACATCGCCAGACCCCAATATTTTTCCTAATACTGCCAACATCACTCAACCCCCAACACTCTCGATAATCCAAAAACTTCCATTAACATAAATGTAAAAAACAAAAGCAGCACACCCCCGGCAATCAGTTTGCCGCTGAAATTTGTTGAGCCTATTTTAATAGCCACAAATTCGTTGCCCAAAATTCTAAGCACAAGCTCAAAACTGTTTTCGCCAACCGCAATCGATAGCGGCTTTTTTTCGTCAGCCATCAATAGCTCCACACGTTGGGGCGTGGGCCACCCTTGAATGTGTCGAGGTGTAGAAACCGTCCTGACCCTTTTTGCGCCACGCCAATGCCCGTAAAACCGTGTTTAAACGCCAGCTTCATCAGGTCATAGCATTCTGTCCCGGCCACAGCCACGTCCACTGCAATGCCTCTGGTATGCACACCCGGCGCTGCCTTACTTGCCTCGACGCTGTGTTGCGGCGAGCGGTAGGCGCTGGTGATTGTCATCGGCTTGCCATACTCATCGCGCAATGCCTGCAATTTCTGCATAAAAATTTCAGACATCTTGCAGTCTCCGGTTTCACTGCACCGCATCTCTGCCTCAGAAAAACTAGGGTAATCTTTCCAATTCATCGTCTCATTTCCTTGACAATTTCAATCGCTTTAAAAAATGACGCACGCTCCGCCTCAGCCTCATCAAATAGCTTGGCCGACACGCGCTTCGTATATTGCCGCACTGACCAGATTGGCAACCACAACGTGCGCCGATGTTCAGCGCCCACAAGGCATAATAGGTCATAATCTTCCTCGCTCGGTAAATGTTTAACCTTGCATCCACTGCTAAGCTGGAAATGGTACACCGGGCTGCGACGCCTCTCATTCTTAACCAAGTGGCTAGTCTTAACTTGTACACGGTAAAATTCATTATCGTCACCCCAGCATACCAAATCAACCTTGTCCTGCTGCGCCATCGAGACGCGATACCCAAACTGTAACACAGCCGAAGCGGCGACGTACTCGCCCATCAAGCCGGTTGCGGTGTGGCTAATCACGCTATCCCGATTGCCCCGGCTACCGACACCATAAAGAAAACGAAAAGACCAATCGCCATAGCTACTACGCCGGACACAATCAGCGCAGCCTTTAGCCCTTCCATCATCTCATCGTGTTTAATCTTAGCTTCCTTGATCGCCTTCGCCTGAGCCTCTCGCTGGATTTGGATACGCTTTTGCCGTTCGGCAAGTATCGAAGCCCAAGTGCCGTGTCCGAAGCGTAGGTCGCACATCGCCGCAACTTCCCTGAGCGCCTCCGCCGCAAGGCGTTGGTTGACGATCTCTTTTGCCACCGTATCAACACCAAACTGATCACCCAGCCTCACGCCTGATTTTTTCGACGCCTTCTTCTGAACCTCGTCCGACCCTTGAAACAGCGCGTCGATGTCAGACGCAATGGTCGAAATATCTTTCGCGGTGCCGATTGTGCTTTTGATGCCGTCGACCGCCGCCTTAACCAGCGCAATTCCGGCCAGCGCCTCTGCGACTACCATTAGGTTAGCCGCCCCGGCGTCAGTTGTTTGCATCTGTATTTTTGAGGCATGATTGCGCCCTTGTTTATTTGAGCTATAGCGTTGCCCATCTCATGCGCGCGGGATATGCAACGCTCGCGGTCTTTGTACGGGCCGCGCGTGTCGTGATACTCATAACATTGCTCTGGCACGACTACGCTACAAGCTAGGACTATAACCTTAAACATTGCCTTGGATACGCTTGATTATTTTCTGGACGGTCTTGGTTTCGTAAATGCGTATCAACACATAGGCGCCAGTAAACAGTGCAACAAAGTCAGGCACCATCGCCATATACGCCGCAACAGTCCCAGTGCCGGCTGCAACGTCCATAATAACTTTGTTTTCCTCGTTCATATCTATTCGTCCGGCCATTCATTGATGGGTGCGTTGCCAGATGGCTCGCCATCGACCATAGGTACGTCGTGCAGCGCCATAAAGCCAGCGTGGGTAGTCACAGCGCTGATAGCGGCTTCGATGTCGTTAGACGCTTTCCTGACTGCGGCGCGAAAGGCCAGAGTGTCGGCATCGATGTCGGTGCCGTTTTCGGCAGACCGCACGACCATCCAATCGGTAGGTGCCAGCAAGCCAGCCGCAGTCACTTTGACCTGCGCGATTGCCTTGCTCTTTAGACCCTTTGTGACGACCTGAGATCCGCTGATGTCCAGCACAGGTGTGCCGTCTTCGTTAGTCGCGTTCACATCGTCCAGAGCGCGTTCAACGCCAGCCGCCCAATAAAAGCGATTGTCGAAGCTGGCGACTACCGGGTCAGCCTCATACACCAAACCGATTTCGGTTTTTTTTTCGTCGCTCAAAAGCATCCAGTTGGCAGGGTGATGCCCCGCGTCTGATGACCAAGCGCGGTTGGGGCGAATTACTTTGCCGTTGTATTTATACATTGCGTACTCCTGTTATCGTGCGTTGGCATATTTGAAGCTGTCGCCAATGGCGAGGTAGATGAACGTCTGACCACTTTGATTGTGTGCATTTTGGGAACCTCTGATTTTGAACCCATTTGAAAGCAAATCTATTTTGTAAGAATTATCTTCAGCAGAGGTATCATTTGGACTAAGAGTATCATTTTCTTGGTTGTAACCTTCACGCTTGTCATCGTAAATAAACCAGTTGTTTGTCGCTGATGCGATCTTCAGAAGTAAAAATCTGACACGGTGTCCGGTGTACACAAACGTGCCATCTGAAGAGCCGTTTCCGACATAGCTCGAGACGGTCTGATAGCCGGGAACGCTTTTAAAAACATACGCCACATAATCGTCTGGGGTTCCATTCACCCTTCCGATACCACTACCGCCGTTTTTCAATGTAATTGTTGACGTGCCTAATTGCTGATATCCAGTAGTTGGTGAAAATTCAGCCGCAGTGGTGTCTAAATTTAATGATGTTCCGCTAGTAAACCCACTCCAGCACACATCCCAATTTGTTCCACTATCTCTATTCTTAACAATAGAAAACTCTGGGTCTGTAAGTCCGTGACCAACGGTTGCCCCATCTGTATTATTGCCGACCCAAGTGACTACGCTAAACCCAGCATCAGGTGCCGCCGACACTTGTGACGTAATACTCCCAGCGCTGTTGCTGACTGCTGTGCCGCCAGCTTTCCAGTTCCAAGCAACGTAGGTTTTGCCGCTTTGGTTGCCTGAGAGATTTGAACCGTATGCAAAACCGTCACTGTCAAAACTTAACAAAGATGTTGCGCTAGTAATTTCTGAGCCAGTTGTGTTCGTTTTTAGGAATTTTGTTGCACCAGTAACGCTGTTAAAAAACTGATGGTCATAAGTGACATTTCTACCTTTCAACCATACAGCGTCAGGCTGAAACCCAACACCAGTGATTGCGTTTGATGATGACCCATCGCCTGACCACAGCACAGTGTTAAAATAATCGTCAGCCTGTTCCGTGCTGTTCGGGCTGATTGTTGGTTCGCTTAAACTGCTGGAACAAAGACAAACATAATCTGTTGGTGGTGCATATTCAAACGTGCCAAGACCATTAGCGTCTGCCGCAGCACTTGATACGTTTACGCTGTCTTGACCAAAGTTTACAAATAAATCGTTTGTGCTTCCGTTTGCGCTAAGAACAACAAACACATCTTCAGTTGTTCCACCAGTTATTGTTCCTATTTCGTGATTACCGCCAGCGGGGTCACCAGTAGTGCTAGTGGTTGGGCTTTTGAAATATGTTCCGTTGCGACTAAACCATACCTTGCCTGTTGCCCCATCAATCGCCATTCCAAGAATATCACCAGCGGCCATTTTTGCTACACCCAACCCACCAAGTCCAGCACTTGAACCATAATCATTTTCGGAACCATTTAACATGACAGAACGATTGTAAACTGTGATAGCATTTGACCCACCGACAGTCGTGCTTGATGGCCCACTTTCTAACCCAGATTGAGTAGCAAATCCTGCCACCCACAAATCACCAGTTTGGTCTGTACACTCAACTTCTATGTAAATCTTTTTGTCTTTAGGGATAGCAAATGTTGATACTGCGCCATAACCATTTGCTGTATTTGAAAAACCACCACCATCTAATTTTAAGTTACCTTCCAACAAATCACCTGATACGCCAGAATGATATATCGGATTCATTGTGGCAAAGTTATTAGTCGGGCTGTCCAGCACGACATCGCTTGCTGTCAAACCACTTACAGAAAAGTCATTGGTGTTTGCGCTTTCATCATCACCGATTGCGCTGCTGTCATCAAAAGGCAAATACCAACCAGCAGTACCGTGACTGCCAGAATAGTTTTTACAAGTCCAGACACCACCCTTAAACTTACCGAATGATGTAGGCTCTAATGCACTTCCATCAACTAGGTGCATCTCTGCCATATATCCAGCAAAGTAAGCACTGTCTGCCCTCAATTGTCCTATTCTAGCAGTGTAAGAACTATTATTAACAATAGTAATTTGGCTTGCGTCAGATGGGTATGTTTCTGTACCAAATGCAGTCTCTCTAACGCCATTAACGTATAATCGTAAACGGTCACCTTGCGTTGAGTTTGTAAAATCGCAAGTTAATTGAATGTTGTACCAAGCTGATGTGTCACGAAATATGCGAGATGTTACAAAACGTGCACGAATTGCACCGCCATCTCGAATAATTATGTCCAAACAATCTACGGCGCCACCACCATATTGCTGGAAATACATAATAACATCATTTGTATTATTCTCACCAACACAAAAAATAGGGTCTTGACCAGCACTTCCACCAGATTGCAAACTACTATCTAAGCGACTTCGTTTTATCCAAGCAGAAAATGTCCAAGTAGTCGTTGTTCCAGAGGTTTGTGTTCTGCTTAAAACTGGACTGTCACCCTCATTAAACCGCAGAGACTGGTCAATGCTGTAGTCGTAAAAACTACCACCAGCCGCACCCACGTTACCGCCGCCACCTATTCCAAATAAACTGCTCATGATACCGCCTTTACGATACGTTCAGACTGCGACCTACTTCCAGCATGTTCGTGCCGTCTGACAGGAACACCAGCAGGTCTTTTGCAGACGCGGTCGTTGTTAAAGTTGGCGCGGTGCCAGCCGCAAACTTGTAGACTGCGTTCCAAGTGCTGATGAGGCGGGTGCCACTAGCATCTTGAATAAGGCTTAACACATAGACGCCGCCGTCCTTCATATTGGTCGGCGCATTAAAGGTGCGGTCGCCTGCCAGCGTCACGCTAGTCACCTGATTGGCTGATGCGTCCCAGTCTATGCTTGCGCCGTCCGTCAGCGTGGTGGCATCAAAGTTCTGCGTCTTGCTAAACTCTTGCGCCACAGACAGGCCAGCGATTGTGGCGTCGGCGTCCGGCACGGTCAGCACACGGGTGTTGCCAGTGGTAATGCCCACCGCATCGAAGCGCACCTTCTTGGTGTCGTCAGTCGGGTCGGACAGCGTGAAGGTGTCTTGAATGGCAGCGACGCCGCCGTTCATGTCGGCCAGATGCGCCATAACCTCGCGCAGTGCGTTGTTCACGTCACTCGGCACCATAGTGCCTTCGCCGAGATCTATGCTGTCGATGTCGGTGTTACCAGACGCGCTGGCGTCATACTGCGATATTTTCGTCTTAGCCATATCTATCTCCTAGTTAGGCATTTATAGCATATTTGCGCGCCCGCGTCATTGCCCCATCCGGCGCTGGAACGGTAGGCTCTCGGTGATGTCTACGCGGGGAAGCTCTTGCGATAACAGGCCAGCGGCGGCTGGTGAGCGCATTGTGGCGCCAACGCCTTGCATGATGCCCGGTATGTCGCGGCCAAACTTTCTAGCCCCGCCCAGTACAGCCTGACCAAATGGCGAGTAAACGGCGCCAGTGCCGCCAGCGGCAAGAATTGTCGTGACAGGGTCGATGGCCGCTGCACCGCCAAGCGTACCCATTGTCAGAGCCAATCTGCCCGCCGTGCCGCTGTCAGGCACCTTTGTGCCGATCACGTCAGCGCCAGTTTCGGCAAGTCCCTGCATGCGCCCCTCGCCCCTAGCCAAAACAGCGGGGAAGCGACGAGACTGCGAATACACTTTTTCCAGCAGCTTAGCGGGTGTAACCTCGCCAGCCATACCCTTTGTGCCAGCCGCCAGCTGCATAGGCTTGAAACGTGAGTATGCCGTGTCTATGTTGGCGAGCTTGCCAGCTTTTTGCGGGTTAAACTTAGCTAGAGCCATTGTTAGCTCACCTGCCGTGTCGAATAACGCCTCACCAAGTTCCCGCTGGTAAGCGTCAGTAGACCCAAGGAATTTATACGCCTCCGCCCGAAGCGCGCTCTGGGCATCTTTGAAGGCCTCTCCGGTCAACTTTCCGTCGACAACCCTATTTACAAGCTCTCTCTTTATTATTTTAGCGTACTTGTTCGCCGCGACATCCTCCAGCTCAGAGGCAACGTCAGGTATCTGCGACATGATCTGATTTGGCGACGGTATATTTACGTCCTTCAATACATCGGTGTATGCGTCACCAATTATCTTTTCGGCTTTGATATACGCATCTCGACCCTTCACGCCCTTTGGCAGTGTCTGCCCAAGCGGCGCCAGCGCCTCATCATACGCGGCACGCTCAAAGCCGGTGACAGCTCGCCTGCGTGCGCCGCCTATTAAGAAGTCAGCTACTGGCAAACCAGCCAGACGCTCCTCTATGCCGCCAGTTATGCCGCCAAACTTCTGACCGACCGTAAGTGGCACGCCCTTCTTGATAAGCTCTGCCGCGCCCGCTGTTACTGCTGGGGCGGCTTTTTGCAGACCCGCGCCAAGGATGCCAGCTATCGCCGCTGATGCTGGCACGTCGCTCATCTCTTCTGCCGCTCCGGCTCCATACGCGGCGCTCATGCCTGCTGTTTGAGCTGTTTTACCGGTAAGAGCTTTTGGCACCTTTTGCGCGGCCTTTGCGGCTGTCTGTCGGATAGCTTCGCCTAAATACGATGCAAGCGGCTCGTTTAGCTTAGTTACTCCCTTTGCAACACCTCTGCCAGCCAAACCAGCCGCTCCCATTGGCATAGCTATCGACGACGCAATCTCTGAGCCATATGCGGTTTTTGGGTAGTCAGAACGAAACTGCTCAAGCTCTTTGCGAACCTGATCGCGTGCCTGCTTGTACGTCTGATCTCCGAGTATGCTTCGGACAAACCCCTCAGCCTCGTCAGCAGTTCCAAACGTAATGCCCTGCCCGATTGACCTAGCCAGACCAGAGGCAAACTCCATTACGTCGAACCCGCCGACTGACGGCGTTTTATCTGAGGCGCTTTCAGAAGACAGTGACGCCAATTCTTCTGGTGTTGCTTCTCTAATAGCCATTATTCAACCACCATCACTTTGTTGTCGGGGGTTCTGTAAAAAGACTTGCCGCCCTTTCTTTCGATAAACACAGAGCCTTTTGGTAACTGGCTCACATCAGACGGTGCCATTTTCTTTTGAAGATAATCAAAAGCACCGCCAGACTGCGCCTTCATTGCATCAATACCGGTTTTGCGCGCCAGCCGCTTTTGCTCTATCGTGGCGGCGCTTTCACCGGGCTGTGGAAAATACTTCATGTCTTCGGTTTCAAATTCTGTAGCGGAGATAGCGGCTCCAGATTCCTTACGCAAAACCGCAGTGATAAAATTCATTTTAGCGGCCAAATACTGTTGGCCTGCGTCACTCATTGCGGTTGCCCTTAATGATAAGGGCAATTTTCCTGCGGCATAATCTTGTATGTTTGCTGGGTCGTAACCGCCAGACGTTACATTTTCAAATGTTTGTGTCGCCTCAATCATCCTGTTAGTAAATGCGCCCGCGAGCTTTTCATCATTGTTAAATTTGGGGTCTTGTTGACCAATAACACGCTCACCAGCTTCAAGGCCAGCAGGCGTAGGCAGGTTGCTTAAATCCAAGCCGGGTATCTGCACAGTTGTAATAGCGCCATCTGCCGCGCGTCTTTCTTCTTTCATTGGTTTGGTTAAGGTCTGGTACGATATTCTGTACTGGCTCTTTTCGGCATCAGTGGCTGTGCCGTCTTTTATTTTTGGCGCCAAATTTAAGACAATGTTTCTGTCTTGAGCTGTTACACTTGAGCCTTTGTAAAACTGTCCTGCCGTGCCTAACTTCTCCGCAATCTTTGCTTGCGTCAGAAGATTTGCTAATTCCTGTTGTTGCGCGCCCGAGTACCCCTTACTAGCCGCCGCACCCATCTCAGCCAAAACCCGGCCGAGCGATACCGGTGTGGGCGAGTAGTCGCTGGCGCGCGCACCTGCTAGTGCGGCTTGGCTAATCGCCTGACCGACCGGTGACGTCAGAGGCTGGCTAAATGCGCCCATAAACCCGCTAGGTTGGCTCGGTGGCGGCGTTGGCTTGGACATTGGCAGTACGCCGGGCATAGGCATGCCAGACGCCGCCTGCTGGGCTTCCTGCGCCTTTTTCATCTGCGCCTGACGCAATACTTCCCGCATCAGAGGTGACAGCGTCGGTGCCGTTGGGCGCATCATCATTGGTGGGGTGCGACGATTGCCGCCAAAGCTGCGTTGGCCGTATTGGTTGGTAGCGGTAATTCCGGCTGACGGCGCCAAGCGTGATGGCATCTGCAACCGATTAAATCTATCGCGTATACTGTCCATACTAAGCCCCCAACAATCCTGCTAAACCGCCTGCAATCGCGCCATAACCCGGCATGCCAAATTGACCGCCAAGCTGTGCGCCGCCCATCGCGCCCGACAGCGCCGAGCCAACAGGCTGGCGGTATACCGGCTGAGACTTCTCACCGCCAACCGTGCCGCCTTGAATGATCGACATGTAATTCGCCAGAGCATTAAGCGGACTTTCCTGCTCAAATTGAAAGCGCGCCATATCCGCCTCAAGCTCTGCCTGAGACTGACCCTCACGCGCCGCGCCGACTTCGGCCAGCTTCTGCAAGTCGCTAAACCCAAACTCATACGCGGCCGGCGCCTGCTGTATGGCCTGCTGCTGCGCTTGATACGCCATTGGCGCCAGAGCTGAAGCGACGGCACCCTGCTGCGCGCCCGAGCCGTAACGTCCGGCGCTGGCAAACTGAGACGCAACCTGATCGACCACGGGCTTAAACGCCGCAGATTGCAGCGGGTTCGTACCCATCAGGTTCTGCATCACCGCAGCCTGTGTCATTGGAATAAACGGCGAGCCAGAGGTAGCCATCTGACGCTGACCGGCTAGTGCCATTTCGCTCTCGGGCGAGTAACCCACAACCGTCTGGCCGGGGTAATACTGAGGCGGGCCACCCTCGTACATCTCTTTAGCCTGCGACATGCCGTACTCAAGAAACGGTTTCGCATACGCCGGTGGGCCGCTGCTCTGGGTGATTGTGCGTGTTGATCCGCCGCCTTTACTCATCGTTTAAATCCTTCGCCAAAATAACCGCCGTAGCGGTGTAATCTTTGAGGTGCCGTTGCCAGCCCTTCCTGCCGATAATTTCCATCGCGTCACATCCGAGTGACTTAGCCCAAACCGATATGGACTTCTCCGCCTCAGTCAGCTCGCTCAAGTCTCCGCCCGCAAGCCAGATGCGGCATATAGACCGCTGTGGGTAGTCCACTATTTCTGTGATAATAGCAGACTTCTCTAGCGGATGTAACTGCGCCTTGCCAGTAGCCACAGCGTGGTGAACGTCTTCCATTGTGTGCGTTTCGCCAGCATATTCCAGCGCGTCGCTAATCCACTTGCGACACCGTTCCCAGTGTCCGCCGAGCCGATCGCTATCCGATAATAAGATAGGCGACGTCGACGTCATGTCCGTGATTTTTGTGTTCAATTATCATTGTCCCGTTGGTGCTAGTGCTTTTAACAAAAGGCAAACTGTGTTCTAGCGTTTCATTGTATCCAGTAAAAAATACAACACTCTCTATCCCATACCGCAGATCGTTAACAGTAGTTGTTGTTGTGCCGTTTACTAAAGTAGCGTAGCCGACACTGTTTAGGCCACCCCCAACCGTCCTGTTTACAACTTCTGCCACCTCTCTCGTCGTGGCGGTGACTGGGTTCAATATTCTAAAATTTGTTTTTCTTTGCGCGACCGTCATCGTCTGCCCACCTGCCTAGCCTCGACGTCGATGCCGTGCGCGAATGACCAGTTACCGGACAGCAGCATCTTTACCCGTTGATACCTGTCCGCAGCCCTAAACGGCACAAAGCCAGCCGCATTTGTCGTGCCACCTGCTTGAAACGCGACCGCGTCAGTTGGCGTGCCGCGCAATCCCACAAACAGCTCGACCGAGCCATCCTCGTGATACGGGTATACGCGCGTGACTATGCTGTGCTTGCCCATACTGAGCGCCGCC
>Ga0222715_10005566_pt1 | contig 10729 bp, 11 predicted proteins | sample C33_9DmetaG_FD_165056 | JGI IMG/M metagenome (GOLD analysis project Ga0222715, IMG submission 165056) | Estuarine water microbial communities from San Francisco Bay, California, United States - C33_9D | ecosystem: Environmental > Aquatic > Marine > Unclassified | place: USA: California... | reverse complement strand
CTCGACAACCAGGACTGGGTCGCTAACGTGCAGTCGGGCGAGTACCAACACTGGCTCAATAAAAACTATTCATGAAGATTTTAATTACCGGTGTTAACGGTCAGGTTGGACATGCTTTGATGCACCAATTAACAGATCATGAATTGATCGGCTTAACCCGACAAGATTGTGACCTGACTAACCTAGATCAAATTAAACAGGTCATCGACCAGCACCAACCGGACCTGATCATCAACCCCGCAGCCTACACCCAGGTCGATCAGGCCGAGGACGAACCGGAATTGGCGTTTCAGATCAACCGGGACGCACCCAAGGTGTTGGCCGAGAAGGCCCGGGAATATAATATCCCATTCATTCATTTTTCAACAGACTATGTTTTTAATGGTGAAAAAGAGGGGGCTTATTATGAAAATGACGTGACTGATCCATTAGGGGTGTATGGGCAATCTAAATTAGCAGGGGAGGATGCGATCTGGCAAGTAGGAGGACTTAATTATATACTTCGTACCAGCTGGGTATATTCGAATACTGGTCATAACTTTTACCTAACCATGAAAAAATTAAGTCAAGATCGGGAAGAATTAAAGGTGGTGTCGGATCAGTTTGGCGTGCCCACATCAAACCAATTTATTGCAGAACAAATTAAAACTATCATCCCTAAGCTTAATGATAATAATACAGGGGTCTATCATCTGGTGCCCAACGGGTCCTGCTCCTGGTATGAGTTTGCTAAGGTGATTATTGGAAAAACTAACCCTCAATTTAATTTAGAAAATCTTCATGCCGTTCAGTCATCTGAATTCCCGACTAAAACTAAACGACCAAAAAATAGCATTCTCGATAATGCTAAAATAAATCAAAGATTTAATTTAAAATTAAATCATTGGCAAATAGAGATGGAGAAAGTGATTAATGAAGCGTAAAGGCATTATTTTAGCGGGGGGTTCGGGTACCCGACTCTATCCCGTAACACTAGCTATCTCAAAACAACTACTTCCAGTTTATGACAAGCCCATGATTTATTATCCATTAACTACTCTAATGCTGTGTGGTATTCAAGAAATACTTATTATCTCAACACCTAATGATTTACCTCAGTTTGAAAATTTATTGGGAGATGGTACCCAATGGGGAATAAAATTAAGTTACATGGCGCAACCAAGTCCAGATGGATTGGCCCAAGCATTTATTTTGGGTGAAAGGTTTATTGGCGAAGATCTATGTACCTTAATTCTTGGCGATAATATTTTTTACGGCCATGATCTAGAAAGTATTTTATATTCTGCAGATAAAAGAAATTCGGGAGCTACGATTTTTGCTTATCATGTGAATGACCCAGAGCGATATGGCGTTGTTGGGTTCAATCGAGACATGCAAATCCAGTCTCTTGAGGAAAAACCAAAACAACCAAAATCCAACTTTGCTGTAACAGGCCTTTATTTTTACGACCAAAAAGTAGTAAAGCTTGCAAAAGATTTAAAACCTTCAAAAAGAGGTGAAATAGAAATTACTGATCTGAATAAAAAATATTTAGAACAGGGTGAATTATTTATAGAATTGATGGATCGTGGATATGCCTGGTTAGATATGGGAACGCACGATAGTTTATTAGATGCCTCACAATTTATCGCTACTATCGAAAATCGTCAAGGTTTAAAAGTAGCTTGTCCTGAGGAAATAGCCTATCGAAAAAAATGGATTACAAAACAAAATTTAGAAAACCTTGCTAAACCTTTACTCAAGAATAATTATGGTGCGTACCTTCTTAAATTAATTAAATAATCATGAAAGTTACTTCCTTAAAAATACCTGAAATAAAGCTGATTGAACCAGAAGTTTTTGAAGATGAACGAGGTTTTTTTTACGAATCTTTTAATCAGAAAAAATTTAGTGAAATCATAGGGCAAAATATTACTTTTGTGCAAGACAACCATTCAAAATCAAAAAAAGGAGTTCTTAGAGGTTTACATTACCAAGAAGAACCTTTTGCTCAAAGCAAACTAATTCGAGTTGTTTTTGGTGAAATTTTTGATGTAGCTGTTGATATTAGAAAAAACTCCAAAACCTATGGTCAATGGCTGGCAGAAATTCTGTCCTCTGAGAATAAAAAACAGCTTTATACTCCTGATGGATTTGCTCATGGGTTTCTTGTTTTATCTAGTGAGGCGGAAATACTTTATAAAACCACTAAATTCTACTCCATGAAACATGAGCGCTGCATTAAATATGATGATAAAAAAATTAATATTAATTGGCCACATATATCCTCTGATTATATTCTTTCATCTAAAGATAGACAGTCACAGAGTTTAGATTAATGTCAAATATTTTAATCACAGGAGGTACTGGTTACATAGGCTCACATATTGCATTAGAACTATTAAAAAATAACTTTAATGTTTTCATAATTGATAATCTTTCTAATTCTTTTGAGACAGTTATTAACGCAATTGAAAAAATATCAGAAAAGAGAGTTACATTTATTAATGGTGATTTAAGAAACTATTTATTACTGGATTCTTTTTTTAAAGATCACAAAATCGATTGTGTAGTCCATTGCGCAGGATTAAAAGCTGTTTCAGAATCACTTTTTAAACCATATGAATATTTTAGTAATAATATTGTCTCTTCATTAAACCTTATCCATGTAATGAGTAAGTATAAAGTTAAAAAACTTATTTTTTCATCATCGGCAGTGGTTTATGATGAAAAAGAAACAATGCCATTAACCGAGATGTCTAAAATAGGTGTTGGTCAAAATCCTTATGCTCGAACAAAAATAATGATCGAACAAATGTTCAAAGATATTTATGATGCTGACCAACAGTGGTCAATTTTCATTTTGCGATACTTCAATCCTGTTGGAAATGATTCCTCATGTTTAATCGGAGAGGATCCACTTGGCATACCAAATAATTTAATGCCACTTATCAATCAAGCAGCTTTTAACTTAAATAACTTAACTATTTACGGTAAAAATTACTTTACAAAAGATGGTACTGCAATTCGAGATTTTATTCATGTTTCTGATCTCGCCTCGGGCCATGTTAAATCGATAGAAAAAATTTTAGAAGGAAAATCAAATTATAATATATATAACTTAGGCTTAGGCAAGGGTTTTTCGGTACTTGAAGTTATAAATACATATCAAGAAGTTAATAAAGTTAAAATTAATTTTAAATTTGGTGATCGTAGAAAAGGTGATTTAGAAAAATCTTATACTGACAATAATTTAGCTAAGAATGCGCTTCAATGGATACCTGTATACAATTTACAAGATATGTGTAACCACAGTTATGGATGGATGAAGTATAAATTACAAACACTGAAAGGTAATTCTTGATTATTCTTAAAAGTTTTTATCTTTCAATTCTTTTTAGTGGTATTGGTTTTTTATTAACAATTATTCGCGATTTTTCCTTAAATAATCATTTAGATGATATTAAATTTTTCGTTACTTATATCTCAATATGCGCACTAATTACCACACCAATCAGTGAAAGAATGCAGTACGGCCTTAAATTTAATAAAAATTTATTACTTTATTCAACAACTATTTTTTTAATTTCATTAATTGTAAATATTATATTTTTGAAATTAGATAAATATCAAGAAATAAAATATATTATTGGATTAATACAAAATATTATTATTTGTTTAAATATTGCCATGTTGATGGGAACATTAGCAAGTAATCACGCGCCACATATGCTTCGAATCATGTCACCAATTTTCCCCATTATTAACATGATATTAGTGTTTATATTTTTTCTTGAACAATCATTTTTTATAGTAAATCTTTCCTATTTAATTTTATTACTAATCGTTATTATTTTTTACACTATACAATCAATAAATTTTGAAGTTCAGAAACAGGAGAAAAAAAAATCTAATTTACTTTTATTTAAAAGTATATTTTGGCATTATCTAGTTTTTAGTATTGCTTACATATCTGTATTATTAAATGCTAATTATTTCAACTTCGATCACTTATTTATTATTCGTGTACCAATATATTTTTATTTAGTTATTTCAATACTTCTACCTTATTATTCTTTTCCAAACAAATTAAAATTTTTTTTTAGTTTATTTGCTGCTATATTTTTGGGGGTAATTTTAGTATATATTTTTTTAGAACCTGTCTTTAAAATAAATTTTTTAATTCTTATTATTGAAATTTTATTAATTTATCAAGTAGCTAAAATAGCTAAGTTAAAATCAGCATAAACATGCAAAATAAAAATAAAATTATAATTTCTTTATGTCATAAAAAAAAATATGGTTTATTAGATATTGCAAATGCTTTAACTATGTATGGAAACCGCCATGAAAATTTTATTGACTTTTATTTGCTATCAAATTCCATAAATTTATTTAAACTGTTAACTAATTCACCAAATAAAATTATTTGCTGTGTAGTTTGGGATAACTCATTTTTTAGTTTATTTAATTGTTTTTTATTAAAGTTATTTTCAATTAAGATTATTTATTATTATCACGAGCCAGGAGGCTTTAGACACAAAGTAAATAATTTAAAAAATAAATTTTTTTCTGCTTTAGCTCAAAGTATTGCTGAATTTCTCCTTAAATTATTATCAACCTATAATGCCGTTTCTCTTAAAAAAAATTTGCATCACGGACATTTTTATTTGCCTATTTTATTTAGTGATATTCGACCCCCAAGACGTAAAAAAAATAAAACAATTGGCTTTATGGGTTTTAGAAAAAGAGAAAGATGCCCAATTCTTTTTGAAAAAACAGTTCAGATATTGCAAAAAAATGGTTACCAAGCAATTTTTTTTCCTAGTAAAGAATATGGTTTTTTAGAGCATCAAAAATTTGATTTTTTATCTCGTACTGATATCGTATGGAATGTTTTTAATTGTCCAAATAATATTTCTGCTGTAACTGGCGATGCTTTTATGAGTAAAACTCCTATAATTGTAAGTAAATATGAAAAATTTATTAAACTTCTTAGGAAACATAATCTATGCATTGAAATTGACATTTATGACCCCCCCAACTTTATTGCAGAAAAAATTCTCTCTTATCTGAGTATGAATAATAATCCCTTGCCCTCTATTTCTACTGATCATTCTAATTTTGGTGGATCCAAAGCTTACGTTAAATATTGGCAACCAGTCTTTTATCAGTTGACAGATAAATTAAATGCGTAAAATTATTATTGGAAAAAATTCAAAGTTATTTAAAAATTACAGTGTTGAATTTACAGAACGCTTTGATTTTTTTTTAAGTCATACTGATATAGAAAGGTTTAAGTTTGAGAGTAATGATTGTGTCCTTCTATTATCTTATCCTAATTCAAAGCCACAGCTTGATATTATGAAAAATAGTTTGTTGAAATTGACACATAGTAAAGTAATTATCTTAAGCACTTGTGCAGTAATAGTAAGTAAACTAACTAACTGTTATTTCTATCCTAAGATTAAATTATTGCAGGAAAAATATGTAGCTGAAGTTTTAAAAAACTTTTTAATATATAGAGTCGGTACAATTGTAAGAGAGCGTGATTATAATAAATACATTGGAACGTGCGTGCTAGACAGTAAAGTTTTTTTCAACGAGCTTGATTCTTTTATAAAATTTGATTTTGAGCATCGTATAATAACTTCAGTTAAAACGTTGGATTTTGAAGGTGGTACCATCGAAAAATTTATATATAAAAATTATTGTTTTTTAATTTCCACCCTTTCTTTTTGCCCATGCATTTTGCGACCCCTTGATTTAATTTTACGGATTTTTGGGAGATCTTGGTATGGTTATGGCGCTTTAACAAGAATTATGATGGAAAAGACTTCTAAGCATGATTTATGATTTAATTATTATTGGTACAGGACCTATTGCTCTAGGGTGCATTACATCAATTCCTGATAATTTAAAAGTAGCAGTTATAACTCATAAAAATGACAATGGTTATAAGTTTGATTCATTTGGCGATAAAACATATTCAGAAAGATATGGTGGAGGACTTGATTCATGGCACAGCGTACTTTCAAGCAATCTGTTTTTAGAATATTTTCCAGATAAATTAAATTTTTATAAAAGTTTTTTCAATTTTTTTTATCCACAAAAAAATGTAGATAATAAAAATTTTAGACCTGAAAAAATTTTTGTTCCAAAGAAAAGAATTTCTACAACAACGCTAGATAAATTAGTATCACAAAAAAGAAATATTGAATTAATTTTTGATGAAATTTTAATAATCGATGAATCAAGAAATATTATATTAAAATCAAAAGAAAAAAAATATCTTACAAAAAAAGTTATTCTTGCAGCTGGTGCAATAGGTACTGGAAAAATTTTAAATAAAAGTTATTTAGCTAATTTAAATGCATACATAGGCAATCATATTAATGCCTATGGGGCATTTAATATACCTGTTGATAAAGATTTTATTCAGCCCAAATACAGCAAACATGGACATTTTAAAAATATTGAATTAGGTTCTATAAAAAACCATGACTATATGTCTTATCTAAGACCGTCACTTTTTGACTTTAAAGATCCATCGCAATTAGGTAAATTTAAAACGATTTATACAAGAACAAAAAAAGAAATTTATAGTACGATTATTAAGTCGCTTTCGCCTGGATTGTTAATTGAGGCTTTCTATAACCGTTATGGCTTATGGTTTTTTGCAAATAAGGCTAACAGCTATGTTCAGATTGAAGTGTCTGATGTCTATCAACTAGATGAAAATTTTAATGTTATGGTTGATAAATCAAAATTAAATTTTTTTATAAATGAGATAACAAAAAATTCTAAATTTAAAGATTTTAGTCTTGATACATTAGTTTCGGGTGTGCATTTTTATAGCACGGTAGAAAAAAATAATAATATTGGAAATTGTTGTTACGATAGTGACTGGGATAATAGAATTCTTGTTGCTGATAGTGCTAACATTGCAAAAATAGGTGGTGCCCATCATACTTTTTCGACAATGGCTATGGCATCACTAGCTGTACATGAGATTTACAAATCCTGATTATGATTTATACGTTGTTAGTTTAAGGAATAAATAATGAATAAAATCGCTCTGATTACAGGCATTACTGGACAAGATGGAGCATATCTTGCTGATTTTTTATTAGAAAAAGGTTATGAGGTTCATGGTCTCAGGAGGCGTGTTTCGTTATTTAATACTGATCGAATTGACCATTTAATTAATTCTGAATTATTTAATAAAAAATTTTTTTTACACTACGGTGATTTAACTGACTCATCATCAATAACGAATATTATCCAAAAAGTAAGGCCTGATGAAATTTATAATCTAGCTGCACAAAGTCATGTTGCTGTTAGTTTTGAGGAGCCAGAATACACGGCCAATTCAGATGCATTAGGAGTTTTAAGAATTTTAGAGTCAATTAGAATTCTTCATAAAGAAAAAAAAATTAAGTTTTATCAGGCCTCTACATCAGAGCAATACGGTTTAGTTCAAGAAACTCCTCAGACTGAAACAACTCCATTTTATCCAAGAAGCCCTTATGGGGTAGCAAAATTATACGGGTATTGGATAACAATTAATTATAGAGAGGCTTACAACATTTTTGCATGTAATGGGATTTTATTTAATCATGAAAGCCCTAAACGGGGAGAAATTTTTGTTACTCGTAAGATTAGCCGTGCCCTTGTAGAAATTAAATTAGGTAAACGAAATACTCTAAAATTAGGAAATATCTATGCCAAAAGAGATTGGGGGCATGCTAAAGATTATGTCGAAGCTATGTGGCTTATTTTGCAGAACAAATTACCAAAAGATTATGTAATCGCAACAGGACAGCAGCACACTGTAAAAGATTTTATAAGTAAGTGCTGTCAAAAATTAGAATTATCACTAAGCTGGAAGGGAAAGGGTTTAAAAGAAGTAGGATTGATAAATGGCGAGATAAAAATTTTAATTGATCAAAAATATTTTCGTCCAACTGAAGTTGATACGTTGCTTGGTGATTCATCCTTAGCAAAAAAAGAATTAGGTTGGTCTCCAAAAATATCTTTTGATGAGTTAGTATCAGAAATGATTCAATCAGATTTAATATCAATTAAATAAATGAGTTACCAGGAAATACAATCTTGTCGTTTATGCCAACATAAACATGTAAAAAACTTGATATCTCTTGGTAATATGAGCCTCACTGGTATTTTTCCAACAAAGAAAAATCAAATTATTGCTAATGGCCCAGTTGATTTAGTTCAATGCCAAAATTGTCTGCTAGTTCAATTACTTCAAACATATAGCCTAAAAGATATGTATGGATTAAATTACGGCTACCGGTCAGGTTTAAATAAAAGTATGACCCAGCACTTAAAATCTAATATAAATTTTATAATGACTTTCATTAATCTGGAAAAACAAGATATTGTTTTGGATATTGGCAGTAATGATGGTACTACCTTAAATTTTTTATCAGAACATAACCTTAATCTGGTAGGAATGGATCCATCAGGTGAAAAGTTTCGTGAACATTATCGCTCAGATGTAACTTTAATCCCTGATTTTTTTAGCAAAGAAAAATTTAAATTATTATTTAAGTTAGAAAAAGCAAAGCTAGTTACTTCATTTTCCATGTTTTATGATTTAGAAAATCCAATGCAGTTTGCACAAGATGTCTATGATATTTTAGCCCCTGACGGTGTGTGGTTTATGGAGCAAAGTTATTTGCCAGCAATGATTGAAGCTAATTCTTTTGACACAATATGCCAAGAACATTTGGAATATTACTCATTTTATCAAATTCAATATTTAGCTAAAAAAATTGGTTTTACCATTTTAGATGTGCAAACAAATAATATTAATGGAGGAAGTTTTCAAGTTGTCTTAGGTAAAAATAAAAAACCAAAAAAAACTAATCTTATAAAAATTAAGGCTTTTAAAGATAAAGAGACACAATTTTTTAATGTAAATACTTTTAAAAATTTTAATAAACGTATTTTAAAAGAAAAAAATAAATTAAGAGAATTATTAATCCGAATAAAAGAAGAAAAACAAAAAGTTTATGGAATAGGTGCGTCAACAAAAGGTAATGTTTTATTACAATATTTTGATATCAATCAATCCTTATTACCTCTAATTGGAGAAGTAAACCCTCTCAAATATGGTTCTTATACCCCAGGAACAAATATACCAATTATTTGTGAGGATGATATTTTAAAAATGAAACCTGATTATTTGTTAATTTTACCTTGGCACTTTAATGATTTTTTTGTTCATAATAAAAAATTTAAAGGTCTGAAGTTAATCTTCCCATTACCAAATTTAAATATCATTAATGTTGAATAAAAAAAAATTTTTTTTAATCGGTGGCAATGGATTTGTTGGTCGGCATTTTCAAGAAATTTATGCTAAAGATTTTTTAATAAAAGTTTTTGATAAAAATGATAACGTCTTAAATTATAAAAATCTTAAAGATTCATTACTAAATTATTTTCCTGACTATGTCATTAACCTTGCTAGCTATTCAACTATAAATTCAGCTAAAACTTTTGAAAATGATTTATTTGATTTATGTATTCACGGAAATATAAATATAATTCAAGCCTTAACCGAAATAAATTTTCAAGGATCCTATCTCTATGTAAGCTCAGCTGAAGTTTATGGTTATAGTAACGATAATTCTTTTAGAGAAGATAATTTATTAAATCCATTGAATGAGTATGCAGTGGCCAAAGTTATGGCTGAAGTATTGTTGAAATTTAAATCCTATAATTCTTTTTTTAAAATACAAGTTGCTCGACCCTTTAATCATTTTGGTAAAAATCAATCAACTAATTTTTTCCTTTTAAAACTATTACATAATATTGCAAATCAAATTAATAATCAGAAGAAAAAAATTGTTCTTCAAGTTGGAAATAAAACTGCAAAAAGAAGTTTTCTACATGTTGATGACGTATGTGCCGCTTACGTTGAAATTTTGAAAAATAAAAATATCGAACAATTTTCTATATTTAATGTTTGTCACAAGGATTCCTATTCAATTCCTGATTTGATTGAACCGCTCCTAAAAGAAAAAAATATTGTATTCGAATATAGCAAGGAAAATAATTTTTTTTCAGATAATACGTTAATGGGTAATAACTTAAAATTAACTGAATTAGGCTGGAAACCAAAAAAAAATATTATTAATTCCCTTCGGCTAATTTTAGATGACTTGTTATGTTAAGTTTTTTTTATAATAAATTACATAATACTAGACCGCTTGTAATTTTAGCGTTTACACTTGTTTTACCAGTTTATAGCATTACGATTTTTGGTATGGCACCTATTATTCAGGGATTATCATATTCTATTTATTTATTATGCTTTTTATATACGTGGCTTTTAAATAAACAACTTTTTTTACCGAAAAAATTTATAATTTTTTGGTTCATATTCTTGTTGGCGTGGATACTACCGAATTTGTACAATGCTAACTCCAGTCGCTTAGAGTCTGATCTCCTAAATTTAAATGTTTTGTATGTGCATGTAGTTTATCTTACAGCTTTATTATTTAGTTTCTTGTTTTATATGCAATCCGAATATTTTCTCAAATTCAAAAAATTTTATTTAGCTTTAATGCTTTTGTTATTACCCCTATTAACTGCGCTTTTTTTAAAAACTATTTTTTTGGAATTTGAAAATCCAAAGATGCGATACTCACCATATGGAGCAACTCCTCACTGGATTGGCGAGCTTCTATTAGTCTTTGCTTTAGTTCTTTTTTATTTAAAA
>Ga0222715_10005563_pt1 | contig 10732 bp, 10 predicted proteins | sample C33_9DmetaG_FD_165056 | JGI IMG/M metagenome (GOLD analysis project Ga0222715, IMG submission 165056) | Estuarine water microbial communities from San Francisco Bay, California, United States - C33_9D | ecosystem: Environmental > Aquatic > Marine > Unclassified | place: USA: California... | reverse complement strand
ACACCCAGCTTGAGTTTGTGAGGGCTTTTCTTGAGCGGGTGGATCGGGGCATCGTGAGACATCGGTGGCGGCCTTAAGCGAGATCAGAGGTCAGTGTCTCAGACTCGCTTTCGTATGCCTAGGCTGGTGTTAAATTAAAATTTTAAATATTAATACATAGTTTTAAATTGTCTTTGTGAAGTGATTTGTTGCAAGTTTTGCTCTGTCATGGGTCAAGGCGCCGTTGTGGGAAAGAACCAGTGAATCGGTAGTTGCGTAGGGTAAACGAGCGCAAGTGGAGCTAACCCATGTCCAATTCCAGTATTGTCGAAACTATCCTTCCCTCTGATCATTGCAGTCGTACTGAGTTTCAGGCACAGCGTGAGAGGGTTGCGGATTTACTTCGAGATGCCGGCCGAGCAGCGCTGCGGGACGCGGCGGTTGCAGATGGTGATCTGCGACGCGCGGAAATATCCCTAGAGCAGGACGTGGCTCGCAGGCTTCAGCAGCTCATCCTCAGAGCTAAGGGAATCGTTTCAGAGGAAATACTGGCACGTCACCAGCGTGAAATCCCCGTTGATGAAATCCCCGACTATGCCGTCACTCACTTGTTGCTAGAGCTGAGTGAGCGAGAGCTGCGTAGCCGGGCCGAGTAGTTTGCCCCCCAACCATTGGTCTTCCTCAACACCGAAGGTCCCGCGACTTGGCTTGGAGCCCCGAGGTTGTGAACCGCCACTTCTGGCGTCGACACCAGGACAAGATACCGAGCACCGGGTGTGAGCGGATTCAGCTAAAGCGGTTATCGTGTTGGGCACGCTCATGGTGTGCGGCAATCACTGATACCATAGCGGTTCCAGAGTCGTCGCCAGTTGTTAGGCGTACATTGCCCGGAGGTAGCGTGCAGCAGTTCATCAGCGGATACATTGCTCGGCATCAGTCCGTGTTGGCGAGCCTCTCGGGTTGTGCGCAGAACATTGAGTGCCTCGCTCAGCACTGCATCGCGGCACTGGAGCGGAGTAATAAAATCCTGATTTGCGGAAACGGGGGCTCCGCCGCAGACGCGCAGCACATGGCTGCGGAGCTAGTGGGGCGCTTCGTATCTGACCGTCCCGCGTTGCCGGCCATTGCCCTCACAACAGACACGTCTGCTTTAACCGCTATCGCTAACGATTATGGTTACGACGCGGTCTTTAGTCGTCAGGTGGCGGCGTTGGCGCGAGAGGGCGATGTGTTGCTGGCAATCTCTACTTCCGGCCACAGTGCTAGTGTGCTTTCAGCCTGCGAGATGGCGCGGTCAATGGGATGCGTTGTCATCGGCCTCACTGGCAGGGATGGTGGCGCTTTGGTCGGGCACTGTGACGCAGTGCTGATCGCGCCCTCTGATGAGACGGCGCACATTCAGGAGAGCCACATAGTTGTTATCCACCTTTTATGTGCTCTGATCGAGCAGGGACTTGGGTTTAGCTGAGGCCGGCCATCTCGATCCCATGAGCGTGACTGCTACGAAATACGCAGCCTTCCTTGACCGCGATGGGGTCATCAACGTGGACCATGGCTACGTCAGCACCCCAAAAGAGTTCGAGTTTTTGCCCGGCGTGCCCGAAGCGTTAGGTCAGCTGCAGGCTGCGGGTTATCTCCTTTGTATTGTGTCTAATCAGTCGGGTATCGGACGGGGCCTTTACACCGAAGCCGATCTTCTCGCGCTGAATCAATACATAGCAGATTGCCTGATGGACATTGCTGGTGTCCGTGTCGCCGCTTTTTACCATTGCCCTCATCACCCTACCGAGGCCCGCGGAGCGTTTTTGAGGCAGTGTGAGTGTCGAAAGCCTTCGCCGGGTATGATTCTGCAGGCCATAAGCGAGCACAATATTGATCCCGGACGGTCGATTCTGGTGGGCGACAAAGCCTCAGACATTGAAGCGGGCAGGGCGGCGGGCGTGGGGCGCCTATTCCGCGTAGTAAGCGAAGGTGACGTCGCGATCGGAGGTGGAGGGGCAGAGTGCGTTTCGGCGCTGAGTGATGTACCCGCGCGGCTCTAGAGAGTAGTGCTTTGTGCTAACAACAGGCGCTTTCTGAGATACCGGTCCTAAAAATCGTAGCCAAAGGCTTCTATATCCATAGCAAAATGCTCAGCGACCAGGGCGCGTGTGCTGTCGTCGTAATACGTTCGGTACTCGCTACGATCTGTCGCGCGACGGCGGTGGGGTAGGGCCTGTCTGGGCAGACCAATACGGTCGCAGCAGTAGTCAAAATCGTTTTGCAAAGACTCGTAGCGCCCTATGAAGTCAACAATCTCATTGCCATCCAGATCCACCAGATACTGGCGTTGCGGTGTGATCGATATGTCTATGTGGTACTGCCATGGGCGGTCGCGGCACAACTTTCGCCTCAGGAAATCAGGAAAAGTCTCATCGTCCGTAAGTAGGTGGGGGCGTTCCCGCTTGATGTGGTGATAGGAGCTGACCTGCAGATCCCATGGGTTGCGCACAAAAGCAAATTTAAAAAGCTTCTCATAGGATTTTCTGGGGAGCATTTCCTGGGCTGTGATCGCCTTGCAGTGGCGCGGCAGTTTGATCGCAAGCGTGTGTCCCGTAAGACTGCTGAGTTTGCTAGCTACCCACTGCGGGGCATAGAAGGGGTCGCGCCACCGGTACTTTTGCAGCGACTTCCGAACGCTGGTGCCTCCAGTTTTAGCGATGTGTACAAAAAGGAATTGATAGCGTCTGGATAGCAGCATGGCGTCGAGGCTTCATTATCAAGTATCTCCGGACTCGGTCCGATTGGTATGTGTAGCGCTGTTCCCGTAGCGCTGGAGTGCAATGGTAAACTAGCGCCACATTTTCCCCAAGAGCTCAGTATGTCCTCAGCACCCGACGTGCAACCTCCTGCGGGGCCCTCTTTTCCGGGATTCCGGAAAACACAAACAGCGTGGTGGGTCGTGCTGTTTTTCCTGCTGTATGGGGTGTTGTCAGCAGCGCAGCTCTTGATATGGATTCTTGCGCTAGGCTCACTTGCGATGCTCCTGTTGAGCAAGGGGGAGTGGGCGCGTCTGCCGGGCATAAAAATCTATTGGGGGATGCTGGCCTGCTTATTGATACCGGGTGTGTTATCGCTGATAGATGCGATTAATCTGGATCGGGCGCTGTCTACCAATGCCCGACTGCTGGCTTACGGCCTGACGGGCTATTTTTTTGTGCGCGCAGCACCTAGTGCACAGCAGTGGCCCTCTACGGTGCTCTGGTTATCTGGCGTGCTCGTTTTTTGGAGTGTTGACGGCCTTGTTCAAGAGTGGCGAGGTGTCAGTCTCACCGGTTACCCAGTTTTTACTGGCATACCCGAGGGGCACAAAGTGACCGGGTCCTTGGGGCTCGATTACGGCCCCACTTTGGCTGTGCTATCCCCCTTTCTGTTCGAGGCGCTTCGCTTGCACGGTCGCCGATTGCCTGGGTTGTGGTTGGCCGTGCCTGTATTAGCCATTGCCGTCTCGCTGAGTGCGAGTCGCTATTCTGCACTGCTATTGCTAGTGGGCGCCGCCTTGTACGGTCTGATCTGTATGACGAGAGGTCCTTTCAGGGGGTGGCGGACAACTGCACTGTTGGTAGGCGGATGCCTCGCCGGGTTGTTGGTTCCTGTTTGGGTGGTCCCCCACCTGTTTGAGCGACTGCAGCTACTCTGGGTGGGGTTGGGATCCAACCCCGACCAATTAAACGCAGCGTTGGCTTACCGACCGGAGCTATGGCAGGCCAGTTGGCAGGTTTTTGCAGATAACTGGGTAACCGGTGTGGGAATTCGCGGTTCCTCAGAAGCCATTCAGCCTATTTTGGCGGCTTCTCCCCATTTTCCGCACGCGATGTTGAGTCAGCCATGGCATCCCCACCTTGGGGTGTTGGAGATCGCGACCGATACGGGAGTCATTGGTGTGATGGGCTATTGCCTGCTCTTCTTTATCATCGTTCGGATCGTTTTGAGAGGCAGGTATCACAGCGACTGTGGGGCCCCTGTCTTCCTCACTGTGGCGGCGCTTGCTCTATTTCCGTTTTCCAGTGCTCTGTCTATTTATTCTTTCCCTACGGGTTCCATTGCCTGGCCAGCACTGGCGTTTGCTTTGGGCGGGCTGGTTTCAGGCGCCGACGAAAACTCCGGTGCCGTCGGGAGTCCGTAGTATTCACAGAGTGTCTGGTGATGATACCAGTGAATCAATAAACTGTTGGTGTTAATCAAACAGAGCGCTGATTCCGGAGTCGGCGATATCCTTGATGCAAAAGCTTCCTGACCTATCACCCTCGATTATCTGGGTTTGCCTGTTCTTCACGCTTTCGCTCTCGTCAGCGACGCGCCAATTTATTTGGCTGATGGCGGGGGTGGGTCTCATTGTGTTCGCCCGCGACCCCCGAAGATTTTTCGAGACAGACGGCGTTCGCAAATTTTGGGTGGTCCTGGCTTGTTTTCTGCTGCCTGCACTCTTTTCGCTTTTTGGGGCCATCAATTTCGAACGTTCGCTCTCGGGTGCTGTGCGATTCATTTCCTACGGATTTGCTATCTGGGTCTTACTTCAGATCAAGCTCAATAGCCCTGAGAGCCATCGCCTCATGGCCCTAGTGGGCGCGATGATGATGGTATGGGTGGTCGACGGCCTGGTGCAGTTGTTGACGGGCTTCAGCGTATTTGGAAACCCCCTGATCGAGCTCGACTCTGGGCACACGTTGGTGACCGGCAGTCTGCGAATGGGTTATGGCTCAACGTTGGCCATCTTGTCGCCTTTTTATCTTGAGGCCCTGCGCCGGAGCAGTTCAAACCCTGCTTTCAGTATCTTGTCCCTACCGCTTTTTGCGGCGATTGTGATGAGTGGTAACGAAGCGTCAATGATTCATGCGCTGGTGGCTCTTGGCGGCTATGCCTTGATTCTGCGACGCATTGATTCTGATCCCACTGTCAATGCGTGGTTACTGGCTCTGCTCTTTTCGTTTTCTCTTGCCGTGCTGTCAGGCTGGATTCTGACGGAGACTTTCAGGGCCTCGGCTCCCGGACAAGCCGCCTCTGACGCTTATCAGGCGTTTGATTATTTGCCGACCTTTTGGGCGTCAGCCTGGCAGGGATTCACCGACCACTGGGTGAACGGCGTCGGAATCAGGGGCTGGGGTTCGTTGGTTGTGTCACTTGAGAGTATTGGTGTGCTCCCGGTATCCGAGCGTTGGCACCCGCATCTTTTTATCCTAGAGGTGGCGGTAGACACCGGCATCCCCGGGTTAATCGGTTACGGACTGTTTTTTGTATTTTTGGGCAGGCGGCTCTTTGATCGACGCAGCGAGGTAGCGCTGAGCTCGTTGGTGGTCATTTTGGCTTTGTTTCCATTGAACAGTTCAGTCTCTTTTTACTCTTACTTTAACGGCAACATTTTGTTCCTGACTCTTGCATTGCTTATCGTGTTAGACCGGGATCTTGTGCCGCCCGCTGAGATGGGCCCGGTAGACAGTGGTCGTCTTTCTTGAGCGGTGAAAATGCTGTCTCCAGCGTGAACCGAATTCTGATTATTCGCCTGAGTGCCATTGGTGATGTGGTATTCGCTTCGCCTTTGGCCACAGCAATCCAAAACCGGTTTCCGGAAGCGCAGATCGACTGGCTGGCAGAAGACATGGTTGCGCCACTAATCCAGCATCATCCTGACATCAATGAGGTGATGATTTGGCCTCGTAAAACCTGGAGGCAGTATTGGGAGCGCGGTCGTCTTCTGGCTTTGCTTGGATCTGTCCTCGCGTTCAGGAAAGCATTAAAAGCCCGACGTTATGGACTGGTGGTCGATGCTCAAGGGCTGCTCAAGAGCGCTGTGCTGGGCTGGTTGACCGGTGCGCCTCGACGGGTGAGCTTTCGCAGCAAGGAGCCCACGAGTTGGCTGGTGGGCGAGCGAATTGAGAAAGATGTCAGTCCTCGAATCAGTTCCGAATACCTTGCGTTGGCAGAATATTTGGGTTGTGACACCGCGCAATTCCCACTGCGCATTGCATTGCCCGATGGAGTACTCGAATGGTCGGGCCGGTTTCGGCGAGCAGAGCCATATGTTGTACTAGCGCCATTTACTACTCGCCCGCAAAAGCACTGGCCCGAGGCGCAGTGGCGGCAATTAGCAGCGGAGGTATGCCACGAAGGCTGGCGCGTTGTGGTGCTGGGTGCACCCACTGACGTTGAATCCTCGGCGCGAATCTTTGACGGCATTTCAATCGAATCAATGGTGGGTAAGACCACTTTGCTCGAGAGTGCCGCGTTGGTAAGCGGCGCTCAGTTGGTGATTGGCGTAGACACGGGTTTGACACACATGGGGTGGGCGTTCAACGTACCGACGGTCGCGCTATTTGGTTCCACCTGTCCTTACCGCGAGCTCGAAGGGCTTCAGGGTGAGGTGCTCTATCTGGATATGGCCTGCTCCCCTTGCCGCCGTAAGCCGACTTGTGGGGGCAGCTTCGCTTGTTTGGGCAATATATCTGCGAATGAAGTGATTGCGGCTGCCAAGCGCTACTACTCCACATCGACGTCGCCAGAGCCCGTGATAGCATCCTCATCGGTGGAGAGAGAGTTCGACTGATGTCTGTATTGCCGGATCTGAAGGGCGGGAACATAACGGTCATTGGCGACGTCATGCTCGATCGCTTTTGGAGTGGTGCCAGTCGAAGGGTGAGCCCTGAGGCGCCGGTTCCGGTGGTCAGTGTGGGCGAGCGGGAGGACCGTGCGGGGGGCGCGGGAAACGTTGCCGTTAACCTCGCTAAATTGGGTGTTTCGGTCTCGCTGGTCGGGCTGTGCGGTGATGACGAGCACGCGCGCGCGCTGCGTAGCTGCGTCGAATTGGCCGGAGTGCGTTGGAATGTGATGCCCTGTGCCGCGCAGACGATTGTGAAATTGCGGGTGCTGAGTCGAAACCAGCAGTTGCTGAGAATGGATTTCGAGGAATCGCTGGCGCCCTATGCAACAGATTTATTTGTCGGTTTTGCGCTGCAGCATGTTGCTGACGCGCATCTCGTTGTATTCAGCGATTACGCAAAAGGATCACTACACTCAATTGAGCCACTCATGCGGCACTGCCGCGATGCTGGAATCGCCACGCTAGTGGATCCAAAAGGCAGAGACTTTGAGCGCTACCGTGGTGCGACGCTGCTGACGCCAAATTTGACTGAATTGGAAGCAGTAGTAGGACCTTGTGCCGATGAGTCGGTATTGGTCGAGAAAGCGGAGGGGTTGCGCGCCGAGCTTGATATTCAGGCGATTCTCGTCACCCGAAGCGAAGCGGGCATGTCCCTGATTGAATCGGGCAAGCCAGCACGACACTATGCAGCGAGTGCAAGAGAGGTGTTTGATGTGACCGGCGCCGGAGATACGGTGATTGCCGTGATCGCCGGTTGCCTGTCAGCCGGCATGCCGCTGGGTGACGCCGCGCGGTTTGCGAATCAGGCCGCGGGTGTCGTGGTCGGAAAATTGGGCACTGCCAGTGTCAGCCCGGCCGAATTGAATGCGGCCATGGGAAAAGATTTCCTGAGCGAAGGGTTGTCTGGTGTGATGACCGAAGCTGATCTCCTTCGCGGAATTACGCAGGCGCGTGCGGGTGGTCAGCAAGTGGTCATGACCAACGGATGTTTCGATCTGTTACATCCCGGGCATATCGCTTATCTCGAGCAGGCGGCTGCGCTGGGTGACTTACTGGTTGTGGCGGTGAATGACGACGATTCGGTGCGTCGGTTAAAGGGTGACTCGCGCCCAATCAATTCGGTGGCAGACAGGATGGCCGTTCTGGCCGGACTGTCCGCAGTGAGCTGTGTGGTGCCCTTTTCGGAAGACACTCCTGCGCGCCTCGTCGATGCAGTGAGGCCGGATATCCTCGTGAAGGGAGGGGATTATCAAGTCGAGGACATTGCTGGGCACGAATCTGTGCTGGCAAATGGCGGCCAAGTCGTGACACTGGATTACCTGTCTGGCCACTCCACGAGCGAAATCATCGGCCGCATGGGTGATTCATAGCCATTAGATCGGGTTCTGCCTCCCGTCCTATTAGCTCGATGGGCTATATATCACGGGCGAATGTATGCCCGACCCAGCCCCGCGTTTTCAGGAAGATATCTTTGTAGCAATTGCGTTTGGCGACTGGTCATAGGGTCGGGAACGCCTCCTGCTATCACGACGTCAGCCGCTGCGTTGACGTCCAGCGGATCGCCGCTCCAGACCACCAAATCTGCTAGGCGGCCCGCTGCAATCTCGCGCCGCTGACCGCCAAAAACGGCGGCCGGTTCCGTGGTCATGGCAGCCATGGCTGCGGAGTGGGGCAGACCGTGCGCCACGGCATTGCCCGCGACTTGTCTCACTTTTCGCGCATTGTGCGTTTCGCCACTGGTGAACAGGACTTTTACTCCCGCCGCATGCAGCATAGCGGCATTATCAAGCCGGGCACCCAGCGCATCGAAAGAGCGAGGTAAATTATCAAGTGCGTTGATAACAACGGGTATACGGGCGTCCGACAGGGCGTCTCGAACCATCCATGCTTCCTGCCCGCCACTGATTACGGCGTTCAGCCGCCGCTCCTTGGCGAACTGCAGCACGCGAATAATATCGCTGGCGCGGTTGGCCCGAAAAACGAATATTCCTGTTCTTTGCGCGTCCTTGAGGGCGGCTTTTCCAAGGGGGGTGATCAACTTGAGGTCGCTATCCGCAGTATTTTGCTCAGCGAAAGCGGCTTCTAGGAGCATCCAGTGAGCGGCTCTGGAGCCCCCCACCATATCACCCGAAGAGCCGTCGACATTCACAAAGATCACGGTGCTACCCTCAAAGCTGCCGAAGCCGCCATCAAGGCGCACGAGTGACCCCCGGCCGGAAAGAGTACGGTCCCCCGGTGCCGCGGCCAATAGTGTGTAGCCGTAGCCTTCAACTCGGGTGACCGGAACCACGCTCGAGTGTGGGTTGTAAGCGTCGCGTACATCGAACTCTGGGTGCATGAGGCCTGTGTAGATCGCATTGAGTCGCGAATCAACGGCTTCGTATACCATCCCGATTTCACTCAGCCCCACAGCGGTAATCCCGGCAAAGAAAGCGGGCGTAACGAGCCTTCCTGCCGCGTCAATCGTGACGTCGCTGGAGAGTTCATCGAGGCCGGGTCCGATCCTTTTGATGAGTCCATCTACAATATAGATATCGGTGTCTGCTACCGTTTCTTGCTTAGCTGTCCAGACGAGGGCGTTGGTAATTAACAAGCTGTCGGCCTGAACTATCGAGCAACTCATTATCAAGGAGGCCAGTGTCAGCAGGTATTTCATGGTGCTACCCCCATCAGTTGGCCTAATTCAAAATCAGATTGCGGATTCAGTGCCGGATTATCTGCCTCATGTAAAAGTGCGCCGTCTACGTAAACCTGCAGTGGCTTGGCATAGACACTAAAGGGATCCTGATTCCACACTACGATGTCAGCCATCATCCCGGGCCGCAGAGACCCCACCCGGTCTTCTACCCCCAGCGATTTGGCGGCATTGGAGGTGATCCAGCGGATGGCGCGTTCCGGCGGAATGTCGAGACCGGCGCGGTTACCGCGGAGCATCGCCTTGGCGGCTTCCTGGTTCAGGCGCTGAATGCCCTCATCGGAGTCGGAGTGGACGATTGCGCACCCCCCTTCGGGTCGATCTACCAGTGCAATATTTTCCTGGATGCCATCGTAGGCCTCTATTTTGAATCCCCACCAGTCGGCCCAAAGCGCCCCGCAGACGCGGTGCTGGGCGAGCTCGTTGGCAATCTTGTAGGCCTCTACGCCGTGGTGAAAGGTGCCTACCCGATAACCAAATTCGTCGGCCATATCCAAAATGGTCAGCATTTCGTCAGCGCGATAACAATGCATGTGAACGATGATGTCTCCTCGTAGCGCACCTGCTAGCGTTTCCAGCTCAAGGTCCCGCTTGGGTGGTGAGCTTTTGAGCATCGCCGAGGCGACAGAATCGCCCCCGCCCTCAGATCCTCTCGCAGCATCGGGAGCTTGCAGGGCGTCCTCGTAGCGGTCCCAGTCCTCGACGTAGCGCTGGGCGCGGATCCAGGCGTTGCGATAGGCCGCTACGTTACCCATTCTGGTTGAAGGAGCCTGTTTGCGGCCGCCATAGACCCTCTTGGGGTTCTCACCACACGCCATCTTGAGGCCATATGGTGCCCCGGGAAACTTCATGCCCTGGTAGCTACGCGACGTCACGTTTTTCAAGGTCACGCCGCGTCCACCAAAGAGGTTGGCCGAGCCGGGCAGTACTTGCATGGAAGTTACGCCGCTGGCCAGTGCCCGACTGAAACCCGGGTCCTGCGGCCAGATACTGTGCTCTGCCCAGACTTCTGCGGTGACTGGCGCGGTAGCCTCATTACCATCGCTGTGGGCCGCAACGCCGGGAGATGGATAAACCCCAAGATGGGAGTGCACATCAATCAGCCCAGGTGTAATCCAGCGGCCAGAAGCGTCGATTGTTCTCGCGTCTTCTGCTGGGGTTCCTTCGCCGACCCATTTGATCTGGCCGTCACTCACGTAGAGGTCAGCCTGTTCAAGCCGCTCCCCATCTCCTGTCAGGATGGTTGCATTGGTAAATAGCACCGGGGTACTCGGCCTTGACTGATAGGTCGAGGGGAATGCCTCCGCCAAAACGGGGTTCGATACGAAGAGCGATAGCGCAATGAGCAAGGGTAGAGTGAAGGGCATGATTCGGCTTCCTGAGTTAACGCGATGAGCGTAGCGGGGAAGCACGGCTTTGCCAAT
>Ga0222715_10005561_pt1 | contig 10732 bp, 11 predicted proteins | sample C33_9DmetaG_FD_165056 | JGI IMG/M metagenome (GOLD analysis project Ga0222715, IMG submission 165056) | Estuarine water microbial communities from San Francisco Bay, California, United States - C33_9D | ecosystem: Environmental > Aquatic > Marine > Unclassified | place: USA: California... | reverse complement strand
TTCCTCTTCTATGTCATTGAAGCATTTGGCAAAGGGGGCGCTAGTGTCTTGTACAAGGCTGGCAGTTGCCCTGCAGTTTTCGATGACCTTCTGAATGTCGCGTTCCGGCATTTCAAATTCTACAACACAGACTTCCCCAGTTGATTTATTTAACACAATCCAGCCGCCCGGCTCTTTTCCTTGGCCCTTGGCGTATCCAATCAATTGGCCTACATAACCAAAACTGTCATCGGCAGCCAGACTTTCCCAGCCTTTTGCCCATTTATTGTCGTAGGCCCAAGGCGATGCAGACTTTACGTCATAGACTTTATTATCTATTTCTATATCGTCTTCGCCTTCAATCACAGTGTCTAGGGCCAGTTGCCATGCGACTTTGGTCTTGGCGCCTGTGATGTTGGCGCCGCCAGACAATTTGATTATTAGATTTACAAGAACCTCCGATAAATCGCCCAGCATCATGCGCATGATGTGGTTATACGGCATTTGGTTCTTTGGTAGCTGTTCATCTACATTGGCGGCATCTAGCTGTAGCTGGCAAGAAGGGCGCCCAATATTGCTCATGCGCAATCGGAAAGGTTCCTTTTGCCTAAATAATTGTTTGCGCAATCCTTGCTCAAATTCTTGTACAGCTTCGTTGATGGCCTGCTCTATTTCTTCTGGCGCAACGTCAAGGGGCCGCCCATTAGACAATTCTTCTAGGGTAGACCGTATAAACAATTGCAGTGGTGAAATACTCATAGGCGTATGTACTCAAGACAAAAAAGCCTGCGCGCATCAAGAATAAATACCTAATGGCGCAGGCTTTGTAAGTTGAATGTAATTACTTAAATTGCGGCTGGCTGCCTAGGCTAGTACCTTTTATGGGTATCGCCGTACAAAGTCGAACCGAAATAGAAGTTTGTGTTAGAGCCAAACCCAGTTTGTTCCGTAACTTCCTCAAGCTCCATTAGCTCATGGACGCCGCCTAGCAAATCAACGCTAGGAAACTTTTTTACAGACCCACCTTGGCGCAAGAACCTATCGACTTCTTCGCCAAATTCTGTGGTGCCTTCTATGGTATCCTTGACCGTGTACGGAATCTGGCGCTGGATGATAGAATTGCAATTTTCCCTAAACTGCCTGCGCAGTTCGTTATGCTCTTTTGTAGATTCTGAAAGTTCTGGGGGCATTAAGCGTACTCCACGTCATCATCGTCTACATCTTCAAAATCAGAATCCAAGGCCGATTTGGCCAAGGCGTTTACTGCGGTCTGAATACCTTGCTCATTGGCTAGGGCTTTGTCGTACGCCTTTTCAATGCGCTCATTTTCATTTCTGACTAACGTAGCCATGTGCAGCATCGTGTCAATGGTAGGCTTGTCTAGGGCCGCAGGTTCAGCGTAATTGGGCGAAAAGCGCATGACATAGTACGTAACACTGCCATTTTCGCGTTCTTCAGCCGTAACGTCACACCAGTAGTCATAGAAGTTCTTGCCGCGTGGCAAGGTCTTAACCATGTCATCTTCAAAGGGGCTAAAGTTTGACCCTTTTAACAGCAAAATACAAGGAACATTTTCAAGGGTAACTTGTTCGCCGTCCGCTGTCTGGCCAGTGTACGAAACTAGGCCGCGCAATTGGCGGAAGCACCGAATGTCGCTGTACTTGGCCTGTTGGGCCTTGGACATTTCGCGCAAATCCTTGCTGGTTGGTTTGCCGCAGCGTATTGTGCCGCCCATGTCCCTTGCTTCATGGTTAAAGGAAGGGATCAGAATCGTCTTGTTGGCTACTTTATTCTGTTCGGGGTCATAATGTATCCACTGATACAGTTGGCTCAGTACGCGCAGTTTAACTGATTCGGCATATACCAATTCATTCTGACTTTCTAGGCCAGACACAAAGAAGTGGCCCTGCGGAACCTTGCGATTTTGCTTGTCCTTGCGCTTTGAATTGATTTTTAGTTGCGGCAAGCGCTCAGTTTCGCCGCCAGAAGGCGCCGTTGTACCAAGCAGTTTCATCATTTCTGGAGTAAGATCAGCGGCAGTTGCTGGAAGATTATTAGAATTAGACATTTTAAGCACCTTAACTTATTAAGTTAATTAGGATTAGTATAGATGGAAGCTTCTACTTCGGAAGTTTCCATCCAATTAGGGCCGCAAACAATTTCGATGTCTAGCGGCATACAAAGCTCATAGCCGAATCTATTCTTGATATCATCAGCTATTCCAGAAGACATGGCTTCGTACAAAAGATGGAAGACCCTGTCCTGCTCATTTGGGTAACAGTCAACAACAATAGAATCATGTACGGTCAGGATGATTTTACTGCGCAGCTTTTCTTCCATGAATAACCGGAGCGCCCTTACACACGCCAAAGGCACTATGTCGGCTGTAGCAAAGGATTGGACAGGGTAATTGACAATGGCAGTAGCGTTTGTGACCCTACCGCTAGAGGTTCTGTGCGCGTCAGGGAAACGGAATTCCCTGCCAGAAGGTGTACGAACGATGCCAGTTTTTAGTACGCCTGACATCAGTTCCTTATGCCAAGCACCTAATCGTTCGTAGATATTGAAGTACTCCTTGAAGTACTCCTGCACATGGGGGGGTTCGCTTGCGCCCATACCACCATACAGCGGCGCAAACGTATACGCCTTCGCGGATTGGCGCATATCCTTGGAAACATCGGCAGGGCTGCATTGATTGATGATGCAGGCCGTCTGTTTATGTACGTCTTTGCCGTCAAAGATGTCGGCAATAATCTGGGGATCGCGGCTTAATTCGCCTGCAACTCTAAATTCTAGGCCACTAAAATCAGCCTCAATAATCTGGCCGCCTTGGTCTTGCCAGCGCGACACTACGCATTTGCGCACAGGAAACTTGCCGCTCTTGGGCTGATTCTGGAAGTTAGGGTTGCTGGAAGACAGGCGCCCAGTGCGCGTAACTGTCTGATTGAATTGCGCATGCAGCAGGCCGTCTTCCCTAGTCCAATGCTTTATGTTCCGTACAAAGGAATCTAAGTAGGTATTGACGGCATTCAAGCGCGTCAAGCCTTCCAAGAATTGCTGCGCTTGTTCCTTTAAAGGGTTTGTGTCTTCCCAATAGGCAACCTTGGACTGCAGGCGCTTGATGGTAGCCTTGTCCGTTTTAAAGCCGTTGGCGCTAGCATCTTCGGCGGATTCTGGCGACAGGCGCAGGCCAGCAACTTCGCGCAACTGTACAAAGATAAGGCCAGCGCCAGCGCACCTAACGCATTTAGTTTCTTTTTTGAAGGGCGTGCCGTCTTTCTTTGTTTTTCTAATCTTGCCAAAGCCGCTGCAACTAGAACAGTTGTGCGCCACGGTCTTGCGCGCAATTTCCGTATTGCTGCGAACATGCCCAATAAACTGGCGCTCAGACATTTGTGGGGGCCGCAAGCTTTTACCACGCGCATCTGTACCAATGTTGAATACTTGCTTATGTAGTGCCTTGTCCACAATCTTGCGCGAATAAATAAGCATCGAAACATCGGCGCCACTATTTAGATTGATGGGCGTGTCGCCCATTACATCACGGGCAATGTCCTCAATGCGCCCAAGGATCTGGGCCTTTTCTTGTACGTATTCCTGTTCAACTTGCTCCAAGACGCCTATGTCAATGCATATGCCGTTTTCTTCGATGTGCTGCAAGAAAGTCAACATATCAAAGGATAGCTCAAGGACAGGGCGCAGGCCGCTATCATCGGGCGCAAAGAATTCTTGTAATTGCTGAATGAATATCTGGCAGGTAGACAGCACATCAGCGTCAGCGTATTCAACAACTATGTCGAGCGGCATTTCTTCAAAGCCAACGCCGCCTTTAAATAGATTGCTTACAAGGTCTGTCTTCTTGAGCGACACACCGCGTCTGATGGCTGTCTGTTCCAAACTGAGTGGGGTACGTACACTGCGCGCAAGGATATACTCCGACACCATTGTACACCAAACGCGCTTTGGTACTTTTGCTAGAACTTCTGGCGGAAAGAATGATTTTATATATGCTAAATCATACTTCGCATTGTGGGCCACAAAAGTCTTTGAGGCCGCTAGGTCTTCCACAAAACCAGAAATGTCTACGGCGGCAGCATCCTGCTTTTGTACTTCCTTATGGAACAGTACAAAGTGCTTTGGGGCCGAATAGACTCCATCAGCGTCAATGAAGCGCCAATGGACTGATACGATCTGATTAAGTGGATTGTGGGGGCTGTTGTCCTTTATGCCTCTTTCTTGATCTGTTTGAACTGTTGTTTCAAGATCAACGCAGATCGCTGGCAGAAAGGATTCTGGTGGTCTGGTATTGAGTGTCATTTTGATTTTCCTTAAAGAAACGCCACAGCCTTTCAATCGGCTGAAGATTACTGGAAGATACGCACAGACGGTTGCCTTGTCCAAAATTTCTTGTGGCCGCTTGGGCCAAGAAATCTTTTCGGCTAATCCATCCGTTAAAGGTGAAGACATCCATGTCTTCGTCTGTAGTCTGCATCAAGCAAGCAATATCAGACCCGAAATTTTCAGCACTGTCAAACACTAAAAGTGGATCGGCGCCAAAAAAAGTACTGGCCTTGATATCTACAGAAATATTGTTGACCCAGAAGTCTACGCGCCCATCAGACCACATTGGTGCCGCAGACGGAACTGGTAGGTCAAATAGGCGCGCAAAGGCAACTTCGGCCTTAAATCCTACAGCGAATCTGTCTAGGAAAGTTATCCTAGAAGATTCTTTGTAGTTTAAGTTGTCCTTTGATTCTTTAAGCAAACGATACGCATTTTGCGCCCTGAGTTCCGCATAGTACGAATCACTGCGGCTTAGTTGCATACGTAAAGGAGGGGCGCTCTGGGCCTGTTCTTGCGGCAACTGTAGCTGTACGGCGGTAGCAGTAGCTATAGTTCTAGGTCTGGCACGCGGTACAGGTCTTTTTGCGGCAATGAAGTTCTTTACGCTATTGTACTGATCTGGCGTCAGTAACTTTGTGTTTCCGTAGACGGTAGGATTGATGCTTAATTCTTTAATGGCTTCGGCCAAAAGGATTCCGCCGCACCTAAGTTGTTGTTTTACTTGCTTATAATTAAGTAGCATTGTTGCGCCCCTGCTGTAACTGATAATGTAGAATGTGATTAGAAGTGGTACCCTTGGTATTTTTGGAAGACTGTGTTGTCTATCCTGCGTTTACAAAGATCGCACACACGGTACGGTTCTGCGCTGTTAGTGCTAAGTTCAGTCAATTCATACATATACAAGGTATGGCAGTGACTGCACTTGTAGCGATTATTGTTAGTACTTTCAGTACTTGTCGAACTTGTGGAGGTAGCGGCTGATTCCATAGTTTATTTGCCTATCTGCATGGATGTCCCTTTCTTCATAATGGCGAAATAGTGGAAGCAACATGGACTTGTATTTAAACCTATACGAAATGCTGTACTTTGCCAGCGGCAAATCGTTGTTTTCAAAAAAAACTTTTATGCGGGCGTCCAATAATGACTTGGCGATTATATCCAGATGATAGAAGTCCCAAGAACTAGTACTGAGCTTTTCTTTTAGGTTCATACTCCTTTGGCGCCTGTCCAAGCCTTTTCTGTAGCCTACAATAGCTTGCTCAACGCTTTTGACTACAGAATGCTGCCTATGAGCAGATAGGTAGTGTGCTGTAACAGGAAGATCGCGTACAAGATACTTAACTTCATTGTCGAATGTCCAGTTCTTGTACTCATCTGGAATTTCCAGATGATCGTCAGGCGTGTGCGTCAGTACAAAGCGCCCAAGTATAGGGTATCTGATTATTTTAGTATTTGTAGTATTCTGAAAAGGATCTATATAGCCAAGAATCCTTTTAGATATATCAGTCTGACTAGGCATATTTTCTGATTTTCTGGTATAGGAATAAAGAAATAAAGATTACAGAATATTATATCTTTAAATATTTAATAATTTTAATTACTTAAAGAATAATTCTTTTGGGCCACAACCACTGGGGCGTAAGCCTAAACTATTTTTTGTAAGGCGGCAAGCAAAAACAGCAGGCCGCCTAAAAATAGTTTGTAAGTAATTGATTAGACTACGTATCTAGATATTTCTGGCTCAATGTTACAGATGATAGTGCCATGCCATCCAGATAATTTGTTTTTAGAAACAGTCAGATAGCGGCTATTGTCGATTTCTGAATCGTCAATGTCGCCAGCCTCATGCTTGCCAATCCCAATAATCAAATCCGTTTCGGCAGCCTTACCTATCTTTGAGCCTTCCATATCAAAAGGGGATAGTCTTGTACGGCCTTTGGCTTCCGCTGACGCTTGGCTAATCGTAATAAGTGCGCAGTTGCGCCGCTTGGCCAATTCGCGCAAGTTCTTAAACAATTCGCGCAGGCGCTCATGGGACGCACTGTACGTGCCGCCTATGTGGACTTTGTCGCCTTGATCTAGGATTACTACGTCTGGCGCCACATTTTCAATGTATGCCTCAATGTGCTGTAGATCCCAATCTTGTGTGTCATTCATTACAAGAAAGTCCGCAATGCGCGAAAAGATAGCCTTGGCCTTGGCGGGCGCCTTGGCTATTTCATCGCGGGTCATGCCAGTATAGGCTTGTATGGCGCGCAGCATAATGCGTTCTGTGCGTTCTTCGTTGCCAAGATACAAGACCTTGGCGCCTTGGTCACAGAAACCATTGGGCGCACAACATAGCGACAGGGCAAAGGCGCTCTTGCCTGTTTCTGGCAGCGCAAAGACTACGCCGAATTCGCCGCGCCCAATTCCGTAGACATGGCGCGCCAGTGTTTCAATGTTGAATTGAAATCTATGGTCATTGCTGGCGTACCCAAGCAGTACATCTAGGTCTTGTGTAGTTGGGGGGCCAAAATCGGTGGGCATAAAACCTGTCCTAGTGGCCTCCAGAAGCTTCAGAAGCGCCGCCATGGCGTTTTTATCACCTTCCGAAAGGGCTAGCCCTAGTGAAGCTATTTTATGGCCAACATGGCGTTCCCATAGATTATGTATATACGAATTCATAACTTCGGGCGCAATGTCTGGCGGCATACTGAAGACATCCTCTAGGTAGGCGCCAAACTCCTTCTTTTGGGCCACAGATGCGTACGGATTCTGCATGTCCCACAATACTTTGAGTTCGCTTTTGTTTAATTGAGCAAGGTCTGGGAATTTTTCGTACGCTTGCACAATTAGCGTGTAAATATCTTCTAGGGCGCCTTCAAAAAGCTTAGAAGATAGGTTTGTTTTGTTGGCGGCATAGATTTCCTTTTGGCACAGTGCCAATAATACCTTTTGTTCTAGGGCGGACGTAGCCATAGGGTTAACTCCTGCGCAATTTCATTTTGGTTAAGTCAGATAATTGTTTGCCGCGCCGTTCGCGCACAGCAAAACTGCTACTTACGTATGTAAGATTATTTTGATGGCTCTGGGACGTATGGACGAAATCATCGACCAGTTCTTCCAGTTTGAATCTTTCATCATCTATAGAATCTTCTACTTCTTGTGGCCCACTGCCCCAACGGCCCTTGGCGTCAAAGTCAATAATAAAAATGAAGCGACCTTTCATTGTACACAATCTCCTATAAATTCATGGGAATAACATATTCTGTCGATATGTTTTGCTAATGTAGACTCCGAACGAAATCTATTGGCTTGCGTGGAAGAATAATCCTTTCTGTGCTGTTTATTTTTGGAAGTTGGACGCCAGTTAGGGGATTTTTCCCTATATTCGCCCATTCTTGGATGGGCTGTTTTAGAAAAGAATCTACAGCCTTGTGAAGTAAATATGGACGCTACGGCGTCACTGATTCGTACGCCTAGACCCAAACCTTGGAATTCCGGCAATACAACCGTACGATGTCCACGCCATGCGTTCTTTACTGTTCCGCTAGGGAATGCAAGCGCACTGGTAAATCCTACAACTGTTCCATCCCAGACTGCTAGCCAGCATCTAGCACTTTTATTGATGTTTGCGTCAAGATAGTGATGCGTGCTGAACATTGACCAAGCTTTGGGGGAAGCAGGTAGGAGTTCCAAAACGATTTCTGGCCGCCGAACTGACCTTTCTGTGGACAAATGCCCCTCTTTGGCTGAAGTGTCAAACACCCAATCTGGCGCAAGCCATTCGGCCACATCATAATGACAAGTACAAAAAACTATGCGCCGCAGTCCTTTTACGCGTACATACCGCTGAATTGCGTAACTACAAGCCTTTGCTACTTGCCTATCCACCACACTTGTAAATTCATCTATGACGGCGCCTGACTTTAAAAGCCTAGCTACCTTCGCCCTAAACTTTTCGCCCTCAGACAATACGTGATAGGGCTTGACCCAAGCAGGTATGCTGTTTAGTCCTACAGCCCCCAACCGTTCTTCAGCGTCTTGTGCGGAATCAAAATGCGAACAAATGGCTTTTGATTCGTCCCATTCAACAATCGGCTCATTGCCAAAATATTCGCGCAAGATTGTAGATTTACCTGTGCCACTTGGGCCAACGATCAGGCCAATCTGGAAATCTTCATCCAAAGCTTCTACATCAAAATTAGGCGGCACAAAAACACTTTGGCCACCAATGAACGAATAATCGAACACACTAGAAATATGTTCTGTTATTTCGTCTGGGGTAATTTCACAGGTTAGATTTTGCATATGTCCTTTATTTGTTGGGGCGCCAAGTGCTTTAAGTCTGGCCCTATCAATAAATTGACGGACACAGGCGTATGCGGCATGGCGGCCTGCAGTTGTTGTTTCATGGCAATGGCTTTGCGGCCTGCGTCACTATCTAAACAGACAGTGATGGCTGCCGGATTGCCTGACTTGAGGGCAAGAATCGTATCCGTAGATAGATTAGTGCCTAAGATAGCGGCCCCTACGGCCCCACAGTCAGCGCCAAATACAGCGCAGGCAGATAGGGCGTCTTCTACTAGCACAATGTGCTGGCCGCTTAATTGATGGCCGTACGCCCCACATACAAAAAGGGGCGGACGCTGCCCGTAGATGATCCACTTAGGCTTGCGCCACGGCGCCAAGGACTTGCCTACAGCCCCACTGAGGTCTGTGGCGCAGAACAGTACCCTATCTTGCTGTGGATCATAGAAAATGCGCACAAAACTTTCTAGGGGGCGCAGGAATGCTTGCGCGCAATGGTTTTGGCGCAAAAACTCCAAGACCTTCGGATGATTCTTGGGGCTTGACAAGACTAGCGGCATACGAACACGCGGCGGGGGCGCTGGCGCCACTTGCGCGTCAAATTCATAATTGCGCCGCTTCATACCTAGGCGCTGACGCACATAAGCCGCAGAAGTCTTTGTATTGTCTAGGGCGCGACCACCACTGAGGTTACAGCCTGCCTTGTAACAGTTCCACACCACTTTTCCTGCTAAATTGGAAATAGTAAGTGTATTTTTGCCGCCACAGTTTACGCAATCAAGGCGCATGGTGGCATGCGGCTCATGCGGCAATTGCGCAATTAAACTATCTAGCATGCTTGCGCGCATAGGCCTCCACTGCTTTACTTTCGTACAGTTCTATTTGCGCCCTAGCCCATGACATTTCTGCTTCCACAATAGGGATAATGTCTTTGTACTTTAGGATGTAAGAGCCGCTGTAGCCCATTACAAGGATATCTTCGGGCTGGCGCCTGCACTTGATGCGCAGTGCCAGCAAGTCCTTGAGCTTGTCTTCGGCGTCTGTGCGCTTTTCATTGATTGATCGAATACTAATTTCCATAGCTGTTGCTCCTTAGGTTTGTCCTCAATTTAAAAAATAGTTTAATTAGATTGCGCCAGCGCCTTCCAACTAACCGGATAAATCTGTTCCATTTGATTGCTAATCTGAATAGCAATAGATCGACTTTCTTGTTGAGCATGGTCATCCATTCGTAAGTGGCACATATCAGCAAAGGCATCTAAACTGCCTGACCAGATCCATTCAGTCATCATTGATTGCGGCAAAACCATGCGGGCCTGTTCGGCGGCAACGCCTGCTTCCAGCAAGTCCTTGTACGCCTGCAGTGCTTGTATGTACGTGTTGTGGATTGCCGTATGCAATTCTATAGGTACAAAAGCATGTTGGTCGGCGCCAGTACTTGGTTTAGATCCTTGCTTCTTGTCTTCGGCCTGCTGGCGCCAACTGGCGCGATCTAGCTCCAATATTTGGGGCAAATTGGTCACGTAGCGGCGGCTGACTTCGTTCCAGCGCAAGAATTTGTGCTTGACTAGCTGACGGGCCACAAACACAGGGGCATGGACATGAAAGGACGCAAAACAGTGGCCGAATGGGCTGGTGTGCCTGTTGGCGGCCAGATAATTGATGAGGCGCGTGTCCTTGACGGCGTCAAACGTCTGTTTGCGCTTGCCAAAAGATACGCGGGCAGCATTGACAACCGTCAAATCACTACCCATATGGTCTAGAAGCACTGCTTTCATAGTTGTGTGTACCTTATCTGTTCTTGTATGGGGAACCACTTGCGCGTCAAACCCCATAAGTACCTCAAATGGGCGGCAAGTAGGAAATGACACTAGTACAGATAGGATAGTAGTACAAGCAATAGTTTAGGGCTTGACAAAAAAAGTTTGGGGCGGCAATCTGAGGGCTAAACATTTTGATCCTTTCTCAGACCGAATGGGCAGATAAAAAACCCAGCCCCACTGCAACCACAGTAGTGGGGTGAAGGTCTGCAGCAGCAAGCTGAAATAAAATTCACTTGCGCGTCAAATTCATTAAGTACACCCCACTAAATATCTAGCCTTTACATAGCCCCCCC
>Ga0222715_10005560_pt1 | contig 10733 bp, 14 predicted proteins | sample C33_9DmetaG_FD_165056 | JGI IMG/M metagenome (GOLD analysis project Ga0222715, IMG submission 165056) | Estuarine water microbial communities from San Francisco Bay, California, United States - C33_9D | ecosystem: Environmental > Aquatic > Marine > Unclassified | place: USA: California... | reverse complement strand
TCAATAGTTGCTTTAAGGGCAGCACCGGCAGCAATAGCCGCCAATCCTATGGGTATAGCTGCGGCTGGATTAACTGCTAATGTTTTTTGGAATGCTTCTACAGCAGTAGCAGTTGCTATTAAACCAGCCCCAATATTTTGCAGAAACCCTCCAATAGCAATTAATATGCTATTAAAAAATGCTTGTAACCCACTTTTACCTGAAACAGCTGCGGCTACACCTTCACTAATTGCATCTCCTAATGCTTTTGCTAATTGATTAAAAGATTGTTGTACTACGCGTGTTAATCTTTTAGCATCATTTGCTATTTCTTTATTAGCATTCTGATTAATTTTTATTCTTAAATCAGCTATTTGATTTTCTATATCAGTTACATCTAAACCAAAAGCTTTATATATTGCTAATCGAGCTAATAATTTTTCTAATGTTAATTGATTTAATTCATCTAAATATTGATTTTCATCTGTTACTCCATCAATATATCTTTGTTTTATCGCAACCTCTTCTTTTGAATAAAAATCATCATATTTTTTTAAAGTACCATCCAATGATTCTTGGATGGCAATCCCTCTATTTTTTTCAGCTTCTGCTGCATCTAATATCCCTTTCTCCTTGATTTTTAATAATTGATCGTTTAAATTGTTTTCATTAATCAATCTTTGCTGATTAATACCATCTATAGTAGTTTGATATTTTAGTTGTTCAGATGCATCATTAGAATTTAATGATAATCTCTCTTCAGCAAATTGTTCTTGTATATCTAATAACCTATTTTGAGTTATAAATTGGCTTCTTATTCTTTCTTCATCTGTTTTCTTTAATGCTAAATTTTTTTCTCCTTGTAATTTTACTTCTGCTTCTTGTTGTTTTTCTTGCAAACCTAAAAGTTTGTATTGATTTGCAATTAATTTATCTTGTAATTTTTTCTTATCTTTTGCACTTGAATTTGAAGTATCAACTATTTCACTTTCAACTTGTAAAGTTTCTCGAAGTACATTGTTATATTCTTCTTGTAATTTTTTCTTTTCTTCTTCTAATTTAGTTAATTCTTCTGAACGCTCTTTAGCCTTTGTTATTACTATAATTTGTTCAGGAGATAATAATACTCCATTCTTTATGGCATCAAATTGTGTCTTTAATCCTTTAAATGCTGCACCAAAATCACTTAATATACCTCTTTCTTCTTCTTCTAGTTGATTTCTTTTTTTAAATATTTCTAATTCTTTTGCTGCAATAGCCTCACTAAAAGCATTTGTTAATGCTCGTTTTTGTATTGCTTCTGTTTGTTTGTTTATTGCAGTTGTTAATACACCAGTTGCTATTGCTTCATCATATGTATAGCCGGCTAATTCCGGTACTAATTTTTGTAATTCTTTATATGCTTGATTTTTTACAGATAAAAATTCATTATTATTATTTATAATACGCGATAATGCTTCTATACTATTTTTTTCTTTGGTATAATTACTCATAGCATCAGCTTGAACATTACCAAAAAGTTTTAAAGTTGCCATCTGCCTTCCATAAGCAGTATTTAAATTATCACTTGCTGATATTAAAGCAACTATTGCAGTTATGGCTAATCCCAATCCAACACCAACAATTGCCGTTTTAAAAGTACCTAACGATTTAACCGTATTTTTAATGGAAAAATTTAATAATGATTGTAATTTTGCATTTTCTCTTAATTTTAAATTTTGGAACGCAACAGTAGCATTTACAATAGCCATTATAACCCTTAAACCTCTCATTGAACTTCTTAAACCTTCACTCCCATCATCCAATAATAAAAGAGAACCAGTTAATGCAGTAGTTACCCTAGACATTGCTTCCATTGCAGAAGAATTATCTTCAGCAGCAAGTCTAGATGCAGCAAGATTGGTTTTTGATTCTCTTAAATTAGTATTTAAATTATTTAATTGTAACCCAGCTTGTTTAATTTCTCCCTTTACTCTATTGATTTCATTACCTAATTTTTTAGTTTCTACACTATCTTTACCAGTTTCTCTTGATACTTTTTTATACTGTTTTTCTAATTCTATTAATTCAGTTTTATAATCAACTATTAATAGTTTAACTTCATTTATCTCATTATTATATATTTGTATATTTTTTCTAAAATTCCCACCAAAAGCCGTATTAAAACTATTATTTATTTTTTTGGCAGAACTATCAATTTTATTTGATGCAGTTTGAGTTACTTTAACAGCATCATCTAATCCTTTTTTCAGCCCCCCAACAGATGCCGATATTCTAACTAATAAGTCTTTAATCATTGCTGTATTGTATTAAATAATCTTGAACAACTAAAAATTCTCCTTGTTCACCGGCAGAATCATCAGTTAATGTTACTTCACCAGCAAATTCTATATTTTGGACATAAACACTATTATAAGTATTCGGTAATTCTGCCCTCATAACTGTTCTTACTAATTCTGCTAAATCATATGCTGAAGTTGCAGATTCAGCTACTATCGAAACTTGAATACGAGAAACATCACTTTTACTGTATTCCTTTTTTGTGTCGTTTGCCACTCTAGATATTTGGTTTAAAACTATTGCTGGTAGCGCAACGCCTTCAGGTATACGTTGAGGATATATACTGGCTGTTATCGTTGCGGCATTTGAAAGTAAATTGTATAATGCCTTTATTGGCTTCATGATGGACGCAATTTATCGAATATATCTTTATACTTCGTTACAACTTCAACAACATTTAAATCTTTTTTCTCCCACTCAAAGGTTATCAAGTCTTTAGGTTTAATTGGTCTACCCTTTTTACCATGTGGACTTAACATAACTGTAGCCAACCATCTTGTGCGTTCCCATTCATTTCTAAACTGTTGGGTTTGGGCATTCCTTATCCCCTCCAATTTTATTCGGAAATATTCAGGATGATAGCGTTCTAAATCTTCAGGAGTAAATCCTAACTCACCGAATGCTATCTGTTTAATCTTGAGCCAGGTTAATGGCTCGGAAGCATCATCTACTTTTTCTTTGCTTCCTTCTGCTGAAAAAAACCACTAACCGATTCTGAAAATGCTTGAATAGCCGGTTGTAATTCTTCAAAATTTTCAACTATTTCTGCAATCTCTTCAGATGAATGAAATGGGCTTTTTTTACCCTCTTTTTTTAATCCAGCAGCAATACCAAAAAATGCACAATCACGCGCAAATTTCATTGATCCGCTAATGTCTTGATTCGATTCTAATGCACTAAAATCCATCATTTTGTTAGCTTTCATTACTGACTCCAATGTTAACATTGAGAAAAACAAAGGATACGTTTTTCCATTAAGTTTTATTTCCATGATTGCAAATATAATAAAAAAAGGGAAGCATAAGCCTCCCTAATTCTATGAATTACAGAAACAATTACTTATACTGTGCTAACTGTTAAAGCACCACTACCTTGTAAAGAACAAGAAAAAGTAGCTACATCGTTTACTGGGGCATTCCAAGCAAAAGATGTCATTACAGCAGAACCTTCCAATTTTAAATCACCAGTACTATTAGATGTCATTACTACAGTAATAGCATCACCAGCAATCATGTCATCCAATAAATCTTTTGGAGAAAAGTTAGTTGTAGAACTATCTTCCTCAAAAATACCTTCGCAAGACATTGTCCAGTTAGATAAACCAACTAAAAATTCTTTGTAGTTAGAACCATCTTTGTTTGTTGCATCGATAGTATCTTTAGTTAATTCAAAATCGGTACTTGTCAAGTTCGCGATTTTTGTTAATGTACCGCTTACATCTTTATATAATGCAATCAGCGTTCCGTTTACTAATCCAGTAGTAGCCATATTATATTGTATTTAATTTCTTTTCTACAAGTTTACTCATTGCGTTTATAACATTTGTTACAATTTGATTTCTATTTAAGTCCACAGTTGGGCGAAAAAATGGTGCTGGTGTTAATCGTCCAGTAAATTTACCTTTTTTTGTGTATCTATCAACTGTACCATATTCAAATGCATACGCTAAATTAGCAGCATAACTCCCAGTAGCATAGTTCAATCCAACTGCAACAGATAATGGGTATCTAGAAGGTTTAGAAATAGTGCCAATACTAATACGAATAAATGTTGCTGGTGCAGCAGCTCTTAATTGATCTGTTAACAAATCAGCAGCCGGTAGCAAAGCCATTTCACGAATTTCATTATTCGTTATATTATTTTTTAGCTTTTGAAAATCTCTTGCTAATTCTTTTAAATCGTTTCTTGGCATTGTAATTTTAAATACATTCTTCTATCAATCTCGGATATAGCTATTACATTATAATATAAATCACCATGCTTAACTCTATCTTTTACAGTTAAATCATCCGTATATCTCATCATTATAGTAATAGCTTGTTTATTTTGCCATTGTTCCCCTTTTACGCTTTCAGTACCATTTAAATAGTCTATACGAGCATAATTATCAGTTAACTTTGTCCAAGTCTTTACAGCCTCTCCATAATCGTTAGATGCTGACGTATAACGCCATATTTCTATCAATGTATCAAATCTTCCAGCGTTCATTAAGCAAATGTGCTAATTTTATACTTATCTAATAAATATTCTGCGCCTTTAGGCATTTCTTGAGCATTTACTCCTACCATAATATTTTGCCTATTGTCATAATATTGAGCAATCATAAGCAAACAAGACATTTTTAAACTTGCACTAAAATCAGGGATGCTGAATCCTTCAGTAACCTCTACGACATATTTAGTTTCAGTTTCAGTTAAATCAGGAGGTAATGAGTTTAAAAATAAATTTATACCAAAATCAGATAATGGTTCAGGCTCATCAATCCAATCAGTAAAGGCAGTTAATACATTTAATTCATTAACGTAATAAACATTTTCTACGTCAATAACCCTTGAAGGTACACGCAAATAATTACCGGTTAATAAAGGACTTCCATTTAATGGATTAACAGTTGCTGGTTGCCCAACTAACTCTTGAAACCCATAACGAACAACCGATTCTCTAACTTCAAATCCAACGTAATGTGAAGCCATATCTAACGCTGCACTAATTAGAGTTGAAATATATGTATCATCAGTTGTTGATGTTACCCTTAAATGTACTTTTGCATCATCTACAGATATATAATCTGTATCAGCATTTGTACGCGATACTATGCGTTTTCCAGTAATCATTTCTTTTTAGTTGTCTTTTTTGCAACTGGCTTTTTTACTTCTTCTGCATAACCATTCTCAACCAAAAACTTGGCTCTTTGATCATCCAAATCAACTTCATCTCCAACTGCATTTACTATATTCAATGCAATAGGATTTTTTACAAATTTGATTTTCATAATTTAGATCCTATGGGGAACAATCAAGCCCCCATAGGCACACGATTTATAGACTTCGTGCAGTCTTATTAAGCATCAATATCCTTACAAACAGATAACGCTTCAGGCTGAAGCAAGTTAACGTCCATGTAAGCATTTAACACCATGTTAGTCAATCCAGCAGTTGCACCGCTAAATGGATCAACAGTTAATTCCATTCCACCCCAAGACGCAATAGCCAACTTACTGAAATCACCATAAATCATAGCAGATAGGTTAGTTCCAGTACCTTTAGAAAGGTTAGAAGGTACGTTAGTAGTAACCGCCATTGGGTAACCGTTTAACTCACCAGCACCTGACTGAAGAATAAAGTTACCTTCAACACCACTTGATTGACGAGCAGTTGTCTGAAGAGCAGCCTTAACTAATGGGTTAGTTAGGTAAGCTTGACCATTACCATTAGCAGCCTCAACTTCTTTCATAAGGTTAACAACAGTCTGCCAAGTGATAACACCACCGTTAGTTCCGATAGATACTACATTAACATCAGCGTTACCAATAATACCGGTAGGCTCGTTAGTTCCACCACCTTTGATAGCAGCTTTTTCTAATTCTTGAGCCATTGCATTAGCCAAGTAATTTCTAACGTAAGCATCAATGCTGTTAGATGACTGACGCAACAACTGGTTAGAAACTTGGATGTAAGCAGCCAATCTCTTTGGAGAAAAGCTAACTTTACCAAATGCTGGACTCTTTTCAGTAGCAGTACCGTTCTCTGTATTCCATCCAGCAGCTGGTTGAGTAGATGCTTTTGGAAGATCAAGATTTCCAGTCATGTTGTCAAAACGAGTTACACCTAATCCACCTAAAACTGTGTTTGGCAATAATACGTCGATAATTCCTCCAACTTCAGTTGCGATGTTAACACCACCTTCAGAACCAGCAGTTCCACCAGTAGCAGTCATGTCACGCTTGAAAGCATCAGAAGGGATTAACAAACTGTGTGCAGCAACACTTACTCCAGCACGTTGGAACTCATTAGCAGCTTCTTTGTGCATTTCGTACTCAACACCATCTCTACGACCAGTAGTTGCTTGTTCGATAGCACGTTTAAAAGAATACTTTGCTACAAGTTCTTCTCTTTCAGTTTTGTCGCTTTTAGAAGCAGAACCATAAACTGGTGCAGATGCTACTTTTTCAGCAGCACGTTTCTGCAATTTTTCTAAAACTTCAGTTTCAGAACTGATTTCGTCTAAACGCGCATCAATCTCGCTGAAACGCGTCTTTTCTGTGTCAGACATAGAACGCTGCTCTGCGTTAATTGATGCCTGAAGAGAGTTTAATTCTTCGATTAAACGCCCTTTTTCCTCATTTAGAGCTTTAATTTTCATTTGTACTTTAATTTTATTATATCGATTAAATCCGATTCATTGGTTTTTTTAGGCTTTGTTTCAAGAATACTTCTTGCCTCTGCCATTGTATCTTTGTAAGCCGGGTAAGTTACTGGTGATACATCAAGTAATTCACCCAATCTTTTTATAACATGAGTTGAATTTTCACCGTATTTATCACTTCTTTCCCATGCATAATCAGTTACAGTAAATGCAAAAGAAGATTGTGTAACATCTCCTCGCATGATGCTTCTTGCAACTTGCATATGTAACGGATTGTCATAGTCGGGTATCCATGAATACTCAAGGTTTCCGTCATCGTTAACCCATACTTTTGCTGTGTTTGCGTTGGTTCTTCCCAAGATGGCATCTGCGTCGTGGTTGAATAATACTCGTACATCATCATTTAATACATTATCAAACGCACCTCTTTCAATACGTTCTTCAAAAAAACGTAAATCAGTAGTGCTATCTACAACTGCTGCAATACCACCAAATTCACTTGGCATAGCATCACCTTCGGCAGCTCGATATTTAACCTCTCCTATAGCTCTTTTAATTATTTCCATTTGGATTGTTTGTTATATTTTTACTTAATAGATTTTGAATTTTAGCCTCTATATAATCAGCAAATTGCTCTTGAGGAACTAAATTACCTTCCGCATAATATCTTTCACCTCCTTCAAAACCATTTGCATCTTCAAATGCACGAGCTTCATTAGGAGAGAGCCATCCACCTCTGATACCTTTATTATAGAAATCAGCGCGATCATTGGCAGATGCCCTCAACAAGCTGTTAAAATTAAATTTAAAGTAGTAATATGGCTTGTCAATTTCTTGCAATAACTTACGATGTAATTCTTGCTCTATATTCTTACAATAAGCCATCAACGTTCTAGCATAAAAATCTTGATATTCTTGCTCTACAGAACTTTTAATCCCCTCTTTAGCACCAATCATTGATGCCGGTACACCAAAAATTCTTGCTATTTCTTCTGCATCAAAACGACGCGATTCTAAATATTGTGCCTCTTGAGGCGATAAACTTAATTTTTCCATTTCAACTCCTGAAGGCAATACAGTACTTCTTCTATTACCATCAATTACATCATCCAATGATTGACGTAAAGGCTTTGCTTGTGCCTCATCTATTTTACCAGCAGATTTCAATAAAAACTTCAATGTACCATTCTTATACACCGCTGCGCTGCTCTTTATTGCTGCCAAATCTATCCCTAATGTTTCTGCGTGAATTGTTATTGGTGATTTACCAACTAATACGTTTTCCATAGATATCCCTTTAAAATGTAACATATCTACTGCCGGAACAATACTTGGGAATCCTTCTTGTTGAACTCTATAAAAAAGCTCACCATCTACCATATAAGGCGTGACATTATGCGACTGTATAGGATGTAACGCGGTAGGAATAAAACGCGAATCACGATTGATAAAAGCATAAGCATTACCTTGTAATACGAGCTGCGAAACCATCCATTTTGTGAAATCATAGCGCGTTTGATACGAGTTCGGCTCGTTAATAACCGCATTAGAATAATGCGCATATATTTGTTTACGATTGTTTTCATCTTCATAATACAATTTTAATCCAAGACCTGAAATACCATCTGATATTACTCTTACACAAGCATGAACTGACGCTATACTTAATGCACTATCAGCATTTACGCTTTGACCTGAAGTTGTTTGATTGCCAAATAATGAAGATAAAGACTTTATCAACCAATCACTTGGCGCACTTATACTTGACCTCTTATTACTTTTAAATATATTTGATAGAATACCCATCATTGCAATATTAAATACAATATTTTTATGGCGTGTTACATTTTACCCATCGGCTAACGGTTGCTCTAAATACAGCATAACTTGAATATTTGTTATATCCGTATTTCTTTTTAAATAATTCCTCCACATACCAGTAAGCATCTTCATACTTTTGGTGATAGGGCAAAGAATTATAATATGCCCTAATGAAATCGTCATGTGTAAATAAAGGTAGTCCACTCATATTGATAAAAACCAAAAATCTTCCTCTTGGTTATTTGATTCTTGCAGATATGTACCCAATGCCATAATTATACTTACCACACCATCAACCTTATCACCACTTTTAGCCTTATCAACCTTAACATTATCTGATGGATCACGCTTCAACATCACATTTCCCATCATCCACCTAGTAACTGGATTGCCATTATGACTAATTTGTAACTTATTTACTCTTCTTTCTAAATCTTTCGTTGGTGCAGACATACTGGCAAAACCTTGTCCAAATGGATACATAGTAAATTCATCATTTACCAGGTCATTTACTATTTGAGTTGCATTCCATCTGTCGTATGCTATCTCTTTAATTTCGTATTTTTCCTTTAATTCATTCAATTTTGCCCTAATAAACGCATAATCTGTCACATTTCCTTCAGTTACGTCAATTAAACCCTCTCTAGCCCATCCACGAATAGCATCACCTTGTTGATCATTTCTACGCTTTGCATTCTCCTCCGGTAGCCAATACCATGTGCGAATTGCCCCATTATCCGGGAAATACAACGAAAATGCACAAAAATCACCAGTCGTAGCCAAATCTAGCCCTCCATAAGCAACTCCAGTAGGCTCAACATTAGTAGCGCAGCGCATCCACTTTTCATCAGAAATCCAAACATTTGCAGTATCAGTCCAAACATTTAATAATTTAGTCTTAAACTCTACCTCTTTATGCGATAACTCCAATGCCTCTTGCAACCCTTCTTCTAACTGTCTTGGATTAACCGATACATTCCAGTTTGGATTTGCTTTTATCCAGTTCTTTTTATCCTTCCAATCATCTTCAGGATTTAATGTATATATAACACTAAACAATGCATCATCATTTATACCGCCTTCTAACATTTTAGTGCAGTATTGTCGATGCCTATAACAAGCAGATTCTCTATTAAACCCGGCAGTAGTAATAACAAATAATAATGGCTGCTTTCTTGCACCCATACTATTACGAATTACATTATACAACTCATCATTTGGATGTGCATGGTACTCATCAATTACTGCCATATGCGTATTCAATCCATCTTGCTTACCGGGATTCCACTCTAATGGTCGGTATACCGACTCATCATAATTAATCCTACGATTGTTTACAGAATTATACACATTTACTGCATCAGAAATCCATTCAGTTTTTTTACATACACGCGCACCCTCGCTAAATACCATCATTGCCTGATCTAACTTGGTAGCCGCAGAATATACTTGTGCAGTTTCTTCACCATCTGCTAATAACCCATATAACATAATCGCATTACTAAATGTTGATTTACCATTTTTACGAGGTACTTCAACATATGCCCTTGTAAAACGACGTAACCCATCAGATTTAACAAATCCAAATAAATTAGCAATTATAAAATGCTGCCATTCTTCTAACTTAAAATTATTACCAGCATAACTACCAACAGTATGTGGTAACTCTTCTATAAATGTAACCGCATGTTGATATAAATCATCATCAAATGAAATATCATTGCGCTGCAAATCATTTAAAAATCTTTCTGCTGCCTTAAAAATCCACTTGCAGCTTTCTATTTCTTGATTTACAATTTTGTTTGCATAACCAACGGCAATATTATCCGGTTTTCTTTTTACCACTCTTTAGTAATTCCAATTTTGTAACTTTTGCAACTGGAGCTTCCATTTTAGATAATTCCGATATGCCAAGTATACGAGTAATATTTTGCATATTCTTTAACGCATTGTTTCTAATAGTCACCCAAGCACTAGGTGTTTCAACCTTTACGCCTTGAGTTATAACTTTCCTTTTAGTAACGTGTACTGTAGCTTCTTCATATAATGCGGTTTCTACCGCCAATGCCTCCAATAATTTTCTATCGGCAGCACTTTTTATCTGTGGCAATGTTGCCAAAAGGTCTTGTAGAATTTCTACCTCCCTATTAGTCATTTTTTCTTTCATAACCAAACAAAATTAATACATTTTTTTTTAAAACTGATTTTTTCTTGGGTGTGAAGAAGAC
>Ga0222715_10005559_pt1 | contig 10735 bp, 9 predicted proteins | sample C33_9DmetaG_FD_165056 | JGI IMG/M metagenome (GOLD analysis project Ga0222715, IMG submission 165056) | Estuarine water microbial communities from San Francisco Bay, California, United States - C33_9D | ecosystem: Environmental > Aquatic > Marine > Unclassified | place: USA: California... | reverse complement strand
TAATTGGTTATATTTCATATGTCCAAGGTGAAAACCCTTATTCTTTCCCTTTTAGAATCTACCCTCAAGATTTTTCTCCTGAATATGCTTTAAATTCTAAACATTTTCCTAATGTTCAAATGAATAATACTAGTATTGAATTTTCTAGTAATTTACCTTTGTATATTGTTAATTTTAATGATTATCAACAAAAATGTTATAATATTATTATTCAAAATCTTAAAAATTACAGTGAGAAAAATAAATTACCTAATTTTGAAAATTTAGATTCCTTTGGATATAATTTATTACAAAAACCACTTGAATCACTTAATATTGTTTATCCTAAAATGGATATTGAACAATTATTTGATAAAGATTTAAACACACTTGAACGTACTAATATTCGTTCAAAATTATTCAATTCTGATAATAATATTGATATTGTTGGTAAATCTGGATTAAGACGTATTATGAATTTTGAAACAAAAACTGATTTATATAAACCTATTAAATTCAATTATGAATATAAACCTGATATTTTATCCAATTATGGAAGAATTTTCTCAAAAGATGAACTTCCAAAATACAGTGCTAAAATTTCTAAAATATGTAATAATGTTATGAATTCTAAAGGAATTGTTCTTATTTATAGTATGTATATTGAAGGTGGTGTTATTCCTATTGCACTAGCATTAGAAGAATTAGGTTTTACTAGATATAGTTCTTCTTCACTTGCAAAGCCTTTATTTAAAGATAAACCATGTGAACCTATTGATTCTTTACATATGAAACCAAAAAGTGAATTGAAAAATACTAATTTTAAACCTGCTAGATATGTCCTTATTACTGGTGATTCTCATTTTTCTCATAATAACGCAAAAGATATTACTGCTATTACTAATAAAGATAATACTGATGGTTCTAATATTAAAGTTGTTATTATTTCAAAAGCTGCTTCTGAAGGTCTTGATTTTAAAAATATCAGACAAGTTCATATACTTGAACCTTGGTATAATATGAATCGTGTAGAGCAAATTATTGGTCGTGGTGTTCGTAATTTAAGTCATTGTATGTTACCTTTTGAAGAAAGAAATGTTGAAATTTATATGTATGCTACGGCTCCCATTGAAGATGATGATAATAAAATTGAAATCGCTGATATGTATCTCTATCGACTTGCTGAAAAAAAAGCCAAATTAATTGGTAATGTTACTCGTTTATTAAAAACTAACGCTATTGATTGTAATTTAAATATTTCTCAAACTAATTTTTCTATTGATAAATTTAAAGAATTCTCTATTAATAACATTGTTAATATCAATTTATCCAGTAATAAAACTATTGAATATGAAGTCGGTAATAAACCTTATTCTTCTATTTGTGATTATATGGATAATTGTAATTTTCAATGTGTTAATCCTGATAAAATTGAAGATTTACAAATACAAAGTGAAATTTATAATAGTTTCTTCTCTATTTCTAATTATGAAATGATTGTTAAACGTGTCAAACAACTCTTTCAAAATCGTTCTTTTTATCGTAAAAATGACTTAATTGATAGTATTAATATTAATAAAAAATATCCTATTGAACAAATTTTATACGTTATTACTGTCTTTATGAATAATAAAGAATTATTTGATAACTTTGGTAGAAGAGGTTTCCTTATTAATAAAGGTGATTTCTATTTATTTCAACCTATTGAAATTGAAGATTTAGATGCTACTACATTTGAAAGGACTAATTCTATTGAACTTAAAAAAGATAGAATACTTATCGAATTACCTGATAATAATAAATACATTGCTAAATCTATTCAATCTATTAAAAACGATAATATTGAAGATAAAAAATATCATGTCATCGTTCAAGACCTTAAATCTTTAGTCGATGACTGTTTAAATAATGATATTGATAGTAAAAAAATAAAAGCTAATTCAGATTGGTATACTGAAATTAAAAGCACTGAACTTAAATATTTCTTATTTCAAAAACACAAACTTTCTAAAGAACATTTTAAAAAATATATTGTTTTTCATTATTTGGATACTAGTAAATTATCACTTCGTCTTAATTTATTAAATGGACTTTATAATAAAAATAATGATTTATCTGAAATTGAATCTTTCATTCAACTATATTTTGAATCTAAAATGGTTTATAAAGATTCTGATAATTTTGCTATTATTCTTAAATCTGATATTGATGATAATACTAATAATTTATATGTTTTAAATAATGGTGTCTTCAATCTCATTGAAGACCAAGATAGAAATGACTATAATTTAATTATTATGAATAAATTTCTTGTTCAACGAGAAAATATTTATAAAGTTGTTGGTTTTATGCATCAATTTAAAAATGAAAATGTTGTTTTTAAAATGAAAGATTTCTTTTCCAAGTATAATAATAAAGGTTCTTATTGTAAAAACTCTACCAAAGAAGATATTTTAAGAAAAATCAATTGTTTACTTAATATTTCTAATTGCGATGGTTCTAATGAAACTGAACCTGAAAATGAAAATGCTTATTATTACACAAAGCAAGAAATTAAAAATAGTATTCGTAAAATTGGTATTTGCATTATTAGTGAATTCTTGTTTAGATATTTTGATGAAATTAACTTTAGAAATAAAAGATATTTCTTTAATCCTGAAGAAGTTGCTATTATTGATATTTCTAATTTACCTAACAAATAATTTATCCATTTATTATATAATATTATAAATGGATTCTAAAAAATATTTTTCTTGGAACAATATCCAAAAAAAAAACGGTATTAGTTATTATATTATTGAACCAGGTTCTACATTTTATCGAGCAGATAATCCTATTAAACAAGGTAACACAGTAGTATTTAATTTTATGAATAGTTCGATTGTTCCAGGAAACCCTGAAAAGAAATTAGATGAACGAACTTTTGATAGTCCTCCTAGTTCGCCAGTTAACACTAGTAATACTGAAAAAAATAAACTTCCTATTTTTCCATATTTATTCTTTTCTCCTTCATATGAATCAATTCAAGCAAATTATGGTAAAAAACCTATTTTTGAAATTAAAAATACAGAACCTTTAAAATTAATTGCACTTGACCAAGACCAACCAGAATTATTCAAACTATTAAAAGATGAAATACCTGATTTAAGTAATAATGAAATTACTGATAATATAATGAAAAATTTAGATCCAATAAAAAATAAATCTATTAAACAACTACTTGTTGAACATTTTGCATTTAAGGAAGATGGAAAGAGAAATACTGCAAAATGCAGACTTTCTGTTCCTGCAGTAGATAAATTTATGGCTATTTACTTTTCCAATCGTAAATTTAAAGATTTCGATGGCTATGGTTGTAACTTAATAACATGTCATGACCCAAATGATCATTTTCATTCTGAATTTACAATTAAAGAAACACGAAATAAAATAGATGTAATAGGAATAGTAAGTAAAAATAAGTTATCCGCTCCATCTATAAAAGGAGTGAAAGCACCGCCTTCTGGTAGAAAACGTATTCTTCCTCCAACTCCAAAGAATTTATCTTATTATTCATCTTCAAAAAAAGGTTCAAGACCACCTATTTTAGATCTTGGTAATGAATTTGAAACTTTATTAAATATGAATACCCCTCGTAAAAAACGTATATTATTTAGTCCAACCACACTAGGAAATAATCTAGATAGTAGTTTTGGTTCACCAAGAAATCTAGATACTACGTTTGATTCTCCTACATCACCATTAAGAGTTCGTGGTGGTAAAAAAAAGAAAACACACAAAAATAAAAGAAAAACCAAGAAATCGAGAAAATCTTCTCGAAAAACTAAAAGAAAAACTAAAAAAAGACGTTGTTAATTGTTTAATATCATACATAAATTCATTACAATTATAATATTATAATGAATTATTTTATCTTTTTCGAGAAGTTCTCCTTCTTTTTTTATTTTTTTTATTTTTTCGAGAAGTTTTTCTTTTTCTCTTTATTCCTTTTTTCTTTCCACCAACATAATATTTATTTTTTATTGCAGACAACGCAGCTTGTTTAATATTATGAATATGTAATAAATTACTATTTATTATTGCTTGTTCTTCGGGTGATAATAAATCACGTATAAATACATCAATTGCAGTTAAATAACTTGATATACAATCATTAGAACCATATCCATTTGATTTCATTTGATCAATATAATTTTCAATAAAATATCCAGTAAAATATTCAATAGCGTTAATAGCAGTATCAAAGTCATTATATTCGTCTAAATTTGAAACGAATAAATCAATCCAATACGTTACATTTGTTAAATCATGACTAGGATACGTATCAATTAACATAGGTTGTTCTCTAACTGGGCTTATAGGTGATACAGGCGTTTGATTATTGGTTACATCAAGTCTACGAGGTGGCGTCCTAGGAGGGCTATTTTCAAAACTATTGCGACGCATTATATTATTATATATAATATTTATATAAATTATTAAAAATTAAAATTAACAACAATTGGATAATGGTCTGAATTAATAGAATTACAAAACATGTCATAATTTTGATACATAAATACATTTTTTACCATTTGTTTTATTTTATCTGTCACAAGAATATGGTCAATCATAACGAGTTCATCAGAAGAAGATACACAATTTTCATTCTTATCCCACCAATTTGAATATCTTTCATAAGGTTTTAGCATTCCATTCAAATTTGTTAAATTATATAAAGAAGATTGATACCCCTTAATTATTTGTAATACTTGAGAAGTTGGAATGCTATTATTTATATCAGGAATATCTTTGTCATAATCGTTAAAATCACCAATGACTATAATTTCATATCCGTTAGATATATAACTTTCTATTGTATTTTGTATAATTTTTGCTTGTGCTTCTCTTTTTGCACATCTGTCTGGTTGGGTTGGATATGCTATCAAATGTATTGATATATACGCAGTTTTGATATTATTTAAATTGAAAGTTGTTATAAAATGCTTACTAACTCCTGTATAACCATCACCTTCATATCCACACATGGAACCATTTATTGGATAATTATAATGTTCTTCATTTCTCTCCAAGTCAATTAGAGGATCTATTTTAGTGAGCATACCAACATTCTGACCAGTAGCAGTATCTGTTCCTTTAATTAAATATTCATTATAATTATGACTTGTGTGCTGTTTTAAATAGTTTAATTCATCACACCCTTCAATTTCACAAAAATTTATAATATCTGGATTAATTTTTTTAATAATGTTTGCAATATTTTCAAGATGACGTAATGATTGAGTTTCATTTACCCAAACACAGCCATTACCAGGACAATCCGCGTTTTCATAATAATCTAAAAAAGCCCATTCAATATTATATTGCATAATAGTTAAATTATTTAAATTTGTTCTTCGATCTTCTCCATATGTATTCACAATAGGACAATAAGTCTCACTGTTTATGTAGTAAAAACTTGATAAAAATAATAACCATGCAATATAACGGATCATAATATAATCTGTATATATATTATATTATGAAAAATATTTATCAATATATTACACAATTTATTATTGGAGGAACCTTATTTGTATTGTTGAATTATTATAGTAAACGAAGAGATACAGTAGCTACATCTATTATACCAGCACTACCTATTGTATTTATGGCTGGATATTTTTATTTATTCTACTATAAAGGCGATGTAAGAAAATATACAAAAAACACTGTTTATACTTATGGAGTAGATTTATTTTTTATGATAGTATTATCTTTCTTGTTAGATAATTATATTAAAGATATATTCGTCTCATTATTTTTAGCATTATTATTATACGCCATACTCATATATATTGGTGTTCAATATAAAATATTAGTATAATATTATTTTTTACTTTTATTTGTAAGTAAAGTATTTCTTCGAAGGAGTTTTTTATTCTCATTTTCGAGAACATCTATATCTTTTAATAATACATCTATTGAATATAATGGATTTATTATAGCAGTTTTCTTTTTTTGTAAAATAACATCATCAACCTTATAGATATCAGAAAATGCATATATCATTAAGTCTGAATCAATTATAAAAGGGTTAACATTTTTTTGATATTTATAACATATAATATTTTTGTGATATTCAAGGTCGCAAGGAGGATCCTTTAAATTCCATTCAATTAATGTTTTAATATCAATGACATTTTTAAGTTCATCTAATAAATTATATTTAATTGAAAAATATGCAAGTGAACGTGATATCATACCTCTAGAATACATAGTAGGTATGAATTTTTTATTTTTTTTATTCATAATCATGATATATCCTTGCTTTTTAAATATATCTTTACCATGTAAGTTATTCCCTTTTTGATCTAAATAATGGTCATTAACATTATCAATATAATCTTCATGTGTAATATATTTAAAATTTTGTCTTTGTGAATTCAATTTAGTATTACATAAATATAAATTATGTAAATCAGATTTTAATGTTAAGTTATCATCTCTATTTTTAAAATAACATTGTGGAAATACATGTTCAACATTTTTATCATTTTCATTATCACCATATATATCTATATTATTTAGTTCAGTATGAAGTATTTTTTTTGCTTTTACATATGATAAAGATTTATAATTTTCATTTATTTGTAAATTTATATTTTTTCGAATGCTCTTTGCTCGTATATTATTTAATAAAAAATCATTAATATAACTGTATATTAATCTCATATATAAAAATAAGCATATAATTTTTTTACAAACCATTATTTATATATAATTAGAATAAATTAATAATGTCTACCACCTGCATGTCCTAAATCATAATAAAAACATATTTCTTTTACATAAACAGAATCAGTGTGTTTTAATGCTCTTAACCAACAATCATAATCTTCTCCAGGAGGTCTCAAATTTTTAAAATTATTTATAGTTTTTAATATCTCTTTTTCTATCACAACTGAACTACATATTACCGCATTATGTGTCCTAACAAATTTCCAATTCCATATTTCAGGAAAATCATCAACAAATTCAGGAATATTTTCGTATTTTTTTCTCAAAGTATTAAAAAAATATTCACCGTTGTATTTTTTGTATTTAATACTAGGATTATATTCACCTCTTCCCAGTAAACCGTCACTTGATGACATTTTACAACCTGTTCTTTTCATTGCGTTTAATTGTAGTTCTAATTTATTTGGTAACCATATATCATCATCATCACAAAATGCAATATATTTACCACTTGCTATTTCAATACCTTTATTTCTTACATATGCTGCACAACCGTATCCAAATAATTCTTTTGTGTTTTTTTCTAAATGTATAATTGTTACACCTTCCCATGAGTAATTATAATACTCTTTTTGTGTTGACCTATCGTTTACTACAATAATCTCAATATTTTTGTATGTTTGCTCTTTACAATATTTTATAGTATTTAATACATACTTAAACCGATTATATGTTGGAATAACGATGCTGACTTTATCATTCATTATTTTTATATTTAAAAAGATGGAGAAGATTTTATATTAATTATACATAAATATGTATAAATATTTATTTAGAAATGTTAAACAAATTATTCCTAGAATTTCAGATACTGAATTAATTGCATTGAAAAGTGGTTCAACTTGTATTGATCAATAAATTTTTAACGGTTATGTAAAATATCCGAATTACATTGAAAAAGAAAAAAAACTTGAAAATGTAGTAGTCGACAATTTACTGCAAAAATATGGAAATGTTGAGAAAATATATCCTAGTGACGAATATGAAAATATTTTAAATATATTGGAGAAAATAGATTTTTATTATTTTTCTCAAATAAAAAAAATAAATCCTGCTTTGAAAAATTACTTGACCTTGATAATTTTGATTTTAATTCACAAGAATATAATAATTTATATAATGATGTTATTCAAGTTGGTGAATATCCAAATGTAAAAAATTGAATTAAAATAGTATAAACATTATATTATAAAATAATAATATAATGTCAGAATTTACTATTCAAAAACCATTCTTAAAATGGGTAGGAGGAAAAACACAAATTATTCATAGTATTATTAATAAATTTCCTAATAAAATTAAAAATTATCATGAAATATTTTTGGGTGGAGGTAGTGTATTATTAGCTATATTATCTTTACAAAAACAAAATATTATTAATATTGAAGAAAATGTTTATGCATATGATTTAAATAAAACATTAATTTATGTTTTTAAAAATATACAATCTAATAAAGATAATTTATATCATCATATTAATAAAATTCTTTATGAATATAACAGTATTACTACTACAATTGTAAATCGTAAACCTACTAATAGTAATGAAGCCAAAACATCTAAAGAAAGTTATTATTATTGGATTCGACAAAAATTTAATAATATTGATGATAAAACATCTATTGAAGCTTCTGCTTTATTTATGTTTATTAATAAGACTTGTTTTAGAGGACTATTTCGTGAAGGTCCTAATGGATACAATGTTCCATTTGGTCATTATAAAAATACACCTAATATTATCACACTTGATGAACTTAATAATATTCATGATTTAATCAAAAATGTTAATTTTATTCATTTAGACTTTAAAGATTCTATTAATAATGTCAAAACGGGTGACTTTGTTTATCTTGACCCACCATATGCACCTGAAAATGATAAATCATTTGTCGGTTATACTAATGATGGTTTTAATTATGATAAACATATTGAATTATTTAATTCTATTCATGATATTAACAATAAAAATATTAAATTCTTAATGAGTAATGCTAGTGTTCCTTTAGTATTGGATAATTTTGCTAATTATAATTGTTTACAAATAATTGCAAGAAGGGCTATTAATGCAAAAAAACCAGGTTCAACTACCACTGAAGTATTAATATATAATTAAATACAACCAAGTAGTAATAATTCATCGCTACTATTATTTACATGTACTTCTTCTATTTTTTTATTTTTTTCTTCTTCTATTATATTTTTTGCAAAATCACTAAATCTAACATATTCAATGCCCCATGATTTAGCCATATCCAACAATTGTTTAGTTTTTTCTGTTACTTCTTCACCAAAATATTTTGTTGTACCATATTCTAATTCCCATTCTTGATTTGCTATACATACAATTTTTAATGGTTTTCCGTATAATTCAGGAACTTTTTGATATTTAATAAATGTTGCTAGAACCTTCTCACCTGCTGTACCACCCACCGTCCAGTTAGACGTTTTCACTTCATAGATATATTGATCTGTTTCCCAATCCGGACTTAATTTTTGTATAGTTTTTGGTCTCCTTGGATTTTCACCTCGCATCAATAGTATATCATGTACTAAGTTCTCACCTAATGCGGTGGTCCATTGACCGTTATTTATTTGACCTATCATTTTATTACCCCATTCTCTTTCTTGTAACTTAGCACTATCTCTAATTTGATTAATGGTAAAGTTGTCTGTCTTTGTAACATTCTTGTATGTGAGACCATTCTTAAATGGAGTGACCGCCCATTGTAATATTTCTGAAAAGTATTGAATCAAGAGTTTCATTATCTTTTTAAAATTTTTTAAATATCAAAAAATAATGTTTTTAATCAATTTTATCACATTTTTGAAAACAACTCTTCATTCAATCTAAATACTAATTTCTCTTGATTTATTTTTTTATTATCTTTATTATACGTTTTAAATATTTCATCTAATTCATAATGAAATTTCTTTGTAAGTGAGTGCATTGTCTTTATATCTCCTATATAAATATTATCTATTCCACATGCCTCTTTATCTTCAAAAAATATATTTTTTTCATAATTTTTATTTTTATTTTTATTTATAAATGTTATTACATTTTCTTTATTTAAATGCCTACTATTACTATTTCCAAACAAATCAAATCTGAAATTTACTATTGTTTCATTATTATTTTCAATATTATTATTTATATAATCTATTATTGTATACTTTCCATACCAGTAATTTTTCCATCCAATTAGTGGTGCACGACCATTTGCTATATTCCCCTCTATATTACCAAATAATTCTATTTTTGTATCATCGTCAATTATAATATGTTTTATATATTTTTTTAATTCACCAAAATACTTATATATTGTCTCTTCTGATACAAGTGAATTATTTTCTCTTATTGTTCTCCAACTTACATTATTCGCATATATATTCCATGTATGAATGTATATTTTTAAATCTTTATCTGTCTTTACTATCTCATTTATAAACTCATATAATTTTCTTGTATTTAATGATGTTCTCAAATGTCCTCTAATTAAAAATATCATTTATATATATATATCTTAATTTAATGACTAAAAAAACGAATTTTATACCTAATGAAAAAAATTATAAAAAAATTATTCAAGATTTTAAATTAAATAATAAAGATATTGATAATACATTGAAATTTTTAAATAAAAAAAAAACAAAATCTAAATTATTATCGAGAAAAAATGATAATATTAAATTTATTAAATCAATTGTTCCAATAATGAATAAACACCCTAATCAATTAGAAAATATGGCTGAATTTGTTTCTCTATGTGAAGTTAATTTTGAAGAATATTATAAAAAAAAACATAAAGGTGGTCTTGATACAAGAAGAAATAGTTATGTTTTATCATCAAATAATGATTCTTTAGATAGTTCTAGTAGTAGTAGTAGTGAAAATAATTCTCTTAATAGTCCAAATGATTCAAATGATAATAGAATTATGCATGAATGTTCTGTATGTTTAGATGAATTTTCTATA
>Ga0222715_10005553_pt1 | contig 10741 bp, 2 predicted proteins | sample C33_9DmetaG_FD_165056 | JGI IMG/M metagenome (GOLD analysis project Ga0222715, IMG submission 165056) | Estuarine water microbial communities from San Francisco Bay, California, United States - C33_9D | ecosystem: Environmental > Aquatic > Marine > Unclassified | place: USA: California... | reverse complement strand
TACGATCCCTCTCGTGGGAATAAGCAAGACTGGCTTGTGATGTGCGGCACGAACGGCGCGCAGCGTGTGTACGCTGACGGCGTGCAGATTGCCACCGCAAATCGCAACGGTGCTTCCGGGAACAAGAAGTTGGGCATCAACTACGGCGACGGATCGTGCTGCAACGGCGAAACCTCTGATTGGGCTGTGGCTGAAATCATGGTTTGGAGCCGCGTACTTTCCGATAACGAGATGTCTTCGGTATCGAAGTATCTGAAGGAAATCGTCTTAGGCTGGGCGCCTCCGCCGCCTCCTTCGCCGCCGCCTCCTTCGCCGCCGCCACCGTCACCGTCGCCACCTCCGCCTCCCCCGCCGAACTCACCGCCTCCGCCGTCTCCATCTCCGCCTCCCGCTCCGCCGCCGCCGTCGCCGCCGCCTGCGCCACCTCCGCCATCGCCGCCGCCTCCACCGGTACCTGCTTCGCCGCCACCCGCGGAGTTGCACGGTATTGAACTGGCGGACGTCGACAAGAGCAATAACGTGACGAGATTTGAATTTCTTGCATTTATCGAGTCCATCGCGAGTTTTGCCAATAATTTTGCGCACGCTGTGGTTACCGACGAACTATGGGCAACCATGGACAGCGATAGCGACGGTATTCTTGATGTCGTTGAGTTCAATGCTGTTTCGAAACGTCTGGGCAGCGGCGCGTTAGTTGCCGAGCCGATTGTGGTATATTCTACAAGAAACATCAAGCACATGTACGATTTTACGACGACTTCGTCGAAATCAAAACGAGACGTGTGCACCGACGCCATCTGGGTGCGACAAGATTCATCAGTGTTGCCGAAAGATTCAAACGGTTGGCACGAGTACTATAAAACATTACTTTCGAATAACGTGGATCCTCTAGAGTATGCGGATGACTGTTTTAGTGCTGGAGGAAAGGAAACCGTCGTCGTCGGTCAAGCGGGATTCCCGTATGCGGTGCCCATGATTGTCAGCAGACCGGGAACAAACACGATACTTCTAGATTCGTATTCGGAGAAGACGAATGACGAGGCTGCGGATGACGAATCCGCTACTTTCGCACGAGTATTTGGTAAGGATTTGGAGCTCGACTTCACATCGACGAAGCGATTGCCTGATATCATCCACGTCTTTGACGATACTGGCGTCGACCTGAGCCCTTCTCAAGTCGCTGCTTGGCAGGAAATGAGTCATCAGTTCTCTAAAACGAGTGAAGTCAATGTCACTGTGTTGGAAACACGACATGGAGGCGGGAATCAAAAGTCATTTCAAGATGACACGTCTACAATTGTTAAGGGCGCTGTGATGTTCCCGAGCGCGTGGACAAACGACGCAAACACGTGCGGACTCTTCAACGCTAGTATTTTTGTGACTGAAGTTGGGAAGGAAGGTAACCCGACAGAGTACAAAACGGATGACTCGGGGTGGTTTGAGCTTTCTTTGACTCGTGGAAAATCTTTCGTCATCGGTGCTAGCTTTCCAGACCATACAATTTGTCACATTGGACAAAGTCTAGACGACGCTGTGCACGAAACCAGTTGCGGCGACAGACACCAAAACGTCACACTGACGGGTGTGCAAGATGGCAACTATGTGTTCTTTGCAGACACGACCAAGGCAAACGTCGATTTGGGGATGTATCAAGGCGAATGCGAAGGCGTGTACTCGGGTGCAACGTTCAAAATTACTCCCATCAACGGCTGCCACGCTCCAATCGAGGTCACCAGTGCCGAGATCGGCGGCTGGATGACAAACGTTCAAAATTTACCAGAGGGCATGTTCGATGAAGATAACCCAGTACCGCGCAATGCTCGAGTTTGGCCGTACGCAGCTATGGAGTACTCAATCCTGCTTTCAGGTGGGCCCGGCGCAGTTGATATTGGCGATGCAATCAAGGATGAATGGGACTGCGCCACTGAATCTGGCAGCTATGTTGATTACTTCCGCACGCGTGAAATTCAGGAGCGTCTCGCAGACATGAGATTACGTAACAGTTGGACCCAAGTCCGATACAAGTATCACGGTTTCATCTGTGTTGAGATCTTGGATATTCCTATCATTACGGATGCGAACGAAAAGTGCTACATTGAAGCTGAACCTGCGGGCGGATTGACGAGCAAGCATTTCTTAGGAACCTCAAGCTCCGACGCGCTACCTCCTTTGAAGCCGCAGAAAAATCTCGCACTGAAAGTATTCGAACTCCATCCAGAACCCGGGTTTTCTGGAGATTCGCCACCGAAGTGCTTCATCAAGCTTCCGAATGAGGAAGATGGTACGGGATCAACGATGATCAAGATTCGACACACCGTGTCTGATCCGAGCGATAGCGCGTGTCACGACCAAAACGGTGGAGGTCCTTCATGCGATTTCCAGGTGACTGCTAACGAGCAAGGTCGCCTTGTATTCTCAGACGGCGAGATCGTGATGCCAATTTTGGCTGGCGCACCTAATCTGGCGCCACCTTACCGGCGAACAATTCGTGTCGACGTCACGCGCAACGACTTGTATCGCGCCGTGACTACAACTTCCAATCGATATCTGATTCCACTCGGCTCGAAAGTCCGAGGAGGCGCAGATGATAATTTCATGGCAACAGTCCCATTGGAAGGACTAGTGTACACTGTTGTACACGATCCACCCGGTGGGAATTCGTACGCGCAGTTGGCGACCGGATCAAAACTTGCGATAACGATGGAGTTGTCGAACAGTCGCTCGGCTTCTGTCGGAGGAAGTAAACAGTTACCTGCGCTGGGTCCGGATTACGAGTCTAAAGACAAAACAGAGTTTTCAATGGATATGGGTACCAACGTAGGATGGATGGGCGAGTTTGCCCTGTCTTTTCCCGCTAAAGTTTTAGAGATTGAGTATGACATCAAACACGAAGAAGGTAATCCGGGTTTCTCAGTGAGTAGCAATAAAGGAAGCTCGTGGGATATCGAGACGACTACCGAAAGAACTATCAAAACGAGCGAGGATCCGTTCTTGGCTGGTAGACCAAGTGACGTCATACTTGGTGGCGCGATCGAGCTCGTGTACAAGTTGTCTGACATACTTGATTTGGTTGGGGACTCTAATCCATGCTTGAAAGTTTCACAAGAAGTGACGTGGTTACCTCGCAGACCGACGTCGTATGTGTACACGATACACGCTATCGAAGATCAAGTATTGCCGAATCTCAAATTTTTGAAGTCAATCGTGAGTAGTGGTGGACAAACGAGTTCTGGTAAACTTGGAGGTGACGAGTCGGGTCTGGATCTGAGTGCTTGGTCGCACGAAGACTGCACGACGCGCGACGGAAGCAATCCGTGTGAATTGAAAGCTTGGAGTAACTATCTTGACGACAAAATCGGCGCCTGGGAGCGGACCCTCGATTGGTCGTCTCCAAGCGATTTGTCAGCTATATCCAAACCTTCTCTGGATTCGGACGGCTTGTTCGAGGCGCATCTGAATGACAAGATGAAGAGCAAATTTTACAACAATCCCAAGGGCGGGTTTGACGACTCCATGACTTCTCAAGTCGATGACATATCCAATGAGTGGATAGAAAGTGCTCTCATGGGCATCACAGCTGGCGGCATTGGAAGCCCTGCGCTATGGCTTCGTCCTTGGCAGTTACCAAAAATTGAAACGTACAAACTTGAAAAGGTTCTTGAGGCGCCAAAGGGGGGTGGCGAGGGCGTAACGGAAGGGATGTACATATCTGCATCTCGTTTGGACTTTACTCGGCCAGATTACGATGATCTCATGGGATCAAATACTGATATCTATGCCTGGGGTGCAAACGATGTCGCTGCGTCTGCTCTCACTGATCAAGATGATGGTTTAGTGTCGTCCACCGGCTTGGGTGAAGATGGCACCATTGCGATAAATGACCAGCAACGAGTCACGGCGTCGTTCACTGGCGCTAAAGGCCCGGGTGGGTTATCTTCGAACCAGGACAGCATCTGGCTTTCGTTCAGCGGCGGAGGGAGTTCTGTCGAGTACGCCTTCACATCCGATGAAAAAATAGTGGCAGACAACTACAATTTCGAGTTGGGATTCGAAGGCGAAATGAAGAACAAAGCCGCGTTCAGCACGAAGATTTTTGGCGTGGGATTGGATTTCGAAAGTGAAGACGAATTCAAAAAGGAAATAAAGAAAGGTCGAACATTTGCATGGAACAAACGGTCGACGCTCAGTACGACGTACTCTCTTGGAGATCCGGAATACGGCGATAAGTTTGTCGTGCACGTGCAGTCTGACACCCGTTTCGGCACCCCCGTGTTCATCATCAAGGGAGGACGGAGTAAGTGTCCCGGCGAGACTGGCACAATCTTCCGCGAATCTGGCGTTTCACTGGAAATCCCGCTGGACACGAAATTGGACACGAGTAAGCTCAATCCCGGGCAGCGTGCAATCTTTGAATTGGTCATCAAGAATGAGTCGCCATACAGAGAAGGCGTTGAAATTGCTCTCCGCATCTTTGACGGTCTCACCGCAACGATGCAGGGAATAGTTGACACCGCATACGAAGTAGCAGGCACAGAGGATGCAACATCCGATGACGTCTACGCTGCTGTCGTGGAGACTGCGGACTCGAGTATTGCGAAAAATTCACCCGAAGTCAAAGGCATTAAAAGCGCGGCGAATGCCGCCAAGAGTGATTCGAAAAACACTCCTCTTGACGTCGCGGCGGCTGTCTATGCAGCGTCGACATCGGCTCCCCGCGAGGGCACGGAGCTTGCAGACTCCGTTTTCACGATCAACGGCAACAAACTCTCGTTGGGCGACTACATGCCTTTCAAATATTTCAGCGGCGATTCTCTGGAACGACAAACGCATGTTGCACAAATGTACTTGAACCTTGCCGTGGAGCCTGGTTTCAGAACTCGAACCATCGAGTATTTGCAAGTTCAAGTGCTCAGTCTGTGTGAACTCGATGTTGACATGTCTCGAGATACCATCGAACACACGCAGAACATAGATGTCATGCGTTGGGCACAAGACTGTCCAAAGGTGGAATTCGACGCAAGCACAGTGCTCGACTATGGATTCTCTGGCGTATCTAAGGAATCGTCAAGTGTGCTGGAAATTGTGGTGAATAATCCAGACCAGTACATTTTATGGCCGGAGGATGGTAGCTCTGACCCACTCATCAACCCGATGCTGGAAAAAGTTTATTTGCAGTATCGTCCGGTGAGCGGGGGCGAGTGGATTACCGCTAAGAGTTCTGTCGCTGGCGACGAAGAAAATGACTACAAGGTGAACCTCATGTGCCCTCATTCACGCACTCAGGGTTGCATTTTTAAATGGAACGTCGACGACCAATACGAGAAACTCTTGAGTGGGTTCAAGGATGGTTTGTACGAGATTCGAGCGAAGAGTCTTTGCACGGGTGGGTCGTCGCTGGCTGACGCGTCTGTACACGCATACGTTTCTCAGCAACTGTTGACATTGAATGTTGATACCGAGAAGCCCGTGGTCGTGCGCCAGGATGAAGCTTTCAGCGATCGATCTGTTACGATTGCGTACAACGAACAACTTGATTGCTCGCAACACAAGGTGAGCGTGACACAAGTGTACAACTCGGCATGCGCATCCTCGAGCTCAAAGATCTCCGAGGCAGATTTGATGGGGGAATATGTCATTCAATGTGCGAGTATTGGAGGATCCGGTGTGTGGATGATGCAATATCCGGACGATTCCGATCGATTCAAGGGTATTTTTGAAGTTGTCGTGTCGAATGTGAAGGACAGCGCGGGCAACACCGCAATGAGAGACTACAAGTTCCGATACACGACGCTTCGCGGCGCAGATGGATTGACCCCGAAAATGTGCGAGGCCTCATCCGCCGAGCTCGGAAAACGGACTCTTCGACGCACTGAACGACCGCAATCACAGCGACCGTACTTAAGCGGTTTAGGCAAAGCGATGCCATGGAGTTTGAACATGCACGCGATTGTTGTCCTCGCGTTTGTCGTCGTTGGTGGGGCCATATTCTTTGCCGGTACTCGCTTCGCTTCTCGCTCTCGTCCACCATCGCACGATTCGGACCAAGAAGACGCAGCTTTGAACGCAAAGCTCGTCAAAAGTTCATACGGTGCCACGGTTTGAGCGTCTCACTTAGCGCCTTCGCGCTCTGCGCGCGCGCCACAATTTTGTCAATTTAAGTCCCCAGTGCGACTAACGAGCACTCTTAAGTTTTAATAACCACACAAATGATTTGTTACACAACAGCGCGATGATCTGTTGATCCTCGCACACCTCCATCAGTAAAGACTCTTACTCTGTCGCGCGTCTTTCCGCGTAAGAGGAGTTTTCAACTACCTTCTGCTGTCTCCCGTATTCGCGCGTCACATACGCACGCGCGCGGCCGCCATGCTCCGCACGAACGCCCTGTCGCGGGTCTTAAATCACGGCAGCGCGTTCCTCAGAAATGCAGCGCCTTCGTTTCCGTCGACCGTCACCGGGACACGTGCCTACGCGCTCGTCCCAATGGTTTTGGAATCTACAAACAGAGGCGAACGCGTGTTCGATATATACTCTCGCTTACTTAAAGAGCGCATTGTGTTCGTCAACGGCGCGATTACGGACGATATCGCATCGCTCACCGTGGCGCAGCTGTTGTTTTTAGAGTCGGTATCGCCTACGCAGCCGATTTGGATGTACATTAATTCTCCTGGAGGGAGCGTCACCGCGGGGCTGGGTATATACGACACCATGCAATACGTCTCGCCTGCGATACACACCCTATGTGTTGGGCAGGCGAGTAGTATGGGGTCCCTACTTTTAGCCGCGGGCGCACCCGGGCAGAGGAGAAGTCTCCCTCACTCGCGGATTATGCTGCATCAACCGTCGGGTGGTGCCGCGGGACAAGCCAGCGATATTGCGATTCATGCCGAAGAAATATTAAAAGTGCGCGCGAAATTAACGGAAATATATGTTCAGCACACAAACAAGGAATATCATGAAGTTGGCGTGACGTTGGAGAGAGATACATTCATGTCACCTGAGGAGGCCTTGGCGTTCGGGCTCATCGATGAAATCGTCACGAAGCGCGGCGCCGAGCCCTCGGATACGAGCTGATTCGATGCAGAATTTTGAAGTTTATTAGTACCTCTGTGATGTCGTTTTATTATTAGTGTCGAGCAATGACTTTTGGATTGTAATGTAAGAGCGATTTAATTACATTACAATTACATTACATTACGCATTACGCATTACGCAACGCGCGTTGACTTTAAACAACTGTCTAGCCTACGCCGCTGGTCATCTCCAGTGTGAACGTCTTCGTCGATCGGCCAGGTGATTCTAAACACGAACACCGAACCATTCGCGCAGCCTACAATGATAACTGGTGCGTCGCGAGCATAAGAAACCGTTGCTGCAGGCTGATGATCATTCGTCACTTGAACGACGACTTTTGGTACAGCCACTGACGTTGCTAAGTTCCAAATTTCAAGCGCCCCGTCGTCGGTGACAATGGCGAACTCAGTTGCGCACCAAGGGCTCCAGTCCAATGAATTAATAGGGTGCTGACTATGTTCTATAACAAACACAGGCTGCACCGGCGTAGAATGCATTCGACTTGAAGTATCGCTCATCGTCATGAAGGAATTGTCCTCTGACGCAGCATCCACAAATATTTTTACCGTCCAATCCGCCGAACACGTAGCGAAAACATGTGGATGATAAGGGCTCCACTTGATGCAATAGATTGGCCCGACATGCGCAGCGTACGTCATCAAATACTCATTCGTAAAGGCTAACGAACATTTGTAAATTTGTCCGTCTTGAGTCCCAATCACGTAATATCTAGCATCAATCGAAAACTCCAGGCACATCACTCCCTCGTGATGAATCAAAGCTCCATCGCACGATATTGAGTTAGTTTTACCATGGCATGGCTGAGGCGACCAATCCACGGTTAAAACGTCCACACCGCGTTGTAATTTATCACAAACCCGATCCCACCGCTTGACTTTGCCGTCTGTTGACGTGGAGACGAGCGCCTGCGCAAACTTCAAGTCACTAGTATCGATCGTGTCATCATGTTCTGCTAGTGCCCATTGAATACCCCAAACCGGGGCAGTGTGATGATTATCGTTCACGATCGGTCGCTCCAGTTCTACGCGCGCTGGACATTCGGCAGTGTCACGAACAAAGTCGCATAAATTCATGATGGCGACCTCGCCGTCGTAATACCCCATCGCGAGTAGTGTGGGACTCGTTGCGCTCCAATCAATAGTCATCACTCCGTGATCAAAACGCATGGCGTAAAGGGGTTCACGTGAGCGAAGTGAATAAAAAGCCAGCGCGCCATGCGCCCCCGCGTTTCCTGCATCGAAATTAAACTCACCATACGCGACAACAAACATATCTTTACGGCATGGGTTGAACTTAACGCTTGATACATTTAACCCACGCGCGTAGCTGTGACTTTCGAGAGTTTCTAGCAACAATAGAGCGCCCGTTTGTTCAATGGGTCGCAGCGCTCGGTACTTCAAACAATGCTCTGCTCGTTCCCGTTCTCTCAGCGCCGACTCAATCGTCGTTAGCACCTTGGTGCGCACTTTTAGCGCGGTAACTAAGCGCGAGCACGGTTTGACCACGAGTATTGCGTCACTGCTGCTAAATTCATCCACCTGCGTCGCCTTGTCTTGCGATAGCACTCGCGCGGTCAACGCGTGCGCGTTCAGCATCAACGGAGTCAAAGTTTGTGTCCACGCTTCACTCGCTCGTAATCGCACCGTTTCCTTCGTCTCAAGTTTCATGGAATACTCTTTGTTACGCACACGTATGACTTGATCATCGACACCACTGTCAATATCAATCAATGTGGTATCGCTCGCGTACCGCGCGCCGCCGCGTTCGACGACGACGGCGACGACTTCGCTCACCGCTTTCAACCGTCTCGTCCCTTCCGCGCGCGTCGCACGCGCACCGCAATCCATACTCACCACATCCGACGCATCACAATAACTATCACTAATCACACTACACTTACCACTACCCCCACCCGCACCACCGCCGCCGAACGCGCTCGACGTCGCCGTCGACGTCCTCGCCAACCTCGCGACGCCTTCCGCGCGCCCTCGCCGCGTCAACGCCCGCGGCGCTCGCGCCGACGCCGCCCCCTCCGCGCTCGCCCCGCGCGCCTCGCGCTCGACACCACCACCGCGCTCGCGCCCGTCGCGCACCGCGCGCCGGCGACGCCCACCCGCGCTCGACGACGCGCGCGGCGGCACCATGTCTCTCTCTCTCTCGCGCGCTAAAAATACCTCGCCGGCGACACGAACCGCCACTCCACCCCACGCGCGCGCGCGATCCCGCGCCGCCGCCGCCGCCGTCGCCGCCGCCGCGCGTCGTCGTCGCCGTCGACGCCCGTCGACACCGCGCGCCGCGCCGCGACCGAGACGCGCGCCGAACGACGCGCGAGTCGTCGTCGCCACACAGTGTCGTTTCATGTCGCCCACACACCCGTCGCCAAGGCGCCACGTAACGCTCAAAAATAGCGTTACTGAACCACCGCACCGACGTCGTTCGCGACACCCCGACGCGCGCCGACGCGACACGCCGACGCGCGCGCGCGCGCGAGATGGACATCGACGCCGCGCTGGACGCCGCGCTGGATGCGCGCGACGCCGCCGCGTCGACGGCGCGAGGCGCGGTGAGGGCGAGGGTGGCGTCGAGCGAGGACGCGATGGCGGCGTCGGGCGCGGTCGTGCGCGCGATGATGGCGATGGGCGCGGACGACCGTCGGCGCGGCGGCGGTGGTGGAGGTGGCGGCGACGTCGCGCCGCGCGCGCTGGAGCGCGCGATGTCGCGCGCGGTGGCACACGTGGAGGAACTGCGGGCGGCGAGCAAGGCGCGGTACGTCGACGTCGCGACGGGCATGCGGTTGCATTATCGAGTGTTCGGGAGTGATAAGCGCGTGGTGTTGATTCTACACGACGTTGGGGAATGCGCGGGGGTGTATTATGGTCTCGCGCGCGCGCTCGCGGATCGAGGGTACACGGCGTATGCGATTGACGCGCGTGGGCACGGGGATTCGACGCGCGCGCGGGAGCGTCGGTATTCGGCGCGCGACATGACGGATGACATCGAGTCATTCATCATCGAGCTCGATTTGTACGTGCGCCCGGTGGGCATCGTGGGATTTGGTATGGGTGGCGTAGTCGCCACCGCCATGGCGGAGAGGAACCCGCGATTGGTGGCGACGACGGTGCTCGTGGAATCCTCGCCGCTCGCGCCCGCCGGCGCGTACGCCTTCTTCCCGACGCAAGTTGCACATTTCAGTAGCCCTGAAACCGCCGTGTTGAGCGTGTTGTCGCCACTGCTCAACGCCGACACGCCGAATAGAAACATCACGCAAGTGTGTAAGTGCGCGCTACCGGCGCTCGAATGCGTCCCGGGTCAAGGCGCGCGATGGAGGATGGATCCAGAGTTTTACTTTGACTCTGGCGGCTCAATCGACGACGCGTGGGACGCCTTAAAGCGCACCACGTGCCACTTCGCACTCATTCATGGTGAACATTCATCATACGTCTCATCAGATGACGCGACGCGCGTGGTGGAATTCGTCCGCGCGAACGGCGCGAAATCCGCGCGCGCGTACGTCATCGCCGGCGCGAGCCGCCGCGTCGTCGAAGACGCCCCCGGGGACGTCCGCGACATGATCATCTACGCCCTCATGCGCGCCGACGCCGATCTGCTGATTGAAAACAAAGAACCACGTCGACCAGAAATGCTC
>Ga0222715_10005551_pt1 | contig 10742 bp, 7 predicted proteins | sample C33_9DmetaG_FD_165056 | JGI IMG/M metagenome (GOLD analysis project Ga0222715, IMG submission 165056) | Estuarine water microbial communities from San Francisco Bay, California, United States - C33_9D | ecosystem: Environmental > Aquatic > Marine > Unclassified | place: USA: California... | reverse complement strand
AGGATCTCGGTTGGGCGAACGATTTGATTAGACACGGGGCGAGCGAGCGCGACGGTGCGGAAGGGGCGGCGGAGGCGCTCGCGGTCGCCAAGGAGAGCGCGGCTCGATGGGCCGAGGCGCGCGACGGCGGCGGAGAGGCGCGAGACGCCGTCGTCGTTCGCGACAAAGGCGGTTTCTTGACGATGCAATTGGGAACAGAGAAACCGTACGTGAAGTGTGCGAAAGCACATCTCGGTAAGCTGCGAGCTTTATACTGCCGAACTTCTCGCCGTGGTGAACCATTGACTGAGGACGTCGATTCAGACGAGTACCAAAAGTTCGCGTGCGCCGTCTTCGCTTTGTTGATGCGATACGAATCTCTCGGCGGAGCTGGATATCAAAGCGCGCTCGCCGAGGATGCGTTCGATGTATTGAACGAAAAGCTGGGCGTGTCGTGCGAGTGTTTTGCGTCGCCGCTCAACGCTCGGTACGGGCAATTTTGTTCGCAATTTGGTTTCGACGAGAACCACGACGAGCCAGACGTCGACGCGTTCTTCGGATCTCTCGGAAGCTTTTTTAGCGATGACTTTGCACCAAAACGTGGATCGTTCGAGATGAACCCGCCTTTCGTCCCGGAAACGATGTCGCGCGCGGTCGAGAAGGCGAACGATTTGCTCGATCGCGCCGAGACCGCGGACGAGGCGCTCAGTTTCGTAGTCATCGTGCCGCTGTGGAAGGAGTGCCACTACTGGAGTGCGCTCTTAGAAAGTCGACATCTGCAGCACGGTCCAGACATCATCGATGCGCAGTCTCACGGCTTTTGCGACGGCGCCCAACACGCGCGTCCGGGTCACGAGCGCCATCGCGTGTCGAGTTTCGACACGGGCGTCTTCTACCGGCGAACATCGCGCGCCGAGCGCGAGCGACCGGTGGATGAGGAAATCAGAAAACGCGTGTTGCGCGGCATGAAGACCGCGTTGGGGTCGTGCAAAGACGTCCGAGAGTTGGAAGCGCGATATCGCGGCGAGCGGGCGCGCGGCGGGCGATAAATTGAAAATTGCAAATAGGCGTAGCTCTAGAGTAGCCCCGTAGCGTAGCCCAGAATTCGCGCGAATGAAAAAGATGCACCGCGTAGCTCTAGCCCCGCGGCGAGCGACCGAAGCGAGCGACGCAAAAAATAAACGTCTGTGCGCCATCCGGGAATCGAACCCGGGCCACATGTTTGGGAAACAGGAATTCTACCACTAAACCAATGGCGCGTGGCTAGAGAAGCGATTTCGGAAACTTTTTACGGTTTCCCATACGCTACTAGTTCCGAAGCCTATGTTTTCTACGCGTAAACGCGAGACTGATCATTCGACGCTCGCATCGAGCGCGATGTTACGGGCGCGTCGCGCGCTGGCGGCGCCGGCGGGCGATCGCCGACCCCGCATTTTCCGTCGCCGCGCGAACCGCTCGCCGCGACGCGAGATCGCTCGGCGAGCGAGAGTCGAACGCCGCGCGCACCTTGCGGTCCCTCGACGCCGCGAGAATCGCCGAGCCGACGCCGCGACTCGTTCGGGACGGCGGCGCGCTGAATCGTGGGTGACGTCGGGAATTACGCCGACGAATCCACCGAATCGCGATGGATTTCTTGTACGCTTCGGCGGAAGTGCACACGCTGCCGCCGCGAAAACGCCTGGCGTGCGTGCTGCGAGACGTGGCGCACTCGCCGACGGATTTGGGGAGTAAGAAGGCGCGTCTCGCGGGGGAGGCGTACGTGCGAACGGCGCTGCGGGACCCGCGGTTGTTGGGCAAGGCGTTGGAGATCGTGAGCGAGGAGCGATACGACGTGGACGGAGGCAGTAGCGATAGAGAAAACGGTGGCGCGTCGGCGTCGACGAAGAGTAAGAAGGGACCGCGGAATATGAGCTCTTCGTCGCTCAACACGGCGACGGCGACGACGGAGAAGAAGAAGAAGAAGCTGTCGACGAAACGCGATCGCTCGACGACACCGGCGTTGAAATCTGACGAAGATGACGACGATGCGTCTAACGCGGAACCGAAAGAGTTGACGGACGAACAGATGGCGATGAAGTTGCACTTGGAGATGAACGCCTCGCCGCGCATGAGCAGAGGCTCTTCGCGGTCGACTCAAATGCTCACCGGGCGCGCGCTCTTCGGGTAGAGCGAGCTTCGCGTCTGACGGCGCGCGCGCGCGCGATCGTCACTTGAACTCTGCTCATTGTATAGCTTATCTCGTCCGAAAGGCGCGAATGTAAACGAAAATTAATGCACTTCTTTGCGCTTGAACAAACGCAGCCGCCACTTTTTTCGCCACGCCACGCCGACACTCTCACGCGCGCTCGGTCTCCGTTCCGTCGCCGATGCGCCCGCAAAACGAAAGAGCACCCGAGGGTGGCGTCAAGCGCAAATGGGTCAAGCGCTCGGGCGGTAAACACGCCGCCGCCAAGCGCCCGAGCGTGAAGAATCAAATTCGAAGCATCGAGCGCCTGCTCAAGCGCGAAGGAATACCGCCAAAACTGCGCGAGGAGAAAGCGCGCGAGCTGGAAAAGCTGCGAGACGCTGGGAAAGAGAACGCTCGAATCGAACGGGAGAAGAAACTGTCGACCAAGTATCACAAGGTGAAGTTTTTCGAGCGCGTAAAGTTGACGCGGCGAAAGGAGCAACTGGAGAAGAAGCGAGACGACGACGGGGCGTTGGGTGCGGATGAATTAGACGAATTGGCGCGAGTGAAGGAAGATTTAGAGTACGTGATGAACTTTCCGAGAGGGGAGAAGTATGTGAGCGTGTTGGTGAAGGAGGGAGATACAGAACACGCGACGAAGGAACGCGCGAGGCTCCGGAAATTGGTCAAGGCGAACTTGGCGGCGTCGGCGGCGCTCGGAGACGAGAACGAGGGCGGCGCGGACATGGCGGCGCAGGGCGATGCTGCGATAGATGCCGAGCAGGACGACTTCTTCTTGAATGAATCCGACGATGGAAACGATAGTGATTCGAGTTCGTCGAGTTCGTCGAGTTCGTCGAGTTCGTCGAGTTCGTCGAGTTCGTCGAGTTCGTCTTCTTCAAAGAAAGCTCGCACGCCCGTGCACATTCCAAAGAAAGAACTTCCAGTGACTAAAGACCCGATTTACATCAAGAATCACGCTCAAAAACTCGTGGAGCGAAGTGAACGCGCCAAGGCGGAGGCGAGCAAGGATGGCAGCAACAAGCCACATCGCACGCGCGCGGAGGGTGGTCGCAAGCGGCGCAAGAAATGACGACTCGTTTCGTCATCAAAATAGCAAACTAGTCGAGCTCGGTGCTATCTACGGTACTAAACTACGCATCACATCTACTTTGTCGCGGCGACGTCTTCGCCGTAACCGCTCGCGTCCCAAATCGCCACCGACGTCAGCAGCGCGTCTGGTTCGTCCCACCCGCTCGCCGCGACGTCGAATTTCACCCCCAGATGATCGTACGACAACCAAATCATCCTACCTTGCCCACCCTTGCTCGTCGGCTCGCCGAGTTTCCGCACAACGTCCGCCGCCGCGCTCGTCAGCGCCACGCCCGTCGGCAAGCCGCCCGCGTACGTCCCGAACCCATCGCACCCCGCGTAGCAGTGCACGCAGTCCAGCTTCCCGCCCTCGAAGCACAACGATAACCCGTGCGGCCTGTAGTTGACGTACTCGCAGCTCGGGGCGAAAGTTTTCGAGTCGGACGGCGCGTCGCGAATGCCGAGCGAAAGCAAAAAATCGCGCAGTTCTGGCGCGTGTTTCGTCGCGCCCAGGGCTCGGCGAAGCGCGCGCGCGGTGTCGTCTTCGTCGCCGTCGTTCGCACCGCTCGTGGACGGTCGGTCCGACATCGTCGCGGCGCGCCGGTGAGTGTGGTGCGCTCTACGAATTCATTGTTGTTACACGGCGGCGCCTTCGTCGCTCAATTGCTTCCACTTGGCGCAATTCAACAGCGTCGGGACGAATATGATGGAATACGCCACCCACAGGTTTGGTTCGAACGGGAAATCGACGAGGAGCGAGCCGTACTTGACGCCTGCGGAGGCGACGGCGGAGACCAAGGCGAGCTTGAGCAAGAGCACGGCGTCGGAATCCGCGGCCCACGCGGCGCTTAAATCTTCCCAACCCTTCAAAGACTCGGTGCCGATGGAGATTTCGATGACTTCCACTTCGTCGTTAACGTCCGTTTCCGTCGGCATCGGCATCGGCGGCGACGGCGTCAACATTCGTTCGCCCTCCTTGGCGATGCGATACGACGCGAGCGCGCACGTGGTGTTGCCGACGACGGTCAAGAGCGCTTGCATCGCCACGACGCTGTTTAGCGCCGGGGCGTTGTAGAACAAGTGAAACGTACACGCCGCGATGCCAGAGGCGTGACACGGGATCATCCCAAGCGTCAATCCCTTCCATGCCGGTCTCTTGGTCACCTCCGCGTACTCCCACGCCAATCCCATCGCGATCAACCACTCAACCAAGCTCGACACGTGAATCACCCACGTGGGCAAGCTCAACGCATTCGCGGGCTCGACGTGCGGCCACGTGGAATCCCAAGTCGCTACCGTTCCAGCGATCTCTGTTCCCGCAAACGCATCCGTCGCGCCGAAAATGGCGCTCGAAGCCGCCAGCGCGCAAAACAACGCCGCGCCGATGTCGCCCAAACTCGTTTTCCTCCGCCGCTTCCCGTCTCCATCTCCCCCCTCGCTCGCCTCGCGCAGGCCTTGCCGAAAACCGAGCACGATGAACACATTCGTCATCGTCAGGAGCGACTCCGCCACCCCGTGCAACACGTCGACGTTCGCCAATATCTCGTCGTACTCGACCTTTGCGTAAATCGCAAACGGAATCGTCCCGAAGACAAACGCGAGCAAGAATCGGAATCCAAAGAGCGTCCCGCGCGGGCACCGCGCCTCCGGCTTGGCCAAAAAATACAGAAATCCGAGGTACGGGAACAACGACGCGCCGAACAGGCCGCCTTCGACCTGTTCCCACGTCGCCGCCGTCACTCCCAGCGCGTCGACGAGCGTCGGGTCCGCCGCGCGCGTTCGCGCCGCGCGTTCACCCCGTCTCCCGACCGGCGCCGCGGACGCGCGCGCGCGCGCGCGACCATCGACCCCATCGCGCGTCGTCGTCGCCGCGCGTCGCGCGCGTCGCCGTCCCGCCGTCGACGCCGTCGCGAAATCGACTTTTCGTCGTTCCGCGACCCCGCGCGCGCGCGCCGTCGCCCGCGCGCGCGCCGTCGTCACCGCGCGCGCCGTCGCCATCGCCTCGCGCGCCGCGGGCGCCGCGCCGGCGCGTCGCGGTGTGTCGACGGGCGCGCGCGCGTGCGCGCGTCACAGCGCGACGCGATAACGTCCCGACGATGACTTCAATCGCGTCCTCGACGGCCGCCGCGGCGTCCGCGCGCGCGCGCGCGACGCCCGCGCGACGCATCGCGCGCCGCGTCGCCGCGCCGGGGCGCCGACGCGCGCGAAACGCGCCGCGCGCGAGAGAGAACGGCGACGACGATGACATCACCAAGCGCAGGGATTTCGACGTGTCGAGCGAGCTGGAGGCCGACATAGCGCGCTACGCCGAAGCCAAGGCGCGCGAGACGAGCGCGGAGGAAGCGTCGTCGAGCGCGAAAGCCGCGCCGGGGGCGATGGACGGCGTGAAGGAGGCGATCGATACGTTTTTGTTGTATGATTTTTTCGTCATCTTGTTCATCCTGGCGTGGCTCGTCGTCGGCGTCGGGTTGCGGTTGAGCAAAGGGAACGGGCTGTCGTACGATGAACCGTTTTTGGGGACGTGGTTGTTTTTGTGGCCGTTTTTGTTTCAGCCTTTGCTCGGGGTGCACATGCTGGCGACGCTGGTGTCGCCGGCGGTGGGGTGGGCGGCGAAGCGCGGCATCGTTTCCGAGGACGCGTGGCGGTGATATTACACGTACGAGTACCAGAAATTGTTATTACGATACTTTAACTTCACATCGTGTGTCCGCGGTGACCGTCGTGCGGGCGCTCGAGCGGGCCGTAGAGCTCTTTGCGTCCGGCGAGTTTCATGAAGTGACGAGCGCCGTCGACGAGATTTTCCGAGTGCGAGTACAAAGAACCGCCGATGAGAAGTAATAAATCGGGGCCGTACACCTCGCGCATCTGAGCGATGCGCTCGAGCGTCATGCCACCGCCCGGGGAAGGTAAAATGGCGGGCAAATCCCCCATCACTCGCGTGCACCCGACGTTGATGGCCTTGCACTCGTCCACGCTGAATCCGAACCGCCCGCCAAAAGACGGGAAGACGGTGGCGTCCGCACCGGCCAACCGGGGCAATAACCCGAGGAGGACTTCGTGACTAAAGCCCGCTATTCTATTTGTGCTCCCTCCGCCTAGCATGCACCCGAGCAACGCGGGATGAGCGATGATGGGGAGGTTGAAGCTCGGGTCTGCGGCGAGCTCGCGCATGGCGTCCAAACCCGTAATGCCGGGAATCATCAACACCGCGCCCGCGCCCGCCTGTCTCGCAGCGTGCGCGCGGGAAATGATTAAATGCGCGGGAGCGTTAATGCACGGGGCGTAGAGAACGTTTCGACCGGTCTCTGCGTTGGCGCGCGCTACAGCGGCAGCGCACATTCGAACTCGTTCGTTGTAAGGGCTGTACGGCTGGTCCGCAAGTCCGTGGTCATCCTTGATGATGTCGATCCCTCCCTTGGCAAAACCGTACGCAATTTCTGCGAGCTCTTGGCTAGATAATCCCATTGGTTTGAGCGCCGTCATCACCAGAGGCCCTTCGGGCACGCGGAGCAAACGACGAAGACCGTGAACGCCGAATCGTGGCCCAGGGTACTCGCGCAGCATGGCGCGCGGTAGTTCGACATCGACGACCATCACGTTCTCTTTCATGCTCGTGTTGCCGAAGATAACGTTCACGAGCTGTGTTAACTCCCCACCCGCAGTGTCGGCGTGATAGCTGACAATCGCGTTCCAGGCGTCCGGACGACGAGCGTGCGGTCCGGTCTTCGGCTTCGTCAAAGACTCCAATCGACCGACGACATGCTCTCGAATCCAAGTCCCTTCCGGCACGAGCGACGCTGGTAACTCCACAGTCTGCTCCAAACAAATTTCTAAAACCTTCTCGCGAGCTGCCGCTTCGCAAGGGGCGAGGAGCAAGTACGTCACCTCAAATCTATCAGCTTCGTCGCCGAGCCTCTTCCTCGACGACGTCGTCGCGCTTCTCAAGTTTTTCAAATCGCTCGGCGAACTAGCAAACATGGCTTGAAAATCAGGCGCGATGACTTGAAATCGATCGCTCGCGCCGTGCCGCCCTTCGGCGTAAGAAATCGACGACTGCGACCTCCCGCGCATCTTGGCCAAATCCGCCGGTGAGCTGGCAAACATGCTCGCGAACGCATTCGCGCGCTCTCGCGCGTCCGCCGCCACCTTAGCAACCTCCACGCGCGATCCACGCGCGGTACCACCGACGTCCGACCGTCGCATCTTGGCCAAATCCGCGGGAGAACTCGCGAACATTTCACTGAAGCTCACCGCTTCCTTCTTCGGCTCCGCCGCGTTCGCGGCGCCGTCGTGACGCGATGGCGATCCGAATCCATTCACGCGTTCGCGCGCCTCCATTCCCGTCACCGTCGTGGTCGCAGCGCGCATCTTCTTCAACGATGCCGGAGACGCTAAAAACATATCGCCGAACGCCGACGCCAAATCCTCTCTACTCGCCGTCGGCCGCGTCGGCGTCCCCGTCGGCGTCCCGACCCCTCCGGACGCCCGCTCCGCCGTCGATCCTCGCATCTTCTTCAGCGACGCTGGCGAACACGCGAACATGTCATCGAACGCGCCCGCGACCGCGCGCGCGCGTTCGTCTTCGTCGTCGCGTCGCATCGACGGGAACGCGATGGGCGAGTAGTCGCGCGCGGGCGACGCCGTCGACGACGCGTGCGGCGCGTGCGACGCTCTGAGCTTGGTCAGCGACGCGGGCGAGCACGCGAACATGTCTTCGAACGACTTGGGCGCCATCGCGAGAGGCGCGGACCGATGACGGCGCGATGTGGAGACATCTCGTCGATCGCGAACGGCGGCTGGATTTGGATAGCCCGGAGTCGCTGGCGGAGTCGTCGGCGGAGTCGCGAAAGCCGGAGGCGAGACGTTGGATAAAATATAGGTGGGTGGTGTTACAAAGTACGATGAACAAATGTTTTAATGTCTGCGCACGCGATGCGTTGCGAATCGATTGTTTGTACAACGAACGTCGGCGCGTGACGGATGCGGCGCGAGGAGGCGGCGCCTCGGGCTCGCGGAATCATCCGTCGGCTTCGGTTTCGTAATTGTCGAGGAAATCGTTGAGGATATTGGTGAATTGAGCGATGAAGCGCTTTTCGGCGATTTCATCGTCAGCCAAGTCGTTCCAAAACGAGCCGTTTTCTGGAGATTTATGCACCAAAAGACCACGTTCGGAACGCCCCTCGGCGATGGCCGTCGACGCCGCTTGCGCGGCAATCTTTTCAATGTCCGACTTCCTGTTGGACATCTTTCGACTGAGCATGGAGGCTATGTTCGCTGCGGTGAAATTACGACGTACGGCCTCTTTTAAGACCAAAGTACACACGCGAAGAACGCGTTCTGAGGAGGCTTGAAGCTCGATGTCGTTTTCTCGCAAGTACTCGACGTCGGCGTCGGCGTCGAGCATAGCGACGTACTCCTTGACGTCGTCGCTGTATGGAATGGATGCTTGGGGCCAGAACTCCCACTCGAAACACACGTCTTCGAGTGTGTGCGGAAGCGCGTACCCGTGGTCGATGGGAATCAACGCGACGATGTTGCCATTCTCGTCGCTACGGCACAAAATGTTTCCAGCGTTACGGTCCGTGTTCGCCAAGCGAATATCAAGAACGGTAATCTTGTGCACTTCTTCCGTAGGAAACATGCTTGGGCCATACTCCTCTGCTTCAGCGGTGTTTTCGACGTACTCCTGAAGCGAGCCGAGCTTTCCATCATCCTCTTCAGTCCCATCCGTCAAGTTGACGAGAGACGTCGCGGGAACGCCGGCGAAACCACCGTGATCGAGCAAGTATGCCGCAACTTCACGCGTGGCACCTTCGCCGACCTTCGTCCCTTTGCGCATACCCTCGCCATTATGGCTACTTCGGTGTCCTCTGGGATTGTTCGGTGCGAACGGTTCTTCGTCCGCCGGTTTGAACACGGCGGCAGGCTTGCCATCGATGCCCTTCAAAAAGTACGCGCCGCCGTTGCCTCCTTGCGAAAGCTGAGGGGCGTTACCCATGAGTAAACCTTCTCGCGCCATGTCAAACGAAGCTGAAAGCGTACCAGGGCTACCGAAAGGCGTTATCGGCGCACTCGGTGGCGATATGGAGTCAGCTGTCACGCTACCGCTTTGCCGATACGAATTCAGCGCGGCTCTTGCTCCCCAAGACGAAGCAATAGGCATACTGCGGCCACCGAAGGAGTGGGCGCCAAACGTCGCGGAATGTGGCGATGGAATCGCCATAGAATTCGTGTTCGAACTTCGTCGCGGCGATATTCGCGGCACGTGCGGACGCAACTCGAGCGATGTACCTTCGCGTCCGCCGTACGAGCTCAAGGGACCGTTCCGCAAGCCGCGTCCTGGGTAGATGGAAACGCTACCACTTCGAAGATGGGTGTACTGCGCGCTATCCACTGAACCAGGCTTGACCATGTGAAGTTGATCGCGAAACGTCTCCGCAGTCTTATTGACGTTGAGACGAATCTCCAACTCGCTATTCCCACGCATCGACACGTTGACGTTTGCGTCGCGCTTGACGAACAAATGTATCAACGCGTTGTGCTCCAAACCTTGGCTTTCGATCGTGGAATCATTATCCAACTCTTTACCACGCAACACCATGCTCATTCCCGTCGATAAGTCCACGTTGTCTAGCAACTTTTCCTTGGACGATTCCAAGTCGTCCGCCGTAGCGACCAAGCGCTTGATCTCGCCGACGGTTTGCGATCTATTCAGAGGCAACCAATACTCGCGCTCGTCGATGTCTCCCGCCTCGTTTACGTTCACGACCGCCTTAACTCGAATGTACTGCAAATCGGCGAGTTTCATCACCACTTCGCGGTACTCGTTCGGATCGTCGAGCTTGTTATACAATTCGTCCCGACTGATATCAGCCGGCAAAGACGACTCGCCGAGCAACAGTCGACTCGAGCGCGAGAACACGTGTCTATGTTTCGTGAACCACTCGGGTTTCATGCTCAGCGTCAACGACGTCACCATTTGCGATCGCAAAACTTCCACCGGTTTCGACGACCCGTTCTTCAGCATGATTCTAATGTCGTGCTTCGGCGCGACCAACTCGTCCGCGTTCAACAAACTCTCACCGAATTCCCCGCTCCCCGATCCCGCGCGCGCGAGCGGCGACGTCACGACCGTCGTCGGCGATCCCTCATCGCTCTCCGCGACATCCTTGACGACGTCCTTGACGTCGAAACCCAACGCCACGCGCGCCGGCGTGTTCCTCGCCTCTCGCCGCGGCGTCACCAGCACGGGCCCGGGATCGTCCGGCGCCATCGTCCGTTCGATCGTTCGATCGACCCAGCGACCGATCTTCGCGCGCGCGCGCGCCGTCCTCGCCCCCCCGCGCGCTCGACCGTCCGCGTTCGCGCGTCCCGCGCGCTGGGCACCGTCGGCGTCGATCGAATTCCCCCCCCCACGCGCGCGCCGCGCGTCTCTCGACGCGTCGCTCGCGTCGCGCGCGCGCGCGATCGCGTTCCCGCGCGATCGCTCGCGCGCGCGACCTCG
>Ga0222715_10005550_pt1 | contig 10743 bp, 7 predicted proteins | sample C33_9DmetaG_FD_165056 | JGI IMG/M metagenome (GOLD analysis project Ga0222715, IMG submission 165056) | Estuarine water microbial communities from San Francisco Bay, California, United States - C33_9D | ecosystem: Environmental > Aquatic > Marine > Unclassified | place: USA: California... | reverse complement strand
GGTCATGAATTTAGACTCTGCTGAAGACATATGGCCTTTGGCTCGAGCGTTATCATTAGCGGGCTAACATCTCTTATTTGTGCTGATTAGACCGATACAAATTCACATCATCCTAGACAGCACAGCGCCGAGATTACTAGCTTGTTAGATAATAAATGCCTGAGCTACTGAAAGCAGACACCTGCTTATGATCTAGCTCTTACCAGCGCTTCAACCAAATACATATGCATGAAGTGTTTCCTGAACTTCTGTCCGAAGCTCATGCCATTTCTTTGGGCCGCCATAGTAAGCCAGGCTGCCAGGAGCGGCTGCGCCCTCGCCATTATAGTAGCTAAGGCAGTCCCGAAGTGGACGAGTTAAGAGATCAGCCTCGGCGCAATGTTTTGCATATGCATTTTCTGGGTCTGATTTGATGTCGATGAGGGTGTGACCTTCATTCCGCATTTTAGTTAGGAGCCATGTGACATAGTCCGTGTGACTTTCAATGCCTCGGATGAAGTTGAATTGACCACCACCACCCTGAGGCCCTGAAAGAATGAATAGATTTGGAAACCCTTCAGAATGAATCCCCAAGAAGGTTTTAACCCCCTCTGTATCCCATTTTTCATTTAAACTTCGTCCGCCACGACCAACTATCGAGGCAAAAGTTGACTTTGCCATCCACTCAAATCCAGTCGCGTATATGAGCACGTCAAGTGGATATTCTTTTCCATTATGAACGACGCCTGACTCATTGATTTGTTTGACGCCGTGCGGAGCACAGTCAACCAAATGCACGTGCTCTTTATTAAAAGCAGGCAGGAATTCATCGTGGAAGGTAGGCCGCTTGCAGCCATACGGATAGTAAGCCTTCAGAGAAGCCGCAGTTGCAGGGTCTTCAACCACGCTATCCACACGAGCTCGGATCTGTTCCATTATTCGGAAGTTAGTGTTCAGCTGAGCTTGTATCCGTTCCTCAGCACTGAGCTTGCCTGTGTGCGTCTTCCTAACTTTGTAATCTGTTGCTTCACCTGAGAGAAAAGCATCGTTTCCTTGAAGCGCGACACGACCAGAGTCGATCATTGCCAATCGATCGCGTCGCTTCTTTGACCAGTCTTCCTCCTTTGCCCACTGTGCGCGTTCTTCATCTGTAGTTGCGCGCTGGTCGCGCACGTCAACGGAGGAGGGGGTGCGCTGAAATACAAATAGCTCTCCGGCTATCTTCGCAAGTTCTGGCACTGCTTGGACTGCAGTTGCACCTGTTCCTATGATGCCGACGCGTTTTCCTTCCAAGTCTACATGATAATTCCACCTGGATGTGTGAAAGCTTTCTCCTTTGAAGGTTTCCATTCCGTCAATGCGCGCCAAGCGCGGTGTGGTGAGGATGCCATTTGCAAGAATAAGATAACGCGCTTTCATTTCATCGCCACGATCAGTCTTGATCGTCCAGCGCTGTGATCCTTCGTCCCAAAGAGTGTCTTGCACCGTGGTGTGGAAAAGGCACTGATCGTAAAAGCCAGTGCGATTGGCGATCATTTGGCAGTATTCTAGGATTTCAAATCCTGAGGCAAATTTCATAGAGGGGATGTAGCCCATCTCTTCCAAAAGAGGCAGGTACGAATAACTTTCTACATCACAAGCAATGCCGGGATACCTATTCCAGTACCAAGTGCCTCCAACATCACCTCCTTTTTCGCAAAACCGGATGTCAGTGATGCCAGCCTTAGAAAGCTTATACCAAAGTAATAATGCAGCGAAGCCGGCGCCTACTATCACAACTTCACATTCATCATTGAGAGCTTCACGAGGCACTGGTGCGGTTGAGTAAACATCCTCCAAATAGTGGGCAAACTCTCCTTCCATGCGCATGTAATCGGCTGCACCCCGACGAGCTTCTTTGAAAGCCTTATACTTTTCTTGCTCTTCAGCCGAGAATTTGGCACCTGGTGGGGGTGGGGGAAGTGTCTTCAGTTTTTCATCGTCTATTGCCGAATATCCCTTACCGGTGATTTTTTCAGTTGCCTTGGCAGCACGCGTGTTGAAGCGTTTGCGACCAGTTGCCGGATTAATTGAGATAGCTTCCATAGCGATACTTACCTGAATGAATAGTTGTGCTTCTGTAGTTTATGTTAGCCCTTCTTGTTATGAAAACCAGTGTGTGAAGAGTATCTTTTTGCCAATAGAATTTTTTGCTTTCAAAAGGGATGTGGGGACTAGGAGGGCACTGTATGTCAAAATCTAAACCCCGTCAGGACTTCGACGCTATAATCATAGGTGGCGGTATTTCTGGCATGTTTATGGTTTACCGTTTGCGTTCGCTTGGGATGAAAGTAAGGGCGTTTGAGAACGGTTCAGATGTAGGCGGTACTTGGTATTGGAATCGCTATCCTGGAGCACGGTTTGACAGTGAAAGCTGGACTTACGGATATACCTTTTCGAAGGAATTACTGCAGGAATGGGACTGGACAGAGAATTATTCGCCACAGCCCCACACTCTAAAATACCTTCAATATGTTGCCGATAAATTCGACCTGCGCCGTGATATGACCTTCAATGCAAATGTAGTAGCTGCCCACTTTGATGATTCCGCTACTATGTGGACCATTACACTTCAGGATGGTCGAAGGTTTTCAGCGCCGATCTTGGTAACTGGACTAGGGCCATTATCCGCCCATACGCTTCCGAATATAGACGGTCGTGATGAATACCAAGGGCAGGCGGTGCATACCGCTCGGTGGCCTAAAGAGGGCGTAGATCTCAATGGCAAAACCGTAGGCATCATTGGAACTGGTGCTTCAGCAATTCAGGCTATACCGGAAATTGCAAAACAAGCGGGACAACTCACGGTCTTTCAACGAACACCGAATTGGGCAGCACCTCTGCATAATGCCAAAATATCTAAGGCAGAGATGGAGGAAATTAAAACTAGATACGATGAAATATATGCTTCATGCAGAGATACAGTTGCTTATTTTATTCATAACCCAGACCCACGTGGCACCTTTGAAGTAACCGAGGAAGAGCGGGTTGCGCATTGGGAAAAGCTCTATGCATCGCCTGGTTTTGGTATCTGGCTTGGAAATTTCCGCGATATTCTCACGGACGAAAAAGCAAATGCGCTGATGACGGAATGGGCTGCAAATAAGGTTCGGCAGCGTGTTAGAGATCCAGTTATTGCTGAGCGTTTAATTCCGAAAAACCACGGCTTTGGAACACGGCGTCTGCCGCTGGAGAGCGGTTATTTCGAAACCTATAACCGAGACAATGTTGAGCTTGTCTCAGTTCTCGAAGAGCCGATCAAACGGATCACAAAAACTGGCGTAAAAACAAGTAATCGAGAGTTTGATTTTGATATTCTAATTTATGCCACAGGATTTGATGGTGTTGCGGGACCGTATGACCGTATAGATTTTCGCGGACCAGATGGGCGTAAGCTGATCGATGATTGGAAGATCCTTCCCCGCACATTTTTGGGTGTCCAAGCCGAGGGATTTCCAAATCTTTTTATGGTGCTCGGCCCCCACACGGCACGCGGCAATATTCCACGAAACATTGAAGAAATAGCCGACTGGGTGGTCGGCCTGATAAAATTCATGCGTGATAAGGGTTATCAGCGCTGTGAGCCGCGCCCTGGCCCCGTTGAATCCTATACTCAAGAAGTTCTAGAAGTAGATGCCCTCTTGCTGTCTTCAAAAGTTCCAAGCTGGCAAACGGGTGTCAATCGGAATGTCGAGGGGAAAAGCACTCCGCGGCCACTAGGATATAACGGTGGTGCGCCACGCTATCGTAAAAAAGCGGAAAAAGTAGCTGCCGGAGGCTATCAGGAATTTAGATTTTTATAGACTTAATGCAACGCTAACAAACGACGACTTAAAGGCATTCTTTGAAAAACCGCGCCGCAATGTTGGTAGCGGAGGAGGGATTTGAACCCCCGACCAAGGGATTATGATTCCCCTGCTCTACCACTGAGCTACCCCGCCATTTGCACAAACGATTTGGTATCTGTTTGGACGGCGTATATGGCGGGGGCAGGGCTAGCTGTCAAGGCAGCTAGGGCTGGAATTGCGGAGCGCCGCCCAACAATATGAGCTAACGGCCCCTAGAATTAGGTCTATATGTACTGATAAGGGAATATCGTCATTGTGATTTGGCTTTAATCCCTTTTGCTAAAAATGAATAAGGAATTATGCTGCTTACGCAGAAGGAGGCTCTGCGGAGATAATCCAGCCTCCTCCAAGAACGCGGGTAGTTTGGTTTATGTCGTAAAAAACACAGGCCTGACCCGGAGCAACACCAAATTGGGGCTCCTCTAAAACAGCAATCAGTCGTCCCTCGTTATTCCGCATCAGCATTGCTTTTTCTAATGGTGCTGCGGATCGCAGTTTAACAAAGACTTTTGACCCTTCTGGCTTATCTGAACCAAGCCAATTTTCATCAGACAGTAGTACTGTCTTTGCCGCCAATGCGGATCTTGGGCCAACAACAACTCGGCGCTCATCCGCTGAAATTTTAACTACATATAAGGGATGCGAACTGCCCCCTATATCGAGACCCCGTCGTTGGCCAACAGTGAAACCGATTACCCCCTCATGTTGACCTAATACATTGCCATCCAGGTCAACAATGTCACCTGGTTCAATCGCTCCCGGTCGCAGTTTGGCGACAACATCCTGATAACGGCCATTAGGAACAAAACATATATCTTGGCTATCGGGCTTTTCCGCAACTGCCAAGTTAAAGCGATGTGCGTGGGCTCTAGTCTCGGTCTTACTCATCCCACCGAGAGGGAAACGAAGGTAATCGAGCTGTGCGGGTGTAGTAGCAAAAAGGAAATAACTTTGATCTTTGGCAGGGTCCGCCCCCCGATGTAACTCTGTTCCTTGGGTGCCTACTTTTCGCTGGACGTAGTGGCCTGTCGCCAGCGCTGATGCGCCAAGATCACGCGCAGTTTCAAGAAGATCTTTGAATTTTACAGTTTGATTGCAGCGCACGCATGGAATTGGAGTTTCGCCACGCAGATAGCTATCCGCAAAATCATCCATTACGCTTTCTCTAAACCGGCTTTCGTAGTCGAGGACGTAGTGGGGAATGCCAATACGATCGGCCGCTTTGCGAGCGTCATGGATGTCCTGGCCTGCGCAACATGTTTTACCCGTTGGCACCGCCGCCCCATGGTCATAGAGCTGCAGAGTCATCCCCACAACGTCATAGCCAGCCTCATGCAACAAAGCTGCGGTAACGGTGCTATCGACGCCTCCGGACATGGCAACAACTACCCGAGATTGGCTGGGTTTGCCTGAAAGTCCGAGATCTATTTCTGGGGCAGCGCTCAAAACATCAACCTTTGGCATAACCAGCAAGTTTCAAAGCATCTTCAATTTCCTGAAGAATGACTGGATCGTCGATAGTGGCTGGCATTTTAAACGTTTGGCTGTCTGCTATTTTCTGCATAGCTCCGCGAAGGACTTTGCCTGATCGTGTCTTAGGAAGCCGCTCTACAACAATTGCCGTTTTAAATGCGGCCACGGGGCCAATTTTTTGACGGATCAGCTGTACGCATTCTCCCTGAATATCTTCGTGGGGGCGATTGACGCCTGAAGACAAGACAAGAAAACCAATCGGTGATTGACCTTTAAGGTCATCGGCAACACCAACTACTGCACATTCTGCCACATCTGGATGACTGGAAAGCACTTCTTCCATCGCTCCTGTAGAAAGACGATGGCCTGCAACGTTTATGATGTCATCAGTTCGCGCCATAACAAATACATAGCCATCCTCGTCTATGTACCCTGCATCTGCAGTTTCATAATAACCCGGAAAAACAGTAAAATAGGCCTTAAGATAGCGTTCATGAGCGTTCCAAAGTGTTGGGAACGAGCTAGGGGGCAGTGGTAGTTTTGCGCAGAGTGCTCCTATCTTACCGGGTTCCACCTCGTGACCTCCTTCATCAAGGACGCGTAGGTTCCAGCCTGGAGCTGGTTTTGTTGGAGACCCATATTTGATTGGTAATATATCAACACCAGCATAGTTGGCTGCGATAGACCAGCCAGTCTCTGTCTGCCACCAATGATCTATAACCGGAACTTTGAGCTGTTTCTCAGCCCATTGTATCGTATCCGGATCTGAGCGTTCTCCGGCGAGGAAGAGTGTACGAAAACCTGAGAGGTTATAACTCTTGATGAGTTTGCCTTCAGGGTCTTCGCGTCTAATAGCCCTAAAAGCTGTCGGCGCGGTGAACAACGCTTTCACATCGTAGTCTTGGATAATCCGCCAAAACACACCTGCATCTGGTGTGCCAACCGGCTTCCCTTCAAATAATACCGACGATGCTCCATAAAGCAGTGGCGCATAAACAATATAGCTATGGCCAACAACCCAACCAACATCGGATGCCGCCCAATATGTTTCGCCAGGTTCAACGCCGTATATGTGCTTCATCGACCAATATAGAGCAACCATATGGCCACCGTTGTCGCGCACTACTCCCTTGGGTTGTCCTGTAGTGCCTGATGTATAAAGAATATAAAGAGGATCTAACGCTGATACTTGGACGCAATCGGCAGGTTCAGCGGTTTTCATTGCTACATTGTAGTCGATATCGCGCCCAGCAATCATGCTCGCCTCAGCCTGTTCGCGCTGCACAATTACACAATGGTCAGGCTTATGTTTGGAAAGTTCGATGGCTCCATCCAACAAAGGTTTGTACTCAACAATACGGCCGGGCTCGATTCCACAAGAGGCGGCTATTATTGCCTTAGCGCCACTATCTTCGATCCGCACAGCAAGCTCGCTCGCAGCAAATCCACCAAAAACTACAGAGTGTATTGCCCCGATCCTAGCGCAAGCCAGCATTGCTACGGCTGTCTCAATAATCATCGGCATATATATAATCACCCGGTCACCCTTGGTGATACCAAGTTCTTTCAAGACGCCTGCGAATCTTGCTGTTTGGTCTAAAAGCTCTGCATAAGTTATGGCGGCTTTGCTGTCAGTTATGGGACTGTCGTAGTAAATTGCGACTTGATCACCCCGGCCGGCTTTTACATGGCGGTCAAGTGCGTTGTAGCAGGTATTGGTCTCTGCACCTCTAAACCAGCGTCTTGGGAATTCAGCATTGTCAGGATCAAGCACGGAGTCCCAGGGCTTGAACCAGTCAATCGCGCTTGCTGCTTCGCCCCAGAAGCGCTCTGGGTCTTCGATAGACATTCTGTGAAGGTCGTCATAACGAACGCTCATCGTGCTCCAGCCTGCCGCTATTAATCTATTTGTCCGATATTTAGGCCGATAAACATACAGAAACAATCAATTGTTAGGTATGCAGTGTTTGACTTGCAGCGAAACGCGCTGTCTCGCAGGATGTCACAGTCAAATGATTCAAAAATGCAGGAAACAATTCTATGGGTATCTTGGACGGTAAGGTGGCGTTGGTTACGGGTTCGGGTCGGGGAATAGGGCGTGCAATAGCGCTTGATATGGCTAAGGCTGGCGCCAAAGTTGTGGTTAATGATTTGGGCGCAGCTCTGGATGGGGGTGAGGGCAGTGCCGGTCCAGCTGAGGAGACAGCGAGAGATATTAGGAGCGGCGGTGGCGAAGCGACCTTTAGCACGGACAGTGTGTCTGATCCCAAAGGTGCCGCCCGAATGGTTGAAGCAGCGATGGATGAATTTGGTGCTATCGACTGTGTTGTTAATGTTGCTGGGATACTGAGAGATGGGATGTTCCATCGAATGGAAACGGCCCAATGGCAAGCCGTACTCGATGTGCACCTAAACGGCTGCTTCAATGTCTCTCGCGCTGCAATCGAGCATATGCGTGAGAAAGGATCTGGTTCCTTCGTACATTTCACTTCTACATCTGGCTTGGTTGGCCAAATTGGCCAGGCGAACTACGCTGCAGCAAAAATGGGTATCGTTGGCCTTTCGCGAGTTATTGCCATGGAGGGTGCCTCCAAGGGAGTGCGCTCAAACTGTGTTGCACCCTTTGCTTGGACGCGGATGATTGAGTCGATCCCAATTAAATCAGATGAGCAGGCTCGGGCCTTTGAAGCTTTTCGCACTGGTGCCACTGCTGAGCATGTGGCACCGGTCGTGAGCTATCTTTGCAGCGATGCGGCATCTGGAATTAATGGGCAAGTCTTCGGTGTCCGTGGGAATGAAATTTATCTTTTCAACCAGCCAAGACCGGTAAAGACTATTCACAATGGTTTAGGTTGGACACATGAAGCTTTGGCTGCGACTGTAGAGCCGGCGATCCGTAATGAACTGACGAGTATTGACGGAACAGGCGAGTACTTCTCGTGGGACCCAATCTGAATTGAAAATTTAATAGAGGGAGTAGGCGGTGCAGTTTAGGCCTGTAATTTGGCCTTTTGTAAGCTGGTATTCCTGTTTCAATATGGAAAGCTGCTTTTAGAATAAGCTGCTTTCCTGTCGTGCACGGCCACTCTACGCTGATAAGGCAAAACAGAATTCAAAGAAGAGCAAGAACTTATGTCTGAGACGTCTTTTAACTCGCTTGCTGATATAATAGCCCACCGATATGGCGAAGGTGTCGTTGGCAAAGGTGACAGTGGGCGTGATATGCCTATTGATGATCCCTTGGCCAAATTCATTCTTCGGCGGACACACCGCCGATATACCGATGAGCCCATCTCTGACGAGCTGCTTGATGTCCTCTTCGCGGCGGCCTTTTCGGCAAGCGCCAAGTCAGACCTTCAGCAGGCTAGCGTTGTTGTGGTTAAGGACAAAGCGAAGCGGCAAGCCATTCAGGAGCTAATCCCATCAATGCCGTGGATTGGAAGTGCTGCTGTCTTCATGATTTGGGTTGGTGATAGTCGCCGTATACGTCGAATTTGTGAACACCGCGGAAAACCTTTTGGGAATGACCACCTTGATGCGTTCTTGAATGCGGCAGTTGATGCTGCGCTAGCAATGCAAACTTTTACGCTAGCCGCGGAAGCGAAGGGACTTGGCCTCTGTCCAATAAGTGTTGTTCGTAATCACTTAGACGCTATCAGAGATATTTTAGAATTGCCTCTTTACACATTCCCAGTTGCTGGTCTTTGCGTTGGATGGCCATCCCAAGAAGGGTTCATCTCGATGCGCCTGCCGCCCAAGGTGACCGTGCACACCGATAGATATGATGATTGGGACCTTGCCGAGGAAGTAGCAGGCTACGATCAACGTCGTGATGAGAGGTTTTCAATTCCTTCATCCAGTCACCGAATGAATAATGTGTATGGGGAGGCAAAGTTTTATGGTTGGTCTGAAGATAAGGCCCGCCAAGTCTCAACCGCAGAGAGGGATAATCTGGGGCGATTTGTGCGAGCTCAAGGCATCCGGACGGATTAAGTTAGAGTGAGTTTGGCCCGATGGTTTGGTGCTCACACAGGCGGGATTGGGCGAGCTTTTGCAAATCAAAATTATCGGATTTACCAGACCGGTAACGCTTTCAGTCTGATTGGAACTTGGGTTCAGAGGGTTGCTGTAGGGTGGCTCGCATGGGAGTTGACAAGGTCCGGCGCATGGTTGGGCGCGATTGCAGCCGCAGAGCTTGCCCCATCCCTTTTAATGGGACCAATAGGCGGGGCCTTTGCTGACCGAATGAGCCGGCTGACACTTTTGAAAATCAACCAATCACTGCTTTGTCTCGTTGCGCTTTCAATGGCGGTTCTTACACTTGCTGGAGTTATTACACCGTTACTATTGCTGATTTTGAACGCTCTAGCTGGCATAGTTGTCTCATTTGGTCAGCCAGCAAGACTCTCTATGGTGCGGTCTCTTGTAAAACCGGAAGACCTTCCGGCAGCCGTCGCTACTAATTCAATTTTATGGAACACAGCCCGCTTCATAGGGCCAGCGATTGCTGGCGTGGTAATTGCTCAGGCTGGTCCCGGTTGGGCCTTTGGGCTTAACGCTGTCTCATATTTATTTTTTCTCTTCGCCCTTCATCGTTTGTTATTACCCAGTTCGGAAGGGAAGGCAAAACATGGCGGCCTTTTATCAGATATGCGGGAGGGGATTGCCTATGTTGTTAAGCATCCTGGGGTTGGACCAATACTCCTTCTATTAATTGCCAATGCTATCACGGTTAGACCTTATGTGGAGCTTTTGCCGGGTTTTGCGGACAAGGTTTTTGGTCATGGCGTAGATGGTCTCGCTGCACTAACAGCCTCAGTAGGAATTGGAGCCATCTTCGCTGGCATTTGGGTTGGCGGCAGAAGCAGTTTTCATGGGCTAACCCGCTTTGCTATCGACGGTGTTTTGCTGCTCGCGCTTTCGGCAATTTTGTTCGCGGCAACAGAGAATTTTTGGGTTGGGATGATCGGTGCGTCTATCTCAGGTGCTGCAATGGTGATTTCCGGTGTGGCAATGCAGAGCTTAATTCAGCGTGCTACTGACCCATCGGTCCTATCACGGGTGTTATCTCTCTACGGATTGTGTTTTAGGGCCGGGCCTGCTGCAGGGGCGTTGGCTATGGGGGTAGCTTCTGAGTTTATAGGTTTGCGAGCCCCTGTGCTTCTAGGCGCCTGCTTGTGCCTGATCGCGTGGGGGTGGTCGAGGATGCGAATGGTGAAGATTGCAGAGACTTTGGAAAAGGATTTTTAACCGGGTCTTTTTCTGCAAGTAGTGCGGCTATGAGCTTTCATTGGTGTAGATACTTCATACTTATTGTTAAACAAAACCCGCTTGTAATTTCAGTAATTAACGACTGACCCCAACCTTTCTCTCGCGCCATAGAGCGAACAGTCCACTGCATATG
>Ga0222715_10005549_pt1 | contig 10745 bp, 6 predicted proteins | sample C33_9DmetaG_FD_165056 | JGI IMG/M metagenome (GOLD analysis project Ga0222715, IMG submission 165056) | Estuarine water microbial communities from San Francisco Bay, California, United States - C33_9D | ecosystem: Environmental > Aquatic > Marine > Unclassified | place: USA: California... | reverse complement strand
GACTTCCAATACATCTGGAAGCAGTCGGAAAGCTACGAGCCCAAGAAGGAGAAGAAGATCCAGTCGCTCTCAGCAGCGATGGATGTAGACGAGGACACCGTTCGTCAAAACCTGCCTGACTATGAGGCTCTGTTTGCCTCTCAGCAGCTTTACAACGACACAGTTGCTCGCAGTTACCCGACCTTCTACAGGAACCTCTCTAACACCCCTTTCGTCGCGGCGGCTCGCGACGACATGGGCAACCTGATTGAGACGGAAGGCTGGTGGAACGAGATCGCGAACGCCTACAACGTCGCCCGTGACACGGTAGCGATCGGCAACATCGGCACCCGCGCCATGTTGGATGGCCGGGATCTCTACCCTTACGAGCGACGCAAGATCGAGCGTGCTCGCCAACTGCAACGCGCTCACATGCAGAGCGAGCCGGGTCTAGTAGCGGCGTCCGCCGAACTGCTGGGCACGATGCAGGAGACGCTGGGCTACTCGCTGGCGGCTGGCGCAGCAGCCGGTGCTGTGTTCCCTCCTGCTGCTCCGTTTGTGTCCGGGGGCGTTGCGTTTGCTACCAGCTACAACCTTGAAGCAGGCAACCTTTACGCCGACCTTGTCATGGACGGCTACACGCCTGCCCAGGCTGCGGAGATCGGTGCTACCTACGGTGCGGTGATCGCAGGCTTTGAGGCAATAGGTCTGAAGGGTGCTGGCGCTGGACTCAAGGCACTGGGTCGAGAAGCCTTGAAGGGCAAAGCCAGCGACTTCTTGAAGAAGCAGACGGCGGGCGAAGCCTTCAAGCAGATCATCCTCAAGGACTACGCCTTAAAAGGGATCGGCCTGGAGGCGCTGACAGAAGGCGTGCAAGAGGTGTGGTCGGAACTCGGCAAGCGCCGCGCCTCTGAGCTTTACCGGCCCGACAACCTCTACGAGCCCGAGTATCTGGAGACGTTTGGGCAGGCTGCTTGGCACACTGCCAAGGGCATGGTTCTGCTGGGTGGCCTGCCTGCTGGTGGCAGGCTTGCTATCGAGAACATGCGAGCCGCCGAGTCGTTCCACGACGAGCGCGAAGCGGTCAGGGCAGCCGAGAACTACGCAAGGTCTAGGGCTCCCGAGGCTGCGGAGCAGGTCAGCCGTGAAGCCGGTGAGACGCTGCCGGATGACAAGTATTACCTCCGCGCTCAAGGCTTCATGGAGACGGTGCGCGACATCGAGCGTCAGGAGCGCGAGCAGGGCAAGCCCGAAGGAGGGTTCCGCCGCACGCTAGAGGAGTATCAACCGGGCCTGCTGGAGAAGTTGGAAGAGGCAGCGGCTCGCGACGGTGATGTCGAACTGTCCAAGACGGACTTCGACAAGGTGTTCTCGCAGACTGAGGCGTTCAAGGCAGCGTTCCAGCATGTCGCTCACAGGGAGGACGGCATGACCGTCCGCGAGCGCGAAGAGTTCATGGGCATCCGCGAGAAGATGACCAAGGACATGGAGGAGGAGCAGAAGGCTGAACTCCAGAAGATGGAGGAGGTCGAGGACGAGCTTGTCGAGATCCGTCAGGCTGTCCGCGCTGCTGTTGAGCCGGTGATCGGGGAGGAAGCAGCCAAGGGCATGGACGTAGCGGCGAACATGACCGTGCTAACGTCCTTCATCACGCGAGCGGCGGCGGTCCAAGGCATCAGCCCCAAGGAGTTCGTCGAACGCTACATGCCTGAGATCCAGCAGCGTGTGCTGGGCGAGGAGGCGGCGCAGGCAGCCCCTGTCATCGAGGTTGTCGAGGCAGAGCCTGAGATGTCTGAGGCGATGACGGAAGCCAACGAGGCTCCTGTCACCCGTGTCACGCCTGTCGTAGCGAGCGCGGCCACGGAGAACCCGCAGCGCCAAGCGGTAGAGCCTGAGCCTACTGCGGAGCCTGAGCCTGCGGCTGAACCTGCTGTGGTGGAAGAAGCCGCTGTCGCGCCTGCCCAGCCCCAGGTGCGTCGCATCCCCAAGATCAGCAAGGGAGCGATTGAAGCGATCCAGACTGCTGACATGGACGAAGCGCCCGAAGGCACTATCGGTGGCTCGTTCTTGGAGGGCAGCGAGGAGTTCCTTCAGTGGGCAGCAGACAGTCTCCAGCTTCGCATCGACTACCTGGAGTCGAGTGGCGTCGATCTCATCATGGAGAAGAACTCTCGGATCTCCGAGGGGTTCGCCGAGGCATCCAACAACAGGCGGATTGCTGCTCTTCAAAAGCAGCTAGACAAGCTAGAGAAGAGCCTGGAGAGAGTAGAGAAGAAGCAGGAAGAGGCGGTAGAGGTCGAGGCGGCCCCGACGCCTGAGCCCGCTCCTGAGCCTGCCGCCCAGCCCGGTCCTGCTGCGACGCAGTTGTTCGAGGGCGACGCCACGCCGGAACAGACCGCCAAGTTCTTGTCTCTGCTGCCTCCTCGTAACGCGCAAGGTCTATTCGACCTGTCCAACGAGAAGCGTCTTCCGAGGACTGGTCGCTTCGTCAAGATGCAGGAAGCCTTGATGGCGATGGACCGAGGCGAGATTACTCGCGAGCAGCGGGATGCTTTGGCCGACATCCTTAAGCCGGTCTTGGCTGACGACCAGATTTACGACGCTCCAACTAACGAGGAGATGTCGAACGCTCTTAAGCCTAAGCAGGTAGCCTTGCTGAACCAGAACTTGGAAGCTGGTCGGAGGGTTGGCGTCAGACTGGACATTCCTTCGACCAAGAAGGGTGCTCGAACCATCGCGGTCCACGATGTCGGTGCCAAGAGCAAGAAGGCAAAGGGCTACCAGCGGGGCGGAAAGGAGGTTAGTTACACCAACGTAGCCCGCCTCTCGAACGCCGAGATGGTGATGCACCAGGAGACGGCCAAGGCTGTCGCGCTTGGTGAGAACAAGGACAAGCTCGGCGTCATATACGGCGACTGGATGCCTACGACCGTAGAAGAAGCAACCAAGATCGCCCAAGAAGCCCTGACCGACCCTGCGTGGCGTCAGGTCGGCATTGACCCTGAGCGTCACGGTTACTACTACGACCGCAAGACGGGTGAGCCGCTAGTCAGCGCCGACGAGGTGGTGCAGGTCGGCAGTCAGGTGTTCGCGAAGAACGCCAAGGTGGCCGGGAAGGAGCAGTTCCTCTACAGCAAGGAGGCAGCGGCAGCGTTTGACGAAAGCGCCTACCGCCCCGAGGTTGTAGCCTGGGCCAAGGAGCAGTTCGGGGACCGCGTCGCCCCCAACGGCAAGCCTGTCTACCAGAACTTCGTGCGCTGGTTCGGGGACAGCAAGGTGGTAGACGAGGACGGTAAGCCGCTAGTGGTTTACCACGCGACAACCGCAGAGTTTTCTAAGTTTGATCGGCAGGCCGAAGGAAGCATGTTCACCTATGGCCGCGAGCCAGGATCAGGTGGCATCTTTTTTAGTTCGACCCCCTCTCCATATTTTACTGAAGGCTCTCGCGGTCAAGAAAAGGGGGGGAGAACTATACCCGCCTATGTGACGATCAAAAATCCAGCGATAGTGCCTAGGGGTTTATCTCTTGAGGAGCAAGCCAAGGCTCTGCGTGAAGCGGAAGAGCAAGGGCATGACGGTGCTATTATTGGAGAAGTTGAATACGTCGCCTTCGACCCCAACCAGATCAAGTCCACCCAGAACCAGGGCGACTTCAGCGCCGACCCTGGCATCCTCTACAGCAAGGAGGGCGACAAGAAGGTTCTAGGCACCGCCTCCTTCGAGGGCACGGACGCCATCCAGAAGATCCTGCTCGACCCCGACGCCAAGCCCACAACTCTGATGCATGAGTTGATGCACTGGAACTTGGAGTTGATGGCGACCATCGGCCTCGACATCGAGACTAAGGTGGCGCAGGCGGGCTACGAGGCGACGGTGCAAGAGGCTCAGATACTGGGTGACATCCAGCGTCTCCTGAAGTGGTCTGGCTTCGAGGGCACGCTGACCGAGTGGCGTGCGATGACCACCGACCAGCGTCGCGAGTTCCATGAAGTCATCGCGATGAGTTTCGAGACCTACCTCTACGAAGGAGTCGCTCCTAGTCGTGAGCTTCGCGGCGTGTTCTCGCGTCTAGCGGACTACATCCGTGGCGCGTTTGAGGAGTTGGTCTTGGGCTACCAAGAAACCTACAACGCGATTCGTAAGAAGCAGGGCAAGCCAGAGCAGCCGCTCCCAAGCCTGAACGACGACGTTCGTGCCATCTTCGGTCGGATGATGTCTGCCGAGCGCGACGTTGAGATGTTCCTGACTGAGAACGATCTCGACGCGATGATGGTGACTCGCGAGGAGTGGGTTGCTGCTGGCCGCGACGCCAGCGAATACGACGAATACGAGCGTGAGTTCAAGGACGCGATCTACGAGGCGAAGGCGGAACTGACGCAGCGCCGGATGAAGGAGGTCGCCTACCAGCAGAACGCTCGCCGCCGCATCGGCAAGGATCTGGACCGTGAACTCCGAGAGGCCACGAAGCAGATCCGCACGGAGGAGGAACTGGCTGCCCGTCTCACGGCTGTCCAGCAGGTCCGAGAGTGGATCAAGACGGGCAAGTATCTGACGGAGGAGGGCGAATACACGCCGCTGCTGTCAGGCAATCGCAAGCTCGACCGAGACGCCATCGCAGCCATCGACCCGGAACTGGCGAAGTCGATGCCTCGCAGTCTGCTCAAGCGTGGCGGTCTGCCCTTGGAGGTTGCGCGTCAGCAGTTCGGCTTTGAGAGCGTAGAGCAGATGCTCCAGGCGCTCGCGGAGTCTCGCAGTCTCAAGGAGGAGGTTGACGCTCGAACGGACCAGCGTGTTCTGGACGAACTCACGGACCTGACGGACCCGATCGTGGTGGAGGAGAAGATCCAGTCTGCGATCCACAACAAGATCCGTCAGCGGATCGTGGCCTTGGAACTCAAGTATCTGCTGAACAACGGCAGGTCGAGCCGTCTTGAGATGAGGCTGGCGACGGACATCGCTTTGAGGATCATCGAGACGACTCCGACCGGAGACATCAACCTGCGCTCTTACAGCGCGGCTGCGTCTCGCGCTCGCAAGAAGGCGCTGAAGGCTCTGAAGGACGGCGACATGGAGGCTGCTGCCTTTGCCAAGCGCCAGGAGTTGGTCAACGAGGCGTTGATCCGCGAGGGCGGCAAGGCTCGCGAGGAGGTCCGCAAGCTGGTGAGGATGAACCAGCGTGTGTTCAAGCACCGCACGGACAAGGCTATTGCGGAAGCGGGCTACGACGTTGTTGTCGTAAAGGCGCTGCGTGCGCTGCTGAACCGCTTGGGTATCGGGACTCTGGACGGCGATCCTGCCGAGATGCTTGCTCGCTTCCAGCAGGAAGACCCTGGCTTCTTCGGAGAGGTCCGACCGCAGATCGAATACTTCCTGAAGATGGATCTCGCGCAGCCGCGAGTCGGTGACCGGCGCAAGCCGATGGAGCACCTGACTGTTGGCGATGTCCGCAGTCTTCGCGGTCTTGCCAAGCGCATGATGAAGCGTGCGAAGGACAAGAGGTCCGCGACGATTGGCGAGCGCAAGGCCAACATTGACACCTTGCGTCAGGAGGCTCAGGACACGCTGGAGTCGAACGTCGAGGTCACTCGGGAGCCAGACGACAAGAGCATCTTCGGCAAGATCCGCGACTACCTCTCTGACATCACCCGGTTCGAGCACCTGTTCCGTCGTGCGGACGGCGGCAAGGTAGGCATCTGGACGCAGATGTTCCGGCAGGTAAAGGACGCCGCGAACAAGTATCGCCAGGAGTTGCGGCAGTTCTTGTCTGGTGACGGCTTTGACTTTGAGGGCAAGCTCCGCAGCCTGGACCTCAAGATCCCCGGCGGCGTGCGAACGCTGACGATGGACCTGCCTGCCGCTGGTCGAAAGGTAGAGATCGGCAAGAACGGCAGGCACGCCAAGACGGAGTTGATCCACTTGGCGATGCACTACTACGGGAACAGCAGCAACCGTAAGCGTCTGGTTGAGGGCTACGCTGGCCGCGACGCTACCGAGGACACGATGCAGCAGGTGGACGTTGAGATCCGCCGGTTCCTAGAGCAGCAGATCCAGCAGGGCATCCTGACTCGCAAGGACTTCGAGTTCATGCAGTCGATCTTCGATCACTTCAGCGGCGCGGACATGCTTGGTCGAGCCCAGAAGGTGATGAAGAACCTTCGCGGCTACGAGATGGATGAGGTCAAGGGCGAGAAGTTCTTGATCCAGTTCCCAGACGGAGAGCAGGAGTTTGGCGGCGGCTACATCCCTGTCCGCTTCAAGGAGACGGTGCAGAAGGAGGATCAAGGACAGGGTGTGCTGGAGGAAGACGCGAGCCTGGAGCAGCAGGCCAGCCGGATGGTCAACATCCTGCCCGGTTTCACGAAGGACCGGGTCAAGGGTGAGGTTGGGCTAGAGCTACACCTTGGGCTGTCGGGCCTCGCGAACCACGCTGCCGAGGTCTACCGCTTCATCAACATGGCGGAGCCTATCGACAGTGTGAGCCGTGTGCTGAACGGCAGGGATCTGGCTGCTGCCTTCAAGGCTAGGTTCGGCAACAAGGCTTACACCAACCTAGAGGGCTGGCTGAAGCGGTCTGCTTTCCAGAGGTTTGATCGCGGCGAACAATCTGAGGTCGGCAGTATGCTGCTGAGAATGTCGCGCAACGCGAACATGTCGGTGATGTTCCTCAACATCGGCAACACGTTGCAGAACTACGCGGGCTTGCTGATCCCGATGCGCCGCGTCGGCAAGCGTCGCCTGATCTCTGCCCTGATCCACAGCGCGTTTAACAAGAAGCTCGCAGCGGAGGTCGCGTCCAAGTCCACGGAGATGAAGGCTCGACTGGAGCGTCAGATCTTCGACATCTACAACTCGCAGACGAGGATTCTTACGAGCGAGGACAGCGCGTGGGTTCGCTTGCAGTCTTGGTCTGACAAGTATGCCTACGTCTTGCAGCAGATCACCCAGAACCACGTAGACGTGGCGGTGTGGCAGGCGGCCTACAACCAAGAGACGGAGGCTGCTCTCAAGGAGGGCATGTCTGCTGAGAAAGCGGAGGCTCGCGCCGTCGCCCACGCCGACAGCATTGTGCGTCAGTCTCAGATGGCTGGCGAGAAGGAGGACATCAGCGCCTTTGAGGCTGGTGGATCTCTCTCCCGTGCGTTGTTCCCGTTCAAGTCTTGGTTCATCAACTGGTTCAACAACGCTGCGACGCAGGGTCGCCTAGACATGAAGGTAGAGGACCGCAGCCGTGTCGCTGCTGTCGCCTCGACCTACCTCTACATGCTGATGATCCCGGCGGTGCTGGCTCAGGCAGCGGTGGAACTAGCCCGTGGCGACGACTGGGACGACGACGACGACGGCTACGGCGACGACATGCTGGAGCTTTTCGCTCGCTCGCAGTTCGATCAAGTCGTGGGCGGGCTTCCGGGGTTCGGAGACATCTCTCGGCTACTCGCGGACAACTGGTTCGACGACGAATATTGGAACAACCGTTACCCGGTCGCGCCGTGGATCAGGGCATGGGAACGGATCGCTAACGCCCCTGTCCGCAAGGACGCCGTGGATGCTGGCCTAGACATGGCGACGCAGGCTGCCAACCTGATGGGTGTGCCTGCGGTCGGCGTGTGGAACCGGGTCAACCTGATCGGGGACGAGATCGCAGGCGAGCTTGAGAGCGAGAGCACCTACGACCTCATCCGAGGGGCCGTCACAGGCCAGCGGAGCGACCTGCAACGGCTGAGTCAGTAAACAAGTAACGACATCCGTTGCGCTTCACCGTAAGTTCTCGCGTTACCGCGCTTACCAGTAATCAGCAGTAATGGACTTCTGGGTCACTTGCGTTCTACCGCATTTCTGAGAGACTACCGACATGCCTAAGCACGCCAAGAAGTCGATGCCCAAGAAGGCCATGCCCGCCAAGGTTGCCAAGAAGATGGCGAAGAAGGCTGGCAAGAAGCCGATGAAGAAGGGCTATGGCCGCTAAGAAGAAGGGGCTCTACGCCAACATCAACGCGAAGCGTAAGCGCATCGCGGCTGGCTCGGGCGAGAAGATGCGGAAGCCGGGGACGAAGGGTGCCCCGACCGCCAAGGCATTCAAGCGCAGCGCTAAGACTGCGAAGAAGAGGTAGACATGGCTGGTCCTTACAGAAACAACAAAGTCCAGGACACGGCTGGCGTTACAGCCACCTTTGATCCCCCGCTGGACGCCATCTACGTCACCGTTGTCTCCACGGCAGCGTCAACGTTTACGGTGAACGGGGCGGAAGCAACCTTAGCCGCTGGCCAGCCCCCGCTGGGTCTTGCCGAGATCGGTGGCATCTCCCAAATCGTTGCCGGGGCGGGGATGAAATACATTGGGCTGCGGGTTCTCAACAAGTCGGGTTCCTCCAACACGACTAACGACAACCTGAACGCAGGCGACTAATGGTCGAGCGCGGCGGTGAGAAGTTCTCGGGCTACAACAAGCCCAAGCGCACTCCGGGCCACGGCTCGAAGTCTCACGCCGTGCTTGCGAAGGTAGGCGGCAAGGTCAAGCTCATCCGCTTCGGTCAGAAGGGCGTGAGCGGCGCGGGCAAGAACCCTAAGACTGCCAGCGAGAAAGCCCGCCGCAAGTCCTTCAAGGCGAGGCACGCCAAGAACATCGCGAAGGGCAAGATGTCGGCGGCTTACTGGGCCGACAAGGTCAAGTGGTAGGCTCTAGTCCTCTTCGCCGTCCCAGCACAGGCAGGACGTTTCGCGGAAGCCGGGGACGACCTCGGGGAAGAGCCTGCCTTGAGCCTCGTCAGCCTTGAGGAACGCCTCCCAACTGAACGAGCGGCCTAGCCCGGCGACGGTATCGAGTTCGGCGTTGCGCTCCATCTCGATGGCTCGCTGGGCAAGCTCGGGATACTGCCGCTTGAGGTCGAGGATCTCCTTCTTCTTCGAGCCGGGGCAGAAGAAGCAGGCAGACTTACCAGGGTTAGGTAGCCCGGCACGTTCGAGCGCGAGCAGGCAGTCTTCTCGCTCCCAGCCCCAGTCGATGAGCGGATACTCGTAGCGATACTTATCGTCTTCTGGGATCTGTGCTCGCCGCTGCTCTCCGATGTCGATGTTCAGATACTTCGTGACCTTCTCACCCGCTGCCCAGACATCCTTGGCGGGCTGGTAGTTGTTGGCCCAGACCTCTTGCGGCTGCTTCTTATACTTATGGCTGCACGACTTGAAGCCGTAGGCCAGGGACGGAAGCATCTTCTTGTAGAGGCAGTTGTGCTCCAGATTCCGGTAGGTCTTCTGCGAGGCACGGACGCGGGTGATCTCAGGGAAGCCATGCTTCTTGAGCCACCGATCCATGATGTCCACGAACTGGTAGGTGTGCGGCTTCTCGCCGCCCGTGTCAGCGAACAGGATCACGTCGCAGTTCATGCCACGCTCCTGCATCCCGACGATGAGGGCCGCGCTGTTCACGCCGCCTCCGAAAGAGACGATGATCATTTCCGCTGGTCCTCCCAGTAGAAGCCGAGCATCTGCCCGTCCTGCCTGAGCCTGGAGACCAAGGCTTCTCCGAGATACTCCTTCAGTTCATCCTTGCTCATGTTCGAGACCAGGATGGTGGGTCGGACTTCTCGGTAGCGCCGGTCGAGCAGGGCGAACAGGCTGTCTGAGGCGTGCTTGCTGTCCTTGTGCCGCCCGACTTCGTCGAGGACTAGCAGGCTGGGGGAGACGTAGGTGTTGAACACGTCCATCTCCCGCTCCTCTGCGTCGGCGTTGTAGCAGGCTCGGAGCCTTACAAGGTAGTCCTGCGTCGTGGTGTACAGCGCGGAATGGTCTCGCTTGTAGATGATCTCGTTGACTACGGCGCAAGCTGCGTAAGTCTTGCCAGCGCCGGGGTTGCCGACGAAGATCAGGCTCTTGCCCTGCTCCAGCGCGATGTCGAACCTTTCGATGTAGGTCTGGAGAGTCTTGCCGACTTCCTGCATGGCCGGGTTCTTTCCCTGCCAGTCTTTGAGTCGGGCGCTGCGGTAGCGCGGCGGCACCCCGGACTCGTCCATCATCATGGCTCTGAGCCTGTCCTCGACGCCGGGGTCAGACTGGACGAGCATCTCGTAGCTCTTCCGTAGCCGCTCCTCCTCCTCGGCGATCTCCTCGTTGCACTGCGGGCACTTCGTCCAGAACGCCTGGACCCGTGGGTGCCGGTGCGCCATCAGGCTGGACTCGTAGGCCCCGTGGTCGTCGCAATGCTTGGTCGCCTCTTCCAGCGTCCTCCAAGCGTTCATGATCTGCGTGTCGTCGCTCTCTTCCATCCTAGCGGCCCTCCTTGCCCCTGTGTTGAACGATCGGCGGTCATCCCTGCCCAGACAGCCTGGACAGAGAAAGTCCCTTAGAAGTCAATCTCGCCAGCCTCATGCAGATGCTCTTGAGGCATGGGCTTTTGAGGCGCGACCATCTCGTCTTCCCAGCCTCGTTGGTTCAGCCACGTCGAGGGGTTCTTGCGGAATCTCACGTCCGGCGTGCTCGCGACGTACTCTTGAACGCGCCCCATGGCTGCCCTGCGGTCCTTCTTGGACATCCGGTTCCAGCTAGAGAACGCAGGCTTGGCCCCGGTCTTCTTGCCGTAGGCGTCCCAGAACTCGGTGAACCCTGTCTCGGCCCACTTCTCCTCCCGGTCCTGCCTCTTCTCCTGTACTGTACTAGTACTACTAGTACTGTCTGTACTAGTACTAGTACTAGAATATATATCACTAGGGGGGGTCTGGGGGGGATGGTTGCTTGTAGCGTTCTCGGTAGCGTTCTCGGTAGCGTTTTCGGTA
>Ga0222715_10005547_pt1 | contig 10748 bp, 9 predicted proteins | sample C33_9DmetaG_FD_165056 | JGI IMG/M metagenome (GOLD analysis project Ga0222715, IMG submission 165056) | Estuarine water microbial communities from San Francisco Bay, California, United States - C33_9D | ecosystem: Environmental > Aquatic > Marine > Unclassified | place: USA: California... | reverse complement strand
TCGGCTCATCACATCCTGGGGCTGAAGCCGGTCCCAAGGGTATGGCTGTTCGCCATTTAAAGTGGTACGCGAGCTGGGTTTAGAACGTCGTGAGACAGTTCGGTCCCTATCTGCCGTGGGCGCAGGAGATTTGAGAAGAGTTGCTCCTAGTACGAGAGGACCGGAGTGAACGAACCTCTGGTGTTCGGGTTGTGTCGCCAGACGCATTGCCCGGTAGCTATGTTCGGACAGGATAACCGCTGAAAGCATCTAAGCGGGAAGCCCCCTTCAAGACGAGATCTCCCTGAGGACTTGATCCTCCTAAAGTGCCGTTGAAGACGACGACGTTGATAGGCTGGGTGTGTAAGTACAGTGATGTATTGAGCTAACCAGTACTAATTGCACGTGAGGCTTGACCATATAATCATGGGTTTTGTTAGGTGGACTGGCGTAAAGCTGGGACGCGTAAGAGAGCGACAGGATTAGGTTGAGACGTTAACAATCAACTTTGAGATAATCGTAAAAAGAGATTATTGCAAGTGAGTATAGCTAGGCGTACCATCGCGCACGCGGAAACGCGAAGATGTGCGAGAAGGCGCTTAACGTAAAAAGCACAGCAACTTCATTCATTGAATAGTTAAGAATCTGCGGAGTACTCCGAAGCGGGGCAACCTGCTTCTACAGGCAAGAGCCTGTAGAGAGAGACGAGTACGCTGCGAAAGAATTGCCTGACGACATTAGCGAGTGTGAACCACCTGATCCCATCTCGAACTCAGAAGTGAAAATGCTCAGCGCCGATGGTAGTGTGGGGCTTCCCCATGTGAGAGTAGGTCATTGTCAGGCATTATATTTAGAAGAACCCCGTACTCGATGAGTGCGGGGTTTTTTTATGGGTCACCGGAAAGGCTGACAATGACCGGTCGTAGTGATTCGGATTTTGGTGAAACCAAAACCCTCACCCCTTCGGGGCCGCGCGGCGGTCTTAGACGCTGCGCGTCTGATCAGACTTAGCGTTTGATCGAGCTTGTTGAGGATGCGTGGTTTTGTTGGGCGGTTCTTCAGGGGCGCGCGACTACATTGAAGCTTATGCTTACGCGGTCGGAGTCGCTTTGATTGACTTCGACGCCGTGTTCCAGCCAACCCGGGAAGATATAGAGTCGACCCGGTTCGGGAGGCATTCTGACTTCGCTTGCGGTGAAGGGGGTTTGTTTTGTCGCAGGGAAAGGCATCATTCTCGACGCAGTGCGCGGATCGCGGAAAAATATACTGCCGCATTGAGGGGCGTCTAGGCTTACGTAGTAAACGCCGCTGAAATAGCAGTTTGCGTGGTAGTGGACTTGATTCGAAGCCCCTGGCGGGCTGATATTTACCCAAGCTTGGTGATCAAAAGTGAGTCCCGGAATAAAGTATTGAGATTCGGCAATGCGCTCGCAGGCCTGCAGTATGCGGCGATTGATAACCGCAAATTCAGGTAGCTGCTGAATAGTGTTATTGCTCTGCCATCCGGCAATATTTGTTTTACTGACCCCACGTGGATCTCTGTCGCGGAGTTCATAGGCGCGCGCGAGTAACTCATTGTTGAGCTTTGGGTGGTCATCAAAAAGAGTGCTCCAAACAACACTCGGGAATAGAGCCTGTGCCTTTAATTCCACAAACTGCTCCTGTTTTTGGTTTCTATTTATATTTTATTTAATTTCTATTTATTTTCCCTAGGCGGGCACATTACTCGGATTAGCAGATCTTGTCTAACGGCAGGTGTTTCACAAATGTAACGACTTATTGCTTGCCAATTCAGCTAATTCGACCTACTTTTACCACTCTACAAAAACAAGTTTCGCTCATGAAGCGAACAGAGGATGGTTCATGTTAATGCGCGTTTTCGGTCTTTTTTTAGTTCCCCTGACCCTTTTAATCGCTCCGATGGCCTTCGGAGCTGAAGCTTCCCACGATAGATTAGATTTGACCTCAAGCTGGGTAGGGCTTGCCTCGATACTCACCTTCATTGCTGCCTACGCGCTGGTGATAGGTGAGGAATACACTCACCTTCCTAAGTCCAAGCCGGTGATTCTGGCTGCAGGTATTATCTGGGCGATGATTGCCTTGGTCTACGCGCAGCAGGGCTACGATCACATTGTCGAGGAGTCTGTGCGGGAGTTCTTAATTGAATTCGCAGAGCTGTTTCTATTCCTTCTCGCCGCAATGACCTACGTAAACTCTATGAGTGAACGCCGGGTTTTCGAGGGTCTTCGAACCTATCTCGTCAGCAAAGGTCTCGGCTATCGTCAGCTGTTCTGGATAACGGGTCTTCTTAGCTTCTTCCTTTCGCCTATTATCGACAATCTCACGACTGCCTTAGTTATGTGTGCGGTCGTCATGGCGGTTGGTAAAGATAATGCGAAATTCGTCGCCGTCAGTTGTGTAAACATTGTCGTTGCCGCGAATGCCGGTGGTGCGTTCTCGCCTTTCGGGGACATCACGACACTGATGGTATGGCAAAGTGGGCTTATTCCATTCGCAACGTTCTTCGCGCTGTTCATCCCATCGGTAGTCAATTATCTGTTGCCTGCATTCGTGATGCAGTTCGCGGTGTCTAAGGAAGTCCCCGCGGTGGCGGAGGAATCGGTACGAATTAAGCGTGGCGCATGGGTAATCATTGGCCTATTTGGCTGCACTATAGCCATCGCCGTAAGTTTCCATAACTTCCTTCATTTGCCCCCATTCTTGGGCATGATGACAGGGCTCGCATTGCTTAAGATCTTTGGTTACTACTTGAAAATGACGCACAAGCCTCACCCTAACGATGATGCTGAATACGGTCAGGTAGGTGACATTGGCGCCTTCGACAGCTTTAAGCAGGTTGCACGGGCCGAGTGGGATACGCTGCTTTTCTTCTTCGGGGTTATCATGTGCGTGGGTGGGCTGGGGTTCATCGGTTACCTCGCATTTGCTAGCGAATGGATGTACGACGGGTTGGGACCAACTCTCGCGAATAGCCTAGTGGGTGTAATGAGCGCTATCGTCGATAACATACCGGTGATGGTGGCTATCCTTCAGATGAACCCTGTCATGGATGAGATGCAGTGGTTGCTCGTGACCCTAACGGCAGGTGTTGGCGGTAGCTTGCTCTCGATTGGCTCTGCGGCGGGTGTCGCGCTTATGGGGCAGGCAAGAGGGAAATACACGTTCTTTGGCCATCTTAAATGGACGCCGGTCATCGCGGTAGGCTATGTGCTGAGTATTTTGGTTCACCTTTGGTGGAACGCAGGCTACGCAGGAGTCGCACCAGGACTCTGATCGTTAAACAGGGTTGAGAAGCCCTCTGCGAGCGTTCGCAGGGGGCTTTTTTTTACGCGGATTTTCGATAGAGAATGATTTGAAAAAATGCGCAGTGTAGGTATCATCCTGTATCATCAGTCGCAGCGTAACAAAGGTCGTTTTGTGAAGAAGCACATAGTAGTAGTAGATGATGACACGGTTTTCGGCGAGATTCTGTGCGCAGGACTGCACAAGAACGCCTTTATGACCAAGCGATTCGATACCGTAGACGCCTTCCTGAAATCACTTAACTCGCTGAACGACAATCCCGTAGATCTCTTTATTATAGATTTTCACCTTGATAAACCCGATGTCAACGGGTTGGATTTGTGTCGCCGCGTAAAATCGAAGGGTCCTTACCCCGTAATTATGCTCACCAGCGAAGACGACGTGGAGACTACTGTCGCTTGCCTTTATGCCGGCGCCGAGCAGTATATGACCAAGCCGTATGAACTCGACGAGCTAGTGGCAAGAATTCATGTTGTACTCAAGGGCTGGGCTCGGGCCGCCGTCTCGCACCTCGGGACGAGCGATAGCAAAGACAATCTCACTCTCACACTGCGGGGACGAAGCCGGATATTGAGCTGCGGTGAGCAGGAGACTAAGCTGACTCAGCGCGAGGTAAGCCTAGCAGAGAGCCTAATGGGAAGTATGGGAGTCGAAATGGAGAGGGAACATATCTATTTCGCGATATTCGGTCGAGCGATGGAGCCTTTCAGTCGCGCAGTTGATATTTTGGTGGCTCGTCTTCGCAAAAAGCTGAAGCTTGTGACAGACGCTTACGTCATCATACCGACGCGTAACTCGGGCTATATGTTAGTTAAAAAATAGCGGGGGCTTCACTTTCAGCGAGATAGAGCGCGATACCGCGTAAACGTGGCTAGTATTCAAGATCTGCAAGAAGCGCCTTGAGCGACTCGACATTAACCGGCTTTCGCAGGAAGCCGTTTACTCGCAGTCCTAAGCGACGCCCTTTCTCGCAGGCATCCTCTAGTGCTTCGTTACCGAGGCCTGAAATCAGCACAATTTGTCCCTGGAACGCCTGTCCTGCAATTGCCTCTAGCGATTCCTCTGCTGACGAGTCGGAGAGCCAAAGATCTAAAAGAATGGCATCAAATTCTTTTATCTTCGCAGACGCCAAGATTGGGGCGTTATGCGCGATAACCGGATAATGCCCTAGGTTTTTAACTAGTTGTCCCAGTATTTCCGTGACAATTAAGTCGTCATCTAGAACAAGAATTTTCTTTTGCATAATCTTGGCTGCGGGAAGAGGCTGAGTGAGTAAACGAAAGCACGCAAGCGGGCTATGAGCTAGGTTGGGCGTGCTGTTTTAGTTTCTCGGCGTGGCTTTTTAGCGCGTTCTCGATCTGAGCAAATTCGGATTTTAAAATTCTCTTCAATGCGTCGCATCGATCAGCGTCGCCTTGGGCTGCTGCTTTCTCAAGCGCAGCTAAGACGTTGGCTAAGCGCTTCGCGCCCAGCTGTGTGCAGGTTGTTTTTAGTTTATGAGTATCGAATTCTAGCCGCGAGTAGTCCGAAATCGGCTCTTTTACGAACTGTATGAGTGAATCAAGCGCGCGATCGAATAGGGGAGAAAGCAGGGAGACGTCGTCGCTGTTGAGTAGCGTGTTGAAAGCCTTATCATCGAACGGCTGGTCGTTGTCCACACTCATATACGTCAATTCTCAAAGAGCTATTTTTCTGCTTGCGCGTTGCTTTTAGATACGAGTATGTAACCGGCACTGCGAGTGGGGAGGATAAGGAGATCATCACTAATCTCTCTTAGTTTCTTTCGGAAACGCGCAATCAGAATATCCGCGGCTCGGCTAAAGGCCTTCATTTGATGCCCGTAAACGGCGGAGTAGATGTAGTCCCTTTTGATTTCGGTGTTATGGTTTGCAAACAGCACTTCGGCGACCGCAAGTTCGCGCTCGGTGAGTTTTACACTTGTCGTCCCGCAGGTCAGGGTCCTCGCCATACCATCCAATTCGACGTCATTGACTGACAATTTGTGACTGCTCGTGTCTTTGGGTGGTTTTGGTTGGTTGTAGAGAGCGCTATGGATGCGGGCGAGAAGTTCCTTCAGATCATAGGGCTTGAGGACATACTGATCGGCTCCCGCGTAGAGGCAGGCGACGGTCGTATCTGTGGAGGATTCGCCGGTGAGCATAACAACTGGTTTGTGTGCGTACGCTTTGATTTTGCGGCAGAGGTCGAGACCATTGCCCTTCACGTCTCCCAAATCATAGTCAACGATGAAAAGATCCACGCCCTTCGACGCGGGAATAAACTCGATGGCTTCTTTGGCACTAGAGATAATGTAGGCGTCATAACCGTTATTGCGGAGACTAATCTCCAATAGATTGGCAAAGACTACATCGTCTTCAATTACGACAACTTTCGGGTTGCTCTTCACGTTTATCGCCCAACTTAGCTTGGTTACAATATGATACAGTCTAATTGACGGCGCAAAGCACTCATAGTTTTTATTGGTATCAGTTTGTTTCTTGGCTGTAACGCGTGTCTCAAGCACAACCAGCAAAATCAGCCGGTAGGGGAGAATACACAGCCAGTAAGGGAGAATAGAGAGAATAGAGAGGTTGGGGAGCGCAGAGAGATCGTCCAGATAAGAGTCAGCGCAGTGACTGCGTAAGGACTGCCAGCGACTCTTCAGCTAATCGAATAAGGGAGTCTGGTTGTATGGCCGGCAGATTACCTTTTTTCGCTTCAGCCTCCGCTTCGCGGAGCGTATTGCCAAGTTTCGCTAACCCGAACGCGAGGCAGCTACTGGCGAGTCGGTGAGCCGAACTCGAAATATCTTGGGTCTGTTGTGACACGAGAAACTGGCACAGTTCTGAGATGCGCGAGCGTGTCTCCTCTAAAAACAGCAGTGCAATACGATCGAAATTGTCTGTGCCTATATCATCTTTGAGCTGTTGCAGGCGATCTTTGTCGAGAAGAGCGGGGCCGTTTTCAGGGCTGCTTAACTTATTAGCCGGCGCATCCAATCCGTCTTGCTTCGACTGCGGCGCAGGGTTGTCCGCTTCGTCTAATGCCTCGCAAGCAGGCTCGAGATAGGCGTCGCAGAGCTTCATCAACTCGCCCTGGTCAATTGGTTTAACGAGCGTATCGAGCATCCCCGCGCGTTTATACCGAGAGATATCGTCGCTGGACACGTTAGCAGTCAAGGCGATAATCACGGTATCGGCCCTATTCGGCATCGAAAGAATGGTCTCGGTAGCCTCAATACCGCCCATTATGGGCATGCTGATGTCCATAAAGACAAGGTCAAACGCTTTGCCAGTCACCTGCTCGACCGCTTCGCGCCCATTACTCGCGACAGTGACTTCGAGGCCTGCACGCTTCAATAAAATCGTGCCCAATTCGAGGTTGATAGCATTGTCGTCTACCAATAAGACTTGGCCATGGAATTTGCCTTGGTACTGTGGTTTCGCGTCCAGATTCGCGGCTTCCGCAGAGGTGGCTTTCGGCAGCGTGAACGGGATGCTACAGGTAAAAGTAGCGCCACTGCCCAGCTCAGACTCGAGCGTAAGCTCGCCTCCCAGAGCCCGGGCCAACTCGCGAGTAATGGAGAGACCAAGCCCCGTGCTTTGTTCATTGCCCTGTTTCACCTCGGGTGATGTCCAAAAAGGCTCGAACACCGAAGCCTGGTCGCTTTCGGCAATACCAATGCCGTAGTCGGCACATTCAAAAACGAGCATTTGGGCGTCTGTCGCGTCACTTGCGCCTATAGCAGCGGGGATGGCGGGGTTGGTTGAAAAGCTCAATTCCAACAGCTTGCTTTTCGAATATTTGATCGCGTTGCTGATGAGATTTAGGCATATTTTATGAAAAGTCTTTCTGTCGCATCGGATGTGATCGGGTGTATCGCTCGCTAGATAAACTCGCATCTTTATGCCTCGTTCCTCAGTGCGAGCACTGAAGGAGGTTTCTAAATCTCGGGCGAGCGCTTTGAGACTAAAATCGACAGGGTTGTTGGTGATCGCTCCCTCTTCAATGCGAGCGAAATCGAGAACGTCATCCACGAGATCCATAAGCGCATTTGCAGACGTGTTAGCAATAGTTAGTAGGCGCCCGAGTGCCAAGTTGGGAGGTGGGTCAGCCATGATTGCGAGCGAGGTGATGACGCCGTTAAGTGGCGTTCTAATCTCATGGCTGATGTGTTTAACAAACTCTGTCTTGGCGGCGTTCGCTGCATCGGCTTTCACGCGCGCCCTGCTTAGCTCGTCTCCGAGTTCTTCGAGGTCTGCGCGCATCATATTCTGAGTCGTCAGATACATTTGATGTTCTAGCTGACTGTCCTGAATAGGGAATTCGTCGGCGCTAAGGAAGACTCTTTTGCCGTTCTCATACAGCCACGAGCTCCACGGTGCGCCGACAAAGAAGTAAACCGGTTCCCCTCGCAGGGTGCCATCAACAATCTGTCCTCGCAATGCCATGCTCTTGTCTGGCGTGTGCATCAAGAAGAGCTTGCCGATGTGCTGGTCGCTTATCTGCGTGCAGTCTAGTGCGTTCGGCGCAGGATTTAGTATCGTGAAACTTTGGGAGAGCGTGCTACCAATGGCGTCGTCAGGCAGCCGCGGCGACAGCTTGTCGCTGACATAATTGATGCGACCCTCCGCATCCATGCAAATCACATAGGGGAACAGCCGTAAGCAGAGGCCGAGATTCGAACTCATCGCGTGTTCACTCGCTCGAAGCCGGGCCTCGGGTCACTGAAAAGACAGAGTATTCTCCGCCATTCTCGTTTTCCGTCTTATCAAGGCTTATGCTAATCGACTCGTTATAAAACTCACCCAGCCCTTGTACTAAGCCGACAACGAAGGGACTTAGCCCCGTGCGTACGCTTCGATAGTGCAGCAAAAAATGCTGCTCATCAATGACCTCTACCGTAAAGTAAGGGGGCTTGTATCCCGAGAACGTGGAGCTTATGCGCTCATGCATCTCGTTCATTCTGTTGAGTAAACTGAACGTGTCCTGGCCGTAACTTCTCATCATGTCGCTGTAATGCTCAGAGGCCGTGACCAGGACCCAAAAGCGGCCAAAATCTTCAAGGCAGGCTTCGGCGGGCGCGCCGAGTATTTTCGAGCATGCGCCGACAAGATTATATGCGATGTCATCGTCGTAGCTGCGAAGCGAAAGGAAGTCGCCATCAGACGCACCAGACTCAGTTAAAACCGACTGCCAAGCCTGCTCACCATGTACGGTCTTAACCATGTCGCGTATCGCTTTGTGGATCATTCCGTACATAATTTCGCCTAGCCTCTTTTTGCTATATTGCAATTCTTTTTCTATTTAGCCACGTTGCTTAACGCGGAACGTAGGGCCGTTTAACAATCAGCGAAGGATCTGCATCTGCTTTGGGTGAGAGCATTTGCGGTCTGCCTGCCTGATTATCGGTTCCGTACAGATTGCCGTTCACGTCGACAGACAAAGAATGCATTTCGATCCAGAAATCAGGTCCTTCGGTAGGTAAATTCCACGAGTAATGCCGCGTGCCGTCGAGATTGAACTGGACGATCTTTGGAGGATTGAGGTCAGTAACCCAGGCGCTGTCCTCGCTTACTGTGATATCGAGCGGCATACCTAACCCCCCCCATGTTGTCACGTACTCATACTCGGGATAGCGTTCGGTATCGCGAGCGGCAACCTGCTGGAAAACCTTGATGTCGCGATTGTCGCGGTCGAGGGCATACAGTCTCTCATTTGGTCCAAGCGCGAGTGAGTGAACGCTGCTAAATTGATGAGGCTCTTTGCCGCGCTCACCAAACTCCGAATGGTAGCTGCCATCGGCATTACGCACGACAATACGTGTGTTTCTCAAGCCGTCGGCGATCAAGAATTTACCGTCTGGTAAAAACGCAACGTCCTGGGGTTGGGCGTAGTGAGTCTCGTCTTCACCGGGAACATTCTTCTCGCCGAGTGTCATCAGCAAGTTGTCGCCATCATTCGAGAAGACATAAATGATGTGGCCAGTTTCATCGATGAGCCAGAGTCGCTTCTCTTCGTCGTAAGGACTCATCCGAATGCGATGCGGTCCTGGGCCATCGGTTCCCGTGAATAAATGGTCCCATTGATCCCAAACCTCGAGAAGTTCACCTTCGGCGTTGATGACATATAGGCAGTTTTGCCATACCCGCCCGCGACCGCGGAGCACGTTCCAACCCAGTGAGCCGGCGAAGTTGGTGTATTCACTCGGCACCGGACTCGGGAGTTGAGTCTCTCCTCGCTGAAGAACAAAGATGCGCTCCGTGGATTCGACATAAACGCCAGAGGTGCCGCCCCACGAAAAACCCTCCGCCGCAAAAGGCTGCATCCAAGTCTGCGTATTGAAATTGTAAGGAGCGGGCCCCCTCGAGTCGTCGTCTTCTGCCCCTAATGCGAAGGCGGGTAACGAACAAAATGCCCCGAGGGCTGCGGCAGTAAACCAATGACGCAAAAGGGGTTTCGTGCTGTCTATCATCGTACTGCCTGACACAGGTGACTGCGAGGTCGTAAATAATTGCATACGGCTCTCCAAGGGGAGGTTAATGTTTTAATTTTGCCGCCAAAGTGAAGCGCTTCGGAAGGTCTAAGCGCTAAAGATAACAAGACTTTAGTGGAGCGCCAAGGAATAAACCTCGCGTGTGCTCACTCGAGGTTTATCTTTGGTAGGGGCATCTCTGGGCTGTCGTTTTGCCGAGCAGGAGTGAAACGCGCGCGTGGCTCCAACGAGCGTTGTTGTTCGAGCCAGAACACTCCATCAAATGGCGCACTGTTACCGCGAGTGCCGAGAAGGTCAGTGTCACCATCGCCATCCATGTCTCTCGCGATGAACTTATCGAACATGCCGCGCTTGCGTCTCGAAACATCGTGGCGCCGCCACAGCGAGGAGAGGACCGCTGTTTCTCCCGGATTTTCAAACCACGCTAGGCGGCCAAGGGCATCTTCTGCAGTTACTTCCCCATCGCCTTCGCGGGGACCACTGCTGTAACTGCCTACAAAAACATCGCTGTCGCCGTCGTTGTCGATATCTGTCATTAAAATGCCGGTGATTGCATCAGGCAGGAGGCTCCCGATCGGGTGATGGATCCACGCACTATCTCGCTGCTCCGGCTGTTCTAGCCACCCGAGGGCAGAGGTAAGTGACTCCGTGCCGATGGCACCAATGATATCCAGCCGGCCGTCGTTATTTAGATCAGCGTACTCGAGGTTAAATCCAGAGGCAGTTCCGCCAACTATTCCGATGGCATGCTCTACAAAGCTCAATTTCCCGGGAGCGCTGCGATTTTCGAACCAAGCGAGCCGGTTTTCTCCACGACTGCCGACGATGACATCGAGATAACCGTCGCCATCGAGGTCCATGGGCTGCGCGTTCTGTGGGACACTAAAATGGCCCAACACTGTTTCTTTCCAGGCGGCATCCTGTAAAGGGTTGCCAGTTACCGAAAAGA
>Ga0222715_10005546_pt1 | contig 10748 bp, 13 predicted proteins | sample C33_9DmetaG_FD_165056 | JGI IMG/M metagenome (GOLD analysis project Ga0222715, IMG submission 165056) | Estuarine water microbial communities from San Francisco Bay, California, United States - C33_9D | ecosystem: Environmental > Aquatic > Marine > Unclassified | place: USA: California... | reverse complement strand
GCCAGATGTGCCCGTCGACCTCGGTGAGCTCGATCCTCGTCTCGTGCCGGTCGTCGCCGTCGAGGAGGCAGAGTTCAACGCCCTCGGCAACGCTCGAGAAGAGCGCGAAGTTCGTTCCTTCACCATCGTGGGTGGCACCGAGCGGGTGCGGTTCACCGGTCCACACTCGACGAACCCCGTGTACCGGGGTCGACGAGTCGTTCAGCCCGGTCATCGGGTAATTCTGCCCTCCGGTTGCGACCTCAGGACGAATCCGCTCTGACGGGTCGGCATCGCTGTCCGAGGGCCCACGCGATCGGCCACAATGGGCCGGTCGTCGAGTCGATCGATGACGCGACGCGAGTGAGCATGGAGGAACGGATGGGAATCGAGCGGGTCGGTGTGATCGGTTGCGGCCTGATGGGGTCGGGTATCGCGGAGGTATGCGCCCGAGCGGGCCTCGATGTCACCGTCCGCGAGGTGAACGCTGAGGCCGCTGAAGCCGGGCGCCAGCGTCTGGTCACCTCGCTCGATCGCGGTCTCGCGGCCGGCAAGCTCACGGAGTCCGCGCGCGATGAGGCGCTCGGACGGCTCTCGTTCACCACGGCGATCGATGACCTCGCGGATCGCCAGATCGTCATCGAGGCGGTCGTGGAGGACGAAGGAATGAAGGTCGACATCTTCAAAGAGCTCGATCGGGTGCTCGTCGACGACTCGGCGATCCTCGCGAGCAACACCTCGTCGATCCCGATCATGAAGCTCGGCACCGTGACCGCTCGGCCGGAGCAGGTCATCGGCGTGCACTTCTTCAACCCGGTGCCGGTGCTCCGGCTCGTGGAGATCGTCACCAGCCTCATGACAGGGCCTGACACCATCGCGCGCGCCGAGGAGTTCGCCACGGGGGCCCTCGACAAGCGGGTGATTCGCTCACAAGATCGGGCAGGGTTCGTGGTCAACGCGCTGCTCATCCCGTATCTACTCTCGGCGATCCGGATGATGGAGTCGGGCTTCGCCTCCCGCGACGACATCGACATCGGCATGGTCGAGGGGTGTAGCCATCCGATGGGACCGCTCCGTCTCACCGACCTGATCGGTCTCGACACCACGCTCGCGGTGGCTGAGAGTCTCTACGAGGAGTTCAAAGAGCCCCTGTACGCCCCTCCGCCGTTGCTGTCGCGCATGGTCGACGCGGGTCTCCTCGGGCGCAAGGCGGGTCGCGGCTTCTACGAGTACCGCCGCTGATGGCCGACCGGGTCGAGCGCCTCACGAATCTGCTCGCGCTACTGCTCGAGACGCGCGAGCCGGTCACCCTCGACGTCATCGCGTCGGAACTCCGCGGCCAGTACCCCGACGGGCACGACGCGCGACGGGCTGCGTTCGAGCGCGATAAGGCGGCGCTGCGCGATATTGGTGTTGAGATCTCGTCGGAGACCCTCACCGGTGACCGGGCCGGTCAGATGGGGTATTGGGTGATCCGCCGCGAGATGGAGATCCCCGACCTCGGACTCGACGACGAGGAGTTGCGGGCGCTGCAACTCGCCCTCGCGGCCACCCGTCCCGGTTCCGAGAGCGGCCGCGATGCCCTCTGGAAACTCGGTGCCGGCGTCGACGACGGTCGAGTGTTCGTCGCGATGAGCGTGCCCACCTCCGAGGCGCTGCCCGCTCTGCGAGGCGCGCTCTCCGATCGTCGGGCGGTCGGGTTCTCCTATGGCGGCGTCGACCGCGTCGTTGAACCCTGGGGCCTGCTGCTGCGGGATGGCTTCTGGTATCTCGTCGGCCACGACAGGTCGCGAGGTGACCGCCGCACGTTCCGGGTGGATCGCATCGTCGGCGACAAGGTTTTGGTGCTCGACGAGCCGGTCGAGGTGCCCGAGGGCTTCGAAGTTCGCACCGCCCTTCCTGAGGATCCGATGATGTTGGGGGCGGATCAACACACGGTGCGTTCCGCCCGGATCCTCATCGACCGATTCCGCGCGTTCACCGCGGTGCGCGAGCTCGGTCCTGAGCGAGTGCTCGCCCATCACGATGACGGCTCAGTTGAGGTCGCGGTGCCATTCGCGAGTCTCGATGCGCTCGTGTCGTGGGTGCTCGGGTTTCTCGAGCACGCGGTAGTGCTCGAACCGGACGATGTCCGCGATGAGGTCATCGCACGACTCCGGCAGGTGGCGTCGTGAGTGGCGCGCATTCACCGAAGTCGGCTGAGGGGCGACTCAGTCGTCTGCTGGTGGTCCTCCCGTGGCTTATGGAGCGAGGGGCTGCCTCGGTCGCCGAGACTGCGGCCCGTTTCGCGGTCTCCGAGAACGACCTGGTGCGCGATCTCGAGCTGGTGGCGATGTGCGGGCTGCCGCCCTATGTCGACGAGCTCATCGACCTGTGGATCGATGAGGGCACGATCAACGTCGGCGTTCCCCGTCTGTTCCTCCGTCCGCTGCGACTCACCGAGGAGGAGGCCTTCGAGCTGCTCGCGGCGGGACGGGCGGCGATGCAGTTGCCCGGAGCCGATCCGGAGGGCGCTCTCAACCGCGGGCTTCGGAAGCTGGCGGTCGGTCTCGGCGAGGACGACACCGGGGTGCTCGTTATCAGCCCGAACCCGGCAGAGGTGACACAACTCGTTGAAGCCGCCCGGGAGGGCAGAGAGGTGTCGGTCGTTTATCGGTCGCGCACGCGAGAGGAAGCGACCGAGCGGGTGCTCACCCCGTTCAGAACGTTCCAAGACTTCGGACGTTGGTATGTGACCGCTCACGACTCGTTGAGCGATGAGGTGCGCGACTTCCGCGTCGATCGGATCGAAGCGCTCGGAGTCGGTGGTCCGTCCGACCGGCGTCCGCCCGACGACCTTGGCGCTCCGGGCACCTGGTTCGTCGACGCAGATATCGAGCGGGTCGAACTTCGGATCGGCCCGACCGGTCGTTGGGTGGTCGAGCGGTATCCGGTCGATTCGGTGACGGAACCGGATGCTGAGGGATGGGTGACGGCCCGCATGGCGGTGACTGGTGAGGGCTGGCTGGCCAGGCTGCTGTTACGTCTCGGCGACCAGGTCGAGGTGATCGGTCCTGACTCGATGCGCGAAGTCGGCCGCGATGCCGCGCTTCGAGTGCTTGAGCGTTATGAAGCCGGCTGATCGACGGCGGCTTGTAGCGCTCCGAGGCCGCCCGCTCGGCTGAGCAGGAGGGGAAGCAGCGCCGCTGTCGCTTCGGCGTCGGCCAGCGCGTCGTGGGCGTTCACGAGCGCGATGCCGTGCTCGCGACAAAGGTCGCCGAGGCGGTGCGAGCGCTGTCGGTCGGGGTCGAGGCTTCGGGAGATCTTGAGAGTGCACGCTCTCGGTGAGTTCGACGCGGGCAGACCTTCTCGTTCGCGGGCGGTCTCGAGGAAGCCCCAGTCGAAGTCGAGGTTGTGGGCGATCGCGATGCGTCCTTCGAGGCGCCGGTCGAGTTCGGAGATCGCTTCTTGGAGTGGGATGCCTCGGAGCAGGCGGCGGCGGGTGATGCCGTGGATCTCGCGGGCTCCGACGCGGGTCCATGGTCGGGGGAGTTTGACGAGCGTCGACCATTCGCCGGTTGGTTCAGCGGTCACGGTGCCGGCGGCTTCGGTGAGGGTGACGTCGACGGCTGCGATCTGGAGGATGTGGTCGCTGTGCGGATCGAGGCCCGAGGTCTCGAGGTCGAGCACAGTGCAGGCGCGGGGGCCGTCGGCGAGTGGCATCGCTGCCAACCTAGGTCGGGGGTGTCCGCCAGCCCGATTCGCCGGCGGCCGTCCGGGGGGAGGAGGCCGCCGGCTGTTCGGGGAACTTAGGAATTGCGGGCGCGAATACCGATGGGCGCGGCCACGGTGTAGCCGAGGAGGTGGCGGTCCTCTTCGTTCTCGCCACCCCAGTAGCCGTACTCATGGTTCTCGCGGGCGAACTCGCGACAGGGGATCCTCACCGGGCAGGCACTGCACAGGAGGTTCGCCCGGGCCTCACGGCGGGCGCGGGCCTGGGGTCGTTCAGCCTTCTTAGCGAAGAAGAGTTCGAGTCGACCTTTGCACATCGCGTATTCACGCCAGTCGACGCCGCGGGGGAGGTCGTTGTTGGAGCGGATCTCGAGGGTCTCAATTGCCGACATATGCCATTTAACACTAAATGGTCGGAAGCTATTCCCCAACCCTCCGGAAATCGTTGGGGTGCCCGGGCGGGCCGGTACTCAGAGGAGTTCGGCGGCCAAGCTGGCCACACCGCTGCGCTCGCAGGACTGCAGCGTCACGTGGCCGAAGCACGGTTGCCCGGCGAACGCGCTGGTGAGCACCGAGAGGGCGTTATTCGATTCGCCGAGGTATGGCGCGTCGATCTGACTCGTGTCGCCGGTAAACACGACCTTGGTGCCCTCGCCCACTCGGGTCAGGATCGTTCGTAGTGTCGCCGGCTCGAGGTTCTGGGCCTCATCGATCACCACCATCTGGCGCTGGAGCGACCGACCGCGAAGGAAGGTGACCGATTCGAGCGAGAGCTTCCCGCGCTCGGTGAACTCTTCCACCATTCGACGCGCGTCGCTGCTGCTCCGACGGTCGGTCAGGGCGACCACGGCGTCGTGGATGGCCGACATCCACGGATCGAGTTTCTCGTCGAGTCCACCGGGCAGGAATCCGACGTCGGCTCGCCCGACGGGCACCAACGGTCGGTACACGGCGACCCGTTCGTAGCGCTGGTCCTCCACGACCTGCTCGAGAGCTGCGGCGATCGCGAGGATCGTCTTGCCCGTGCCGGCCCGGCCGTCGAGAGCGACGACGGTCACCTCCGGGTCGAGGAGCAACTCGAGCGCGAACCTCTGCTCCTTGGACCTCGGGTGCAGACCCCACGGTTCGGGAGGACTCGGGGGGAGCAACTGCAGTTCATCGGAGCGACGGCGTGCGAGCGCCGATTGCGAGCCCGCCCGCAACACGACGAACTCGTTCTCGCGGAGGCGCGGCTGGCCGGGTTGGCCGGTCGGAGTTGGATCGATGAGACCGTCGGCAAGGGCGGGGATCTCAGCCACGTCCACCAAACCGTCGGAGTAGAGGTTGTCGACGGTGGTGTGGTCGACGTCGATGACGCGCCAACCCATCGCCTGGACTTCGCGAGCCGCTCGGGACGGCCGGTGCTCGCGGGCGTCGACGCCGAGATGGGCAGCCTTGATCCGCAGAGCCGCGTCGTTGGAGACCATGACGGTCGGGCCGATGTTGCGCTGGCCAAGTGCGGCACCGATGATCCGGTTGTCGGGTTTCTCGGGATCGAGGCCGTGCTCCACGAGAAGGTGACGTTGGATGCCGTTCACCTCAATCTGCAGGGAACCCTCCCCGAGAGGAACGGCGGCCGCGAGCGACCCGCCGTGGCGGAGACGCATCTCCTCGATGGTGCGCAGGGCCGCTCGGGCGGATCGACCGACGTCGTCGGGCCGGGTCTTCAGCCCGTCGAGCTCCTCGATCACCGTCAGCGGGATGACGACGTCGACCGCGCCGAGGTTGCCGAGGCAGGCGGGGTCCGCGACGAGCACCGAGGTGTCGAGCACCACGCGTTGGGCGGCGGGAACTCTGTTTGAGGCGATCTCGAGATCGTCGAGTTCACGGGCGTGGTCGCCGAGGGGCAGATCCCGGCGTCCCAGGTCGGTCATCGGACTCCTCCGTTCGCGGCGGTGGCGGCGGTCGGTCGACGGCGGACGGCGTCGGTCATGGTTGAACGAAGCTGGGTGCGGCGTCGGACGTCAACGGCTGCTGTTGTAGCCGGGCCGAAGGTGGTGGTGGTGGATGCCGAGCGCTTCCGAGTCGCATTTGTCGAGGCGGATCTGTTGTGCCGTAAGGGTGAGGGTCAAGTTCACTTGCAGATGCAATTAGATTGATAGTTGCACGGATGTCATTTGGAGTCGTTGTATGGAGTCGTCATCGCAACGAGGCGTTGTCATCGGTGTTCACGGACGAAGCGTCCGGGTCTGCCGGGGCTGGGTCTCGGAGTGGTGACCGGGTCGCAATCCGGCGTCCCGTCGATCACAGGAAAAGGATCTTGCATGACCAAGTCAGAACTCATCGACGCCGTCGCTAGCGCGGCCAACGTCTCGAAGGCGGACGCCGAGCGCACGATCGGCGCCTTCTTCGACACCGTCGTCGCAAACGCCAAGAAGGGTGACAAGGTCGCGTGGCCGGGCTTCGGTTCGTTCAGCACCTCGAAGCGCCCTGCCCGTACCGGCCGCAACCCGCGCACCGGTGCACCCGTCCAGATCGCCGCCTCGACGGCGATGAAGTTCAGCGCCTCCTCGACGCTGAAGGCAAACCTCAACGGAAAGTGACCCACTGATGGCTGCAAAGAAAGCTGCTCCGAAGAAGGCCGCCAAGAAGGCGCCGGCCAAGAAGAAGGCCGCTGCCAAGAAGGCTGCTCCGAAGAAGGCCGCCAAGAAGGCGCCGGCCAAGAAGAAGGCCGCTGCCAAGAAGGCTGCTCCGAAGAAGGCTGCCAAGAAGGCGCCGGCCAAGAAGAAGGCCGCTGCCAAGAAGGCTGCTCCGAAGAAGGCTGCCAAGAAGGCTCCGGCCCGCAAGGCTGCTCCGAAGAAGGCCGCCAAGAAGGCTGCTCCGAAGAAGGCTGCCAAGAAGGCTCCGGCCCGCAAGGCTGCTCCGAAGAAGGCCGCCAAGAAGGCTCCTGCACGCCGCAGGTGATCGACGAGATCCCACGGGATCACGAGCGGGGCCTTCGGGCCCCGCTCGAGTCGTTTTCGGCCTCGGTTGAGGCGATGTCTGGGACTTAGAGGTCCGACATCAGGTGGAACACCTCGGCCCCGTCGAGGCCGTGGAGCGCGCCGAGCTCGCTTGCTCGCCGACGAATTCTCGTTCGGAACTCCTCGAGTCCCTTGCCGTCGACGGCGTGCATCGTCGACTCGAACTGGCTGACGTGCGCCTCGAGAGCGGCGAGCTTCGTCTCGAGATGCTCGGAGACATCCTCGACATGGTTCGGCTGGTCAGCCTCCCAGAGCAACAGGTGCGCTGGACGGTGCGGTGGCAAACCGTGCTCGGGGAAGAAATGCGGATCGCGGGCGGCGACGATCCCCTCACAGGCGAGTCGGCCGGCTTCTCGATGATCCGGGTGCAGGCGGTATCGCTTCCACGGGTCGTGGCCGAGCACGACATCGGGTCGAAGTTCCCGGATCACCTGCGCGACGGCTGAGCACGCCTCCCGATCCGCGCTCAGTTCACCGTCGACCCGATCGAGGAACACGACTTCGGTGGGGCGACCCCCGTTGAGTCGACGGTTCGCCTCCCGCTGTTCCTCGCGACGGCGAGCGACGAGCTCGGCGATGTCCGCTGAGGCGTCCCAGGTGCCCTTGGAGCCGTCCGTGCACACCACATGCATGACCCGGCACCCAGCCGCTGCCCAGCGGGCAAGAGTTCCGCCGGCGCCGAACTCGACATCGTCAGGGTGGGCGCCGATCGCGAGAGCCCGCTCGGGAGTCGGCAGGCCCTGTGACCAGCCGGTCGGATCGGTTGAGGTGAGCGGTGGCTGACCCGGATCGTTCATGGATCGGTTATCCGATGGCACAGATGCCCTCCCTCGCGAGCAGGGAAGCGACGATGGGGTGATCGAGATCCCGGCCGGTGTCGATATCGAGCCCGAGACGCGGATGGTGCACCACCCGAAGGACCGTACCTGTCGCGCGAGACTCCTCCCCGAGTCGCTCCAGATGCCGTGTGAAGGAGCCGCTTCCATAAGCGGGTGCTGGTCGACATGCCGGCTCGAGGACCATCACGTTCGTGCCATCGCCTCGATGATCCGGCACCAGCACGTTGCCGGTGAGGGCGAGCACGTCACTCAGTGCGCTCGGGTCCGCGAGATCGGCGTGAACGATGGCGACGCGACCAGCGACCCCGCGCAACGCCTCCGAGATCGCGGAGTTGAGGTCTCCACCGACCACCCGGCGGACGCGCGCGCCGAGATCGGCGGCCCAGGTCTCGATGCCGTCGTCCTCGCAGACGATGTGAACCCGGTGGCCCGCGAGCGCCTCGATGGTTCGGCGGGCGAGCACCTCGGCAAGCCGCTGACGGCCATCGGCGTCGAGGCGGCCCGAGAGCCGTCGCTTCGCATCCGCGAAAGCGCGCACCGGCACGAGCACATCGAGGGGCGTCACCTCGGGCAGGCTACGAGCACGTGGATCCGCCGGTGCGGTCGGCGATCGACCGGGCTTGACTGTCGGGGTGGTCGTCACCGGTGTGGTCGGGGGGCGCTGGCGTGCCGAGGTGACGCCGCGCGGAACGATCCGCCCATTCGACGGCTCGCGGGGTCTCCGATGGTTCGTCGCGGCCGAGGACCGATGGCACGACCCCGAAGCCGACCCGACGGTCCGCCAAGAGCTCCTCGACGGCACCCCGGTCACCTTGACGCGACTCCGTGTGCCCGGGGGAGACATCGTGCAGACCATTCGCAGCGTGCCCGACGGGGGAGGTCACACGGTGGTCTCGTTCGATAACGAGTCGCGGTCGGCCGTCGCCGTTGTCCTCGACCGTCGTGATCTCGTTTGCGCGCGGATGCCGTCGATTGGCCTGCCCGAGGGCATCGCCATCGAGGGGGAACCAGCGGTGTTCCCTCTCGCTCATGGCTCCCGACTCGAGGTCGCGATCGCCCACCGACCGGGGTCGGTGTCGATCGACCTCACCTCGCTTCCCGATCGTGACCGCGTCGCGGCCGGCTGGCGAGCGCAGATCGCCGCACTCGGACGGATCGAGTTGCCACCGGGCCGCGAGGGTCACGGGTTGGCCCGATCCGCCACCTACGCGCGCTGCGCGCTCCTCCTCGACGGACCGGCCCACCCCGAGGACGACCCAGCGGAGTTCCTCGTCGGGCTCGGCCAGATCGCGCGACTCGGCGAACCAGTCGACCCCTGGCTTGGAGAGGTCGTCGACGCCGTCGCGATGTTGCTTCGCGGCGGCGATGGGGGAGGAGAACTCGAGTGGTCCTCGGCGATGGGCCTCGCCTCCGCGCGCTCGGTGCTCGAACTCGCCGGGGAGCAGCGCGCCCTCGCTGATCTTCATCGGGCGGTCGGTGAGCGTCTGATCGGGCCGCCTCCGACCATCGAGGAGGTGGAGGGCTCGCCACTCGTCATCGCCCTCGTCGAGGATCGCTTGGCGAGACGCGGAGATGACTCGGTCGAGTTGCTGCCGCATGGATTCCCCTCGGCATGGCTCGGTCATCCGCTCGAGGTGCACGACCTGTCCCTTGGTTCCGCCGGATCGCTGTCGTTCGCCGTTCGCTGGCATGGGGAGCGCCCAGCCGTGCTCTGGGAGCATCGAGGGCTGCGGCTCACCTCGGGTGCTGATCGCGCCTGGTCAAGCACCGCGGAGAGCGGCGAGGCGCTCTGGGCCGCTCCGGTCGGTGACCTAGGGTGAGGGCGTGTCCGTCGACGCGAACCCGCTCCGCCTGACCGAGTGGACGTCCTGCGGGGGATGTGCCGCTAAGTGGGGGGCGTCGCTGCTCGCCGATCTCGTATCAGAGTTCCCAGCCACCGACGACGCCTCATTGGTCGTCGGGCTCGCGCCCTTCGATGACGCCGCCGTCTACCGGGTCGGCGAGGGTCTGGCGCTCGTGTCGACCACCGACTTCTTCCCGCCGCTCGTCGATGACCCCTCAGACTTCGGAGCCATCGCCGCCGCCAACGCGTGCAGCGACATCTTCGCGATGGGCGCTCGGGTGGCGATCGCCGTCAACGTCGCCGCGTTTCCTGAGCACTTCCCTCGGGAGGCGATCGCTCAGATCTTCGCCGCGGGAGCGGCCGTGGTCGCCGAGGCTGGAGGCACCGTCGCTGGCGGTCACACGATTCGCAACCCCGAGCCGATCTACGGGCTAGCCGTTCAGGGCATCGTCAACCCGGATCTCGCCCTCCGTAAGTCGGGAGCGCGAGCGGGCGACGTCGCTGTGCTCTCCAAACCGATCGGCACGGGGCTCACACTCGCGGCGGGCTCCGACTCCGATCGCGCCGCGGCGATCGCCGGCATGCGCGCGATCAACCGTGCGGCGGCCGAGCGGTTGATGGGCGCGCGCGAGGAAGTCGGCGGGGCGACCGATGTGACCGGCTACGGCCTGGCCGGCCACGGATGGGAGATGGCCGACCGAAGTCACCTCCGCCTCGTGGTCGACACAACCGGCCTTCGCGCCTATCCGGGGGCGCTCGAAGCAGCGGGGCGTGGGGTTCGCACCGGCGGCGATCCGCGTAACCGCGAGTACGTCGCCGAGTCGCTCGATTCGACGGCCGATCCTGCACCGGAGGCGCTCTGCTTCGACCCGCAGACCTCCGGAGGATTGCTCGCCGCCGTCACACCCGAGTTCGCCGATGATCTCATCGCCGACGGCTGGTGGCGGGTAGGCGCGTTCGAGGACGGTGCCCCGGGCGTCGTCCTGCGCTAATGGCCCGCCGCGACGCTGGCATCGATCTCGAGCGCGAGTTCTGGGAGGACGGCCGTGTCGTCGTCGGCATCGATGAGGTGGGGAAAGGGTCGTGGGCCGGACCGTTGATGGTCGGCGCGGTCGTGATCCCGACGGGCGATCGTCTGCCGGGGGTGCGCGACTCCAAGGCGATGACCGAACGGGCGCGCGAATCAATCTTCGAGGAACTCGCCGACTGGTGCGCTCACTGGTCGATCGGGGTGGTGTCAGCGACCGAGTGCGACACCCTCGGCATGTCGGCGGCCCAACGCCTCGCCTGTCGACGCGCCCTCGAGGGCCTCGGAGTTGAGGTGGACGTCGCGATCTCGGACGGGCGCTGGGACTTTGTGTCTCCGCTTGTGCC
>Ga0222715_10005545_pt1 | contig 10750 bp, 10 predicted proteins | sample C33_9DmetaG_FD_165056 | JGI IMG/M metagenome (GOLD analysis project Ga0222715, IMG submission 165056) | Estuarine water microbial communities from San Francisco Bay, California, United States - C33_9D | ecosystem: Environmental > Aquatic > Marine > Unclassified | place: USA: California... | reverse complement strand
ACCCGCCGTGCCGGTAACCTGAAAATGTCGCGATTTAAATTTCCCAGCTGCCACCTCAATTTCTTCTTCTCCGACGTAAACCAGATCGAAACTCGTAACAAAAAAGAAGGGGCCGGTAGCGCCGCGATGATCCGGTGACGTGAGGAAGACGTTCGATAGTGAATGGACCCCTGGGCCTTGTTGGAGAGGGTAGAGGCGCATGAGGAGTGCGTCACCTACGATGGGGTGACTCTGGAGCCATCCGACCTGTTCGTGGGTATCCAACTCCTGACTGATGCGGCCATCGCGGGCGTTAAAGGTTTCACACTCAGCATATCCTTTCGCGAAACGCATCCATCCCGAGCCCTCAAATTGGCCGCCAACAGACAGCCTGACCGAGCAATCAATTGGACTGGAATCAGCGTGGCGCAGGGCGAGACAGACATCTCGCACCACCTTGGGCGAGTCATCGATTTCGCAGTGTGCAAGCAGCACGTCAGTACCATCCGGTTGGCAGCTCAGCGTAAATACCTCACGCCCGCGAACCTCTCCAAAGCGCTCGGCTTTGCGGCTGGTGTACTCAATCCTGCCTTGAATAAGCCTGTGTCCCATGGCGTCCCCCGAGTGATTCCCGTCCTGTTAAGGACGTGAGATCTGGCTATGTATTAATGATATGTTTTTATATCATGACGGCTCGCGCTCCAGCAAAACAGGAATAAAAATGGAAACCAGTGACCTCACCGCGCGGCAGCTTTATCAGCAGATCAAGGAGAACCCCAGCCGCGCTCGGTTCGGCTTTGGCAAGAAAGCCATTCTCGTCAATGTGGATTTGCAAAAAGCGTATACGCGAACAGACCTTTTCAAAACAGCATACGAGACTGACCCCAAGCAGCTTGAGTGGGTTAACCAGTTGGCGAGTGCGTGCCGTGCTCTGGACTGGCCGGTGGTGTGGACCTATGTTGCCTTCATGGAGTCCGGCGAGGACTGCGGCATTTGGGGTACGCGAACAGATACACCCGATTCGCTGCAAAATATTAAGTTCGGCTCGGAACGCGCGGAATTTGACGAACGTCTGGAAATTGATCACAAGCGCGACGTGATCTACTGCAAAAAAATGCCGTCGGCTTTCTTTGAGACCGCGCTTCAATCGCTTTGCGTCTGGCACCAAGTGGATACCCTGATCGTGACAGGTGGTTCAACAAGCGGCTGCATAAGGGCTACCGCGGTGGATTCCCTGTCGCGTGGCTATCGCACAATCGTGCCGGAAGAATGTGTCGCGGATAAGCACGAGAGTTATCATTTCGCTAATTTGACGGATCTCCTGATCAAATACGCTGACGTATTAGGGACGCAGGAAGTGCTTGATTGGCTCTCCCAGCAGGATCGCTGATGAGCGCTTTAGAGCAGCGTGCTGAACTTGCACTCTATGATTACAACCCGTACGAAAATCGGCCCAAGATAGAGTGGCCCAATGGCGCGCGGCTGGCATTTTGGGTGGCGCCCAACATAGAGTTTTACGAACTTAACCCACCCGACAACCCCTTTCGTAAACCTTGGCCGCACCCCTATCCCGCTGTTCCGGGATACAGCATTCGAGATTACGGAAATAGGGTAGGGCATCAGCGCCAGATGGCTGTACTCGACAAGTATGGCGTGCGCGGCTCAATCAGTCTCTCTGCCGCACTGTGCGAGCATCATCCTGAGATTATTGCACTGTGTGCCGAGCGCGACTGGGAGTTTTTCAGTCACGGGATTTACAACACCCGCTACACCTACGGTCTGACAGAGGATCAGGAACGAGAGATGATCGAGGATGCCATGGCGACCATCGAAAGCGCTGTTGGCCTGCGCCCCGCGGGATATCTCGCACCGGCGCTATCCCATTCGGATCATACGATCGACCTGTTTGCTGAGGCTGGTGGTCTCTATACGTGTGATCTGTTTCACGATGATCAACCGACCTGGGTCAAAACGCGAAGCGGCAAGCCATTTGTCTCGATCCCTTATTCACTCGAGCTCAATGACACCATCGCTTATGTGGTGCAGCGCATGGAGCCGCGTCGCTATGGCGAGATTATTCGTCGCGCCTTTGATCAGTTGTATGAGGAGGGTGCTGAAAGTGGCACCGTCATGTGCATTCCCACCCACAACTATCAGGTCAGTTGTCCTCACCGGCTGCGTGCTTTTGAGGAGGCGCTCGAATACATCACCGGACACTCAGAGGTTTGGGTGACAACCGGTCGCGAGATTGCCGAATACGCGCTGACTCATCTGAAACAACAGATTGGCGGTGATGGGGATGCAGCACGATGAGTGATGATCTGTTGATCTACCCCCAGCGGCGCTATGGCATGGATCACGAGCGCTACGAATGGTCGATGTTGCAAGATCGAGAACCCGTCGCCTGGCCGGACGGTAAACCGCTTGCGTTGTGGATCAATATCTCGGTTCAGCATTTCCCGCTTTCCGGAGAAAAACCACGGGTGGCGCCTCCCGGGGCGCTCACCATGCCTTACCCTGATCTGAGGCATTACACGCTCAGGGATTACGGCAACCGGGTGGGCATTTATCGTTTGCTGAGGCTGATGTCAGAGTTTGACGCTCAGCCGTCGTTGGCTGTCTCTGGCGCGTTGGCAGAGCATTACCCGCAGCTGCTCGAACGCCTGGCGGCCACGCCGTATGAGTGGCTCGGGCACGGCTGGAATATGCTTTGCATGCATGCCGGCGAGGTGGATAGCGATTTGGAGGCGACCTGGATTCAAAAAACGCGAGTGGCCCTTGAGCGATTCACCGACCAAAGCTTGTCTGGCTGGTTGAGTCCCGGTCGGATTCAGACCGCCAATACGCCGGAACTGCTGATGAGTAACGGATTCTCGTACCACAGTGACTGGGTTAACGATGAATTGCCGTATCTTTTTAATACGGAGCGAGGGAGCATGAACTGTCTTCCGTCCTGTTTAGAGCTGGACGATGTTTTTGTGCTCACGCAGAACCTGCACAGTGAGGACAGCTTTGCTCAACAGGTGATTGACGCAGCCGATTTGCTGATTAAGGAGGGTGGCGAGCAGGGCGGGCGGCTGTTGTCACTGAATTTCCACCCATGGTTGGTAGGTCAGCCGCATCGCATCCGCACGGTACGTGAAATACTCGAAGCCCTGCTGGTAGAGCGAGGTGAGGCGATTTGGCACGCCCCACCCGGCCATATCATCAGGGCTGCTAAGCCCTGATTTTTAGACTGCTTTAGTGGCGCCAAAGAAGGCTACCGAGGCAATTGTGATCCAGTAAAAATAGGCCAGGCGTTTGCCGAGAGCGAGGCTCTTTTCAAGCTGATTTTCCGCTTCCGGTTTGGGTCCTTCTGCCAGCACGCGGAACAGGGTCGTCCACTCGCGCATAATGAAACGTAATTTCAGCCCAATCATCAGGGTAACGCTGTAGAGCAGGATCTTGATAGAGAACCAATATTGCATCGGCCCCACATTGAAGGGGCCGTAGCCCAGTAGCGAACTGATTGATGAAATTACCAACACAGGTATGAGAATAAAGCGCACCCTTTCATCCCACAGTGTCAGCTGGATACCGCGGTCTGTCTCGCGGTGAAAATAAGCAGAGATGCAGAGCGCCAACCACGCTATGGCCAGCACCCAGACCGCGACCAGGAAATTCCCGCCGAAGGGTTGCACACCCCACAAATGCCCCATGTGCAGTCCGAGAGGCAGTAAACTGATGATGCCAATACGGGCGAGGATATCGATGTGATAAGCGGTCTGCATGTGCCGTCGCCGCTCTTCCATCGAGAGTTTGCGATTAATGACGTGGGTTGATGTGTTGAAAACGCCCCATTCCCCACCTAACCAATAGACCATTGCGATAATGTGCAGCCAGCGAAGCACTGCCAGTTCGGTGATTCCCATCAGTCTGCCCCCACAGAATAAAGATATAAGATTATACCAAAATCGCTGCCGCGGCGTGATTGGGGCCAACAGTAATGACGGGTATTCGGCAGCGAGCGACGGATCATGATATCGATTACACCTAGTTTGTTATATCATTATGTCTTTGTGCATAGCTGAGGATCCGGACAAGGTAACGTGGAAGAATTCTTTAGCCCTCATCTGGTGGGTCAGCTGTCCAAGCAATCACCCACGCCCCTATACCATCAGCTGTTTGCGCTGCTGAAATCCCGCATCCTCGATGGCACGCTTGCATACGGTATGCGGTTGCCGCCTGAGGAACAGCTGGCCGATTTGTTTCAGGTATCCCGAATCACAGCCAAACGCGCCATGGATGATCTCTCCAAAGAGGCTTTGGTCGAGCGACGACGGGGTCGTGGCACCCACGTCATTTATCAGTATTCGCCCAAACCTGTTCACGCCCCGCTTACGGGGATGCTGCAGGAAATTGAGAGCATGGCCCGTAATTCCTCTGCAGAAATTCTCGACTATGGTATGCGCATCCCGCCCCAGGCGATTAGAGAAGACCTCAAGTTAGCTGACGGGGAAGCTGCGCTGCATTTGCTCAGGGTGCGCGAGCGAGACGGCATGAAGTTTGGCCACTACACTAGCTGGACAGCCGGCGTGGACATGCCCTCTGACGCCAGCATGTTCGAATACACCCCTCGGTTGAGTTATTTTCGCGAGCAGGGACTCGAGGTGAGCCATGTCACCCAAACACTATCGGCGGTGTCTGCCTCTGCAGCGGTGGCTGACGCGCTAGGGGTGGTCCAGGGAGCGCCGCTGCTGAGTCTGACGCGACGGTCCTATAAAAAAACGGGGGCAGAAAGTGAGCAGATCATGGACTTTCTGGAGGTGCTCTATAACCCGGAGCATTTTCAGTACTCGATGGATCTGACTTTAGACTAATTGTTCAGATCAATCCTTTCCTTTTCAGACGATCGATGACTGCGGACTGTTGTGCCATGAAGTGCGACCGGTCAGCGGAGGTGATTGAACCATCGGCCTCAATGAGATTGTCCTCTGGGTAAAAGTCAGGCTGATCGTAAGTTGACCTGAACAGGGACAGTCTCTGGCGCGCCAGCAAATTCGTCATCGCCGGTTTGGATCGCGCTTCGCGCAGTCGCGGTATATCAATGATCGCGTGCGCCACCATCGATTCGCCGGTGTAAGCCTCGGCCATCACCTGGCCTTTGTAGTCCACCACCTGAGAATGACCTTGCGTAGAATTTTTGGGAACAGGCGAACCGTGAATGGCAGATGTATTGCTGGAAATCACGTAACACATATTTTCATAGGCTCGCGCGCACTTGGCGATGTTCTTTGGTGTGGGTCTCGGGCTCCCCACTTCGCTGGAGGAGTGCAGTATGACTTCTGCTCCGCGCGTGGCGAGTGCGCGCGTGATCTCCGGATAGAGAATTTCTTCTGAGGCAACACAGGCGAGTCGGCCCAATGGCGTGTCCGCCACTGGAAACAGCCCGTCGTCACCATAGATTTCTAGATATCGCGTCAACACATCATGCGGCGTGGGAGCAAACATGGAAATCAGTCGGCGATAGCGCAGTATGACCTCGCCGGCGTCACTGATAATGAAACTGGTCTGAAAATAGAGCTCTGGAAAATGAGGGTCGAGTTCGTAGGCATTGCCTGACAGGTAGACACCACGGGTCCGGGCGATGTCTCCGAGGCGACGATACTCGGGCCCGTCTGCCGCGATACATGCTTTGGCCCGCCATTCATCAATACTCTCCCCCATGGGAAAGCTGGTCAGAAAATACTCAGGCAAGACGACGAGCTGCAAGCTGTCGCCGCTAAAGGTGCCGATAAAGCCTTTACTCCCCGCGATCAACCGGTCGACGTTTTCGAGCGTGTCTGACATTGCGTTTTCGACTGAGGCCCGGTCTTTCAAACCGTTGACAGCCTTACAGTCCATTTGCAGCGCTAGAGCGGAATAGGGCGTCACCGAATATTACTCCAGAGGGGTTTGTTGGAGACCGTCCACCAGCATCACCCTAAACTTACCGGTGCCTTCGCGCAGGGGCTTTGCGGCTTGATAGGCGTCGCTGTTCCAGAATGCTTTTGCGTGTTCTGCTGAGGGCCACCGATGCATGACCAGACGGGTGGCGCCCCAATCGCCCTCCAGTGCATCTTGCTGGCCGCCCAGAACAAGGTATTCCCCGCCAAATTCAGCCACGATAGCAGGAACGGTTCGAGCATAGGCACCAAATGATTCTGGATCGGTAATGACAGCCTCTACGATAATGTAAGCGGTCACGCTGCCACCTCCTTTCGGCTGGTCTTACAACAACCGGTGTGCTCAAAATATATCACGCCCAATATTTTGATGGGGTCTGCAGGCTCTTCCCAACGCTCATGAGGCATCAGTTAGAACGCGGCATTACTTGCGCCGTCATGCTGCCTGCGCTTGCTCGCCAGACCAGGTTTGTCGATTACACTCGCGCTCACGTAATGGCGGCTCAAAGGCCCAGGGCGCCAGGGTTCATGATTCGGTCGGGATCGAGCGCCCGCTTGAGGCCTGATATCAAATCCAAAGCCGGTGCCTTGAGCGCAGAGTGATAATGGTAAGCCTTGCCTAGTTGAAGATGGCTTGCGCCTGCTTCCGACAGCACATCGATCACCTTGCTTTTCACTTCGTATACCGCGCGCCATGCATCGGGTACCGCCTCGAACTGATTCAGTCGCGCCAGATGGTCGGGTTCAAGGCTGTGTTTGTGCAACGCATTCAGTTCATCCGGCCAGAAAAACACCGGCTCGAGCACAGTAATCTGTTCACTGACGACCGCAATCAGGTATCCGGTTTCAATATTAAATTGCTCAAGCAAGGCGCGGTGCTGATCGTAAACCGCCTCAACGGCGGCAAGCACAGCCTCGCTGTGGGAATGGGGCACCAAGCCATGCACAGGGAGCCAGCGCTCGCCCTCGGCACCCACCATGTTATTGACCGGACCAAACGGATTGGCCGCCAAAATCCTCGGGATACTGTCCGGCAATTCGGTGCCACCCTCCGCCTCGCAGATGGCTCTGATTCGCTTTGCTTGATAGGCCGCCTCACCTTCGGTACGGCCTTCGCTAATGGTGAACATCGCCCAATCAACTTCGTCCATGAAGCGTCGTCCGGTTAGCGCTATTTTTGCGCCTTGCTTGATTTTATTGATCAAGCCCGATTCAGCCTGGACGACGCCCGACAGCTGCTGCGCGTCTGCCAACAAGCTTGCACGTTTCATTCTCTGATGTTGCAGATAGGGGTCAAAACCGAAGCACTCCGTACTCAACGACTCCCTAGATATTTGTGCCATGGCACGCAGCATGGGCCCGGACTCATCAAAGGCAAAGCTGGTATACCCCTTGGCGCCCGCCACCGGAATCAAGGGAAGGGTGGCGCGCACCTTGATTCCCATCGCCCCACAGTCACCGAGGAAAAGGCCGGTGAGATCCGGGCCAAAATGGCGCATGAAGGGCGCTGCACGTTGCTGACTTGCAGACCCGGTTTCGATTAACTCCCCTTTTCCGGTAACGACACTGACAGACAGAACATTGTCAGCCGCGGTGCCTCGTTGACCACTCCCCCAGAAGATGCTGTTTTGCGACAGTCCACCTCCCACGGTGGCAAATCGACCAGAAAGCGTTCCCCAATAGGGGGTTCTTACGCCTAGTGGGGAGAGCTTCTCGTAAAGTTTCTGCCAGGTGCAGCCGACTTCCACCGTCACATACCGGTCATCCAGATTGACTTCGATGATGGCGTCCATGCTGGTCATATCGACCAAGATACTGTCTGGCGCGGTCGCGATGTATCCACTGGTGTAACTCATGCCACCGCCCCGGGTGACAATAGGTGTGCCACTCTCGCGACAGGTTTTCACCAATGCAGTGACTTCGTCGATGCTTCTCGGGCGCACGACAGCGCAAATAGGGGGTCCGATTGTGAAAACATCCTGCGAGTAAAGACGGATCTTTTCTGGATCTGTATCAATGATCTCCGCAGGAAGGAGTGTGGTGATGGTTGATACCACTGCGTTCATTCAGCGCCTCCGGACCAATGCCAATAATATTGCTTGATACAGAAAGGGTAGCAGACGTTGGGAGATGTCACTCGCGGTATTAATCAATAGAGACATTGCGAACGCGAGCAGAAGACCCAGCCGAGTGCCGACATTATTGTACGTGGAAGCAATCTGCCAACGCACCCGTTTTGCAACGAAAGTGGGACCAATGCCTAGCTTGGTGCGCTGAAACGCATCGCTCGGGTTATCTCCACACAGCAATCCGGGTTTCTTTCACGGTATGATGCGACCTTCGCGACGAAAAAGGGGGCCTGCTTGCGACACACAGGTTTTTCGCATGTGGTGATTATCACCGCGCATGCTCCCGTTCTGGGAGGGTTTTTCGGGTCGCTGGGTTGGCAAGCAGCGCGCAAGCCTTTAGATACGACAAGCGCAGATTTCTGGGGTGTTGAGCGCCCCGCTGAACTCACTCGTTGGTGCTCGCCCGACGGCGACTGCGAGGTGCTGATGATATCCGCTGCGGTCGAAGTGCCCATGTTGCGACCCTTCGACTGTCCTGTGACCACCCCGGGTGGCATTTTCGATATCAACATGCGCACGGCCGATAGTGACTGGGCTCGCGCTTTCCTGTTTGAGCATGGCTGGCGCGAACTGGTCCCTTCCGTAGCCTGGCGCTTCGGAGATATTGAAACCAAAGAAGGGCTTTATATTCAGGACGATGGCATTGTATTGGCGGTGATGCAACGATTGCATCCACCGCTGGAGGGTGTCCACTTCGACCGTATGAGCACCATTTTCAACAGCACTCAAATGGTCAGTAATGTGGACCAAACCCTGGCGTTCCTCGAGTTGGCGGGTTTCAAGCGGTTTATCGATCACGCAGGCCCCTTGCCGGGGGATGGGCCCAAAGTGTTACAACTTGAACACCACCCACCCGATAGTGCGGGTATCCATCTCAGTATCGCTCACCCGCAGGCTGCGATGTCTGGATCCATAGAATTGATCGACGTTCCGCAGCATACGTTGCAGCCGCTGCAAACAGCTCCCATGGGAGGTCGCGGTTTGAGAGCGCTATGTATACCGATTGATGATATTGAGCAGTGTTATCGTCGCTGGAAGAGCAGCGAGTGGTCGGGGCACATCCATCGACAGCTGGCGCATCGTCATCTGCCGGGGGTGCTCAATACCCTCAGCTTTTCGGTGATCGCCCCCGACGGCGGAAGACTGGATCTCTACCAATGCCCCGAGTGAGAGTGTAGTCATGTTGAAATCAATAATGATGGTTTGGGTTCTTGTCGCTAACCTCACCGTCACTGAGGAAGCCTACCGGGCATATCTGGGTTATCGCGTCACCGAGGAGGGGACGATTGCTGAATCGATGGCAGCAGCCATTCAGCGACCTGAGTTGGCGGGACGACGTTTTGTGACGTTGATGCCCATATCTGGACCGCAGGTTGGTATCCGGATAGTGGAGGGCGCAGAAGCAGGATTTCGATCCATGCGGCGGGTCGGATGGAGTGCAATCGAGTTGCTGGTAAAGGATCCGGAACAGCTACAGCAGGCCCTGACCGGGTCGGCATTTGACCATCTTCAGGGGCCCGATTTCTTGACCGAGCAACAAAATATTCTGGCGATGCAGGTGACGGGCCCCGACCAAGAGCTGTTTTACCTGACCCATATGATTGATCCTTCGTTGTCTTTTCTCCAGCCCGAACCAAGCCCAGCGCCAGTCGGCCAGACTTTTATCATGGTGATGGGCAGCCGTGACCTCGCTGCCAGCGTCGGTTTCTTTAACCGTTATTTCGACAATGGGGTCGTTGGGCCCATTCCCTATCGCATCGGCGTATTGTCTGAAGCCTATGGTTTGCCACTTGAGACAGAGCATCCACTCGCGCTGGTCTCTATGTCCGATGGTTATGGCATCGAGATAGATCAGTACCCAGAGAACGCCGAGCCTGTCCCTGCAGCGGATGGGTATAGAGGTGGTGTTTTTCTCGTGAGTCTCGCGGTAGATCCCGGCAAGCTCAAAGAGGCATTGCCTTGGACTCTGCCCTATTTAAATCATCAGGGCACAGCTAGCGGTGGCATCATCACACTGCCTTCGGGTACCCCGCTGGAACTATCTTTTACGAAAGCCGATTTGCCAGCCTCCACAAATTAGGCTTATTGTTATATTGAATATGACTTTTACGGCCCTCTGTTTGCACTGGGGTCTTTGAACATGCGGGTTTTACTGTGGGGCAAACACTTTTTGACAAGCTCTGGCAGGTGCACGAGGTGGAGGCACTCGCTGAAGGTCAATCCCTGCTTTATGTGGACCGCATTTTTTTGCATGAGCGAACTGGCAGCGTCGCGCTCAATAGCCTGTTAGACCGCAATCGGACGGTTCGTCGTCGCGAGCATGCCTTCTGCACCATGGACCATATTGTTGACACCTTGCCAGGACGCGGCGATGAGACGCTCATGCCGAGCGGTCGTGATTTTATCGTCGCGACGCGCAGTGCGGCGCAAGAAATGGATATTCGCCTGTTTGACATTCAGGATCCCGATCAAGGCATTGTTCACGTGATTTCACCAGAGCTCGGTATCGCTTTGCCTGGGCTCTCCATGATCTGCCCAGACAGTCATACTTGTACTCTAGGTGGGCTTGGCGCAATGGCCTGGGGCGTGGGTTCAACAGAGGCTGAACACGCACTGGCGACCAGCACACTTCGGGTCGCGCGCCCTCAAACTATGCGCGTTCATTTCTCTGGAACCCTGCCCGCTCACGCCACGGCCAAAGATCTGATCCTCTATGCG
>Ga0222715_10005544_pt1 | contig 10751 bp, 13 predicted proteins | sample C33_9DmetaG_FD_165056 | JGI IMG/M metagenome (GOLD analysis project Ga0222715, IMG submission 165056) | Estuarine water microbial communities from San Francisco Bay, California, United States - C33_9D | ecosystem: Environmental > Aquatic > Marine > Unclassified | place: USA: California... | reverse complement strand
AGATGTCGGCGATTGCGGCACGACAGGGTGGGATGACGCCAGAGCGTCGTGAGCAGTCGATTGCAACCGGACGGGAAATGGCGGTGCCGGCGGCGGGGGCGATTGGGGCGGCGATGTCTGGTGGGTTGACGATTCCGGCGATGATGGCGGGCGCAGCGCAGATTGCGTCGGATGCGGACCAAGACATCGACCCGGTCGAACGCAAGATTCGTGCGCTGTGGGCCGGTGTTGAGCAGAGTGGCTTAGGGCTGGCTGGCAAGGTCGCATCTGTGGCGGCTCCGTGGCTGAAGAACACTGCGAGATCTCTCTGGAACCGTGGAGCGAAAATTACGATGCCTACGGCGCGTTCCACTTCGACGATGCGTACGGGCGGCAGCCTCGAGCAGGCCAAGGACGAAATTGCCGAGACGGTCCTGTCGCAGGGTCGAGGCACGATTCGACGCGGGAATGCGCGTGCCGTGCGCGAGACGATCGGCGAGCTGGAGGATGCACTGGACGAGGTCGTTGCCGGCGCGGACGGATTCGTGCGTCGTGAGGAATTGCGGGATGCCTTGAGAGCGGCGGCACGAGACGTGGGGCCAGCCTCCACGCAGGCCGCGGCTCTGCAATTGGATGCTCTGGAGCGGTCTTTCAACCTGCTCAAAAATGCGCCCTACAAGATGACCGTGGCAGAGGCGCAGAAGATGAAGCGGCAGATTTACGACACGTTTAGCAAGTCGTATCCTGCCGGCGCCGCAGAATCTGCCACGGCGGCGGCTGAGAAAGTCACGGCGCGTGCGCTGAAGGAAGGCATTGTGCGCGAGGTTCCCGAGGCGCGTCCGATCAATGCGGCGATGCAGCGACAGATTCCTGCAGCCAGAGCGATGGACGAGGCGGTCAGTCGCATTGCGAATCACAACCTGGTCGGCCTGAGTGGAGCTCTTGCGATTGTGTCGGAACGTCCGGCGATGCTTGCCGCGGCCCTACTCAATAACCCGCAGTTTGCGAGTTTCACAGCGCAGCAGATTTACCGTGTGGCGTCGTTGTTGCCGGAGAGTCAGTTGACGGCCTCCAATGTGCTGCGCGGGTTGCAGATGCTGACCGGAGCCACGTCGGTGCCGAGTCGGGCGGCTGGCCCCGGCCTGAATACCGGAGGAGGGGGATCGTAATGGCGCAGGACCGTCGTCCGTTGGTCGTGGGAGGGCGCATTGTGCCCGGGCCGCCTGTTGGTGGGCGTGGGGGTGCCCCGCCTGTTTCAGCGCCGCAGGGCGGTCGTGGGGGCGGTCCTGGTGGCGCGATGGGCCAGTCCGGCCCTCCCACACCTTCCTTCGATGAATGGCTGGTCGGGCTGTATCAGCAAGCAGACGAGGGATTGACATCCCTGCGTGACCGTGTGCAGGCCGCCGCGCAGCTGGGGGTGGGGCTAGCGAAGGCGAAGTTTGACAGGGACATGCAGACCGTCCAGCAGGTGGCCGAGGGCACGCGTGACCTAGCGCAGCGGGCGTATCAGGGCGCGTCGGAGTTTGCGCAGCAGGCTGGCGATGAGTTGCGACAGTTGACGCCCGAAGCGGCGGTTTCGTCATTGGACGCCTTAGGGTCGGGGTTCACCGGTGGAGAACGGGCCACTCCTGACCGCGGGTCGCGGTTGGAGCAGCTGGGCATGGGATTGGGTATTGTCGGCGGCATCTTGGACCCGAGTCCAGGCGGCGAGGCTCGCGTGGTGTCCAAGATCACCAAGAAGCGCGCCAACGACCTATTCAAGAAATTGTCTCGGTCGCATCCTGATGATCTCGCCCGCGCGGTCGAAGAATTAGACCTTGATTCTCGTGGTTACAGCGCCCTTGTGGGTGATCGTATTGAAGTCTCAGATGTGGACCGGAGCTACGGACGCGAGAGAGTCCTTCGCGGGGATACAGAGTCTGTGATCCGAGCCATTGTTGACAACATGCCAGTCTCGAAGGAGATGACCTCTGATCCTGATGGTCTGAACGCAGCACTACAACGGCTCCGACAAGAAATCATTAGTGAGTTGGGCCCGAGTCCCAGCGGAGAGGCGAAGCGGGCCGGCGAGATTATCTCGGAAGAAGTGTTGCCGAAGATTACCAAGGCGCGACACGGCGGGACCGTGCGGGCCGGGCAATACGTCGGCGCCCCTAGGGGGGTGGACACGCCGCAGGCCGTCAGTGCGATGGTCAAGAATTACCTGAATGCCATGCTGGAAGGCGTGCAGGGACGCGCATGGTATCGGGAGGTCAGCGATGACCTCTTGAGTCGGTCGGCTGGCGATACGAAAGTAGCCGATCAGATGGCGGACAATCTCGCCGTGTTGTCGCCAGCCAATTCTGTGGGCGGAAACGCGAACATGAGTCGCAACGCGCATGTGCAGGCGATGACCGGCGATCCCATCACCGCAGCGCGATTCAAGAACGAACAGATTCCGAAGTTGGAGCAGGTCTACAACGAGATGCGGAACTACATCGGGCTGAAACGTGACCCATTTTCGCGTCAGATGTCGGTGGCTTGGGCACCAGAGCGTGTGGGACGTGGTGTCAATGACATGCATGAGGCCCGCGTGATGGGCTACCCAGAGAATCAGACCGTGTCGGAGGCGAACCATGCGTTCATGGACCGCATCCGAGCGGCGGCGATTCGCATTGCGAACGAACGCAAGCTGGGTGGGTTTGACGATTGGGACACCGGCTCCTCGCAGGCCGCGGCGTGGGTGGGCAGCAAGATTCGCCAGGGGCAGATTGATCCCGGGGATGCCGGCAAGAGTTTCGCCACGTATTTCCCTCGGTTTGAGGGGAGTGCCACCTATGAGTCCACGCCTGGGGCCGCCACAGGTCATCTGCCTGGACTGCTGGATGCCACACCGGAAGCGCGGCGGGCGTTTGACGACCAGGCCCGCTGGGACACGGAGTTTGGCAACGATGCGCTGTATGCCGCGCAGGGGCTGATGCCCGGGCCGACCACGCGCACGGTGGGGCGCTACAAGGACGAACTCAACCCGGTAAACGTGGCGCGTCCATTGGCCGGCACTCAGATGGCTGACACACAGTTGGCGGAAGGCAGTCGTCGTGCGATGAATGCGACGGAATCTTTCCGGTCCTTCTTCGACGCGCAAGAGATGGGCGCCTGGAATACGGGGCGTCTTTTGAAGGGGTCGCAAGACAAGTCCACTGGATTGGTGCTGGACATTCCGTCGGGATTGGATCAGGCCACCATGAAGACTGTCGCCGATGCGCTCGAGCCGAAGGGATACTGGCTGGCGAACGACAAGGACGGCGGCATTGTGGTCTTGGGGCGCAATCCCGCTGGCGATCCGAGCAGCGAACCGAATACGCTGATGGGCAAAGCGATGGTGGCCGAAGTGCGGGCTGCGCTCAAGGCCGCAGGAGTTGACATTAAAGGCAATCTTACGGCGCATCCCGTTGAGAAGGGTTCCATCTACTACGGCAGCGCATGGCAGGATCGCGGTGGAGAGGTTACTCGGCAAATGCTCGACGCTGTTGCGCAGTCTCCCACGACAATGGCAGCGTTTGAGAAAGACGCCCGCATTCCTCTGTTACTGTTCGCCAAGAATGAGCGAGACGCAGCGTGGGCCGTCAATTACGGCGTAACGCGCCCTGATATACTCAAGGCGCGCGAGATTTTTGCCAAGGCACGTCCTGGTGAGCGATTCCAAGCCCTCGCGGATGCGGCCAAGCGTGGGATTGTGCCCGCTTTCTTGGTCGGTGCGTTGGTGCATGAGTCGCAGAAGGGACAGTAAATGGCAGGCACACTCACTCCCAGTTGGTTTCTATATTTCACCGATAGCACCGGAGCTCCCCTGTCTGGGGGCAAGGTCTATACATACGTTACCGGTACCAGTACGCCCACCACGGTGTACCAGGACGCCGCGCTACTGACCCCATGGTCAAACCCGATTATCTTGCCGGCGGACGGCAAGGTAACGGTGTACCAGGGGCCAGAGACGATTAAGGCGGTTGTTTATAACAGTCAGGATGTCCTGCAGGACACGTATGACCCCATTGCGTCGACGGCTCTCAGCTCGAGCTTGGGAGGGGCGGCGTTTACGTTCGGCGGCAATGATTTTTACCCTGTCACGAACACGTCATATCCAAGCGGCACGACTGTCGCGACGTTGCATCCTGGCAGTTCTTTTTTCACCATTGATTCTAATGATCTGGTTGGCACCTACCAGCTGCAGGGTATGTTGCAGGCTGGGGCATCGGAAACGGTCAGCGCTGGTTTGTTTAATTTAAGCGATGGCGCGCCGGACACCCCATTGGTGCAGATTTCAAGTTCTGATAACAACGGAGAATTGCAGGCAAGTTCCGCCATTACGTTTGCTGCGGGAGGCACTGCAAAAACGTATGCCGTTAAAACCAAAACTGACACAGGGACCATTAGTTATGTGTGGTCGCTGGCCCTTGTGAGGACCGCATAATGCCCCCATCAGACGCCCGTTTTACTACTATTGCCGCCACGTCTTCGGCGGCCAATGCTCTTGAGGTGACCGGTGGCGCCACGGCTGAGCAGCTGGCCTTGGATAAGGGCCTAGCGTTGAGCGGTGGTACTTTGACCGACGCTGGTATTGTGATGCCATCTGACGTGCCGGCAGATACGTCGTTTGCGCTGTACAACAATGCTGGCACGCTGACGTGGAACGGTATCCCCTTGGCGACCGGTTCATCGTTGAGCGGCACCACGGGAAAGCTGGCCAAGTTTACCGCGTCGAATGCGGTGGGCGATTCCATCGTGTCGGAATCTGGCGCCGTGGTGACGGTCACGGGCACGCTGAATGCTACTTCGGCATTGCAGTTGAACGGGACGAGCATTAATACCGGCGGGACGCTGTCGAACGTCGCGTATCTCGACCAGGCCAACACGTTTTCCAACGCGTCCGGGCAGACTTTTGCTGGTGGCATCAGCCTTAGCGGTGGGGTCCCGTCCACGCACGGTATTGTCATTCCAAATGCGGTGCCCGGTTCAACGACGACAAATCTGTACAACAACGCGGGCGCGCTGACGTGGTCTGGCTCAGTCGCATGGGGCGGCGGGTCGGCCATCTCCAGCAGCAGCAATGTGGCGCTGTTGAATGCGGCGAATACATTTACAGTTTCGTCGGCGTTCCCCCTCACACTCCAGCCGGGAACCGGCACGTCCTACGCCGCGATGGCTATGACGAACACCGGCGGCAGCGCCTACGTCGGGCAGAACGGATCGACGGCGGGATCCTTCTTCTCTGACGGCACAGCTTACGCGACATTCATCCGGGCAGCGTCTGGCACGCCAATTGAGTTCGGCATCGGGACGACTAAATACATGTCCATCTCCGCAGCGGGCCTCCTGGCCGTCAACGGAGCCGGGACGAACACCTTTGACGCGACGACGACCGGTACGCAAGCGGTGCGAGTACGCAACCTCTCGAACGGCAGCGCGGCACGGTCGAGCTTCTACGTTGGAAACGACGGCAGTGCTACGCGGTTCACGTTGGACGTCTTCTCGTCAACATTCTCGGCAGGTGCTCCGCAATACGCCGATGGAGTGGCACTGATAGCGTCTGGTAGTGGTGGGTTGAATATCAATGCCTCCAACGCCTCCGGCGACGTCCGCATCTACTCCCGAGGCGCGCTGGCGGCGACCTTCGGCGCGAGTCAGGGTTTGACGCTTAATAGCTACCTAGCGATTCCGGCTGGTCAACAGATTTACCTCGACGGCGGCAGCAATACATACATCACCGAATCGTCGGCGGACACAGTACGCGGTTATGCCGGTGGGACGTTTGCATGGCAATTCGATTCGAGTATCTGGTATTTCCAAACGGACGCATCGGTCCCTGCAACGAAGAAGTTTTATCTTGATGGCGGTCCGGCGGCAGGCGGCGGTGATACGTATTGGACAGAATCCAGCGCCAATGAAATGCGATCGTATTGCGGCGGCAGTTTGATGCTGCAAATTAACAATACCGGATTAGCTCCCGGCGCGTATCCTACCACTGCCAGTGCCGCGAATCTATGGGGAGCGGCTGGTGATTATATAAGGATCTCTACGTCGTCACTGCGCTATAAGCACGACATTGCCACACTCGACACCGCTGACGCACAGGCCGCACTCATGGCAATGCGTCCCGTGACCTATCGCGGAAAAACGGACGACGACCAGCGGCGATACGTCGGGTTTATCGCGGAGGAGATGCAGCAGATCGCGCCGCTGCTCTGCACTTACGACGAAGGCGGCGAAAGCGGCACACCGAATTACGTGACCTATGACCGCGTTACCGCCTACTTGGTCGCGGTGGTGCAGAAGCAGCAAGCAGAGATTGATGCGCTCAAGGCGCAGATGAAGGAGCAGAAGTAATGGCGATTCGAGCAGAACTTATTCGTGGCGAGGTCAGCTTTCCTGTCAACGGCAGCGGTGCCCGCATGTCAGCGACTATCGAACTCATCGACGACACCATGGGCCGTCTGGTGTCACGGACCATCGAGGTCGATGACCCGGCGATTGTGGCGTCGGTGACGGCGTATGTCGAACAGATGCTGCCGACGTTGACGGCTTCGTCTGGATTGGATGTGAGCTTGCCTGTCGCGGCGGTGGTGGACAATGGCGGACCTGACGCGTGATGAGTTCCTGGCGCATATCGAGCCACTGAGGCGCGACATCTCTGAACTGGTCACACTGCAGCGCGAGGCCAATGGTAGAATCGGCAAGTGTGAAGTACGGATTGCGGTCCTTGAAGACCGAAACCCAAAAAGGTCTGGGATGGTCGGTGGCACATTAAGTGCGTCTTCACTTATTGCTGCGGTGGAAACGTTTAAACATTTGTTTTTTAAATAATGGAGACTTATGTCTGAGACTGTGACGCTGTCTGGTGAGCATTATTGGAAATTTAAGGCATCCGTTTTGAGAGTTGCAGCGCTTCGTTTGGAGGCCGAGGCTGCGCTTGAGCGTGCCGCCAAAGAAGTTGCTGCGGTGACGAAGGAGTGCGGATTGGACGCGTCGAAGGCCTACGATTTCGTTGATGATGCCAAGTGTTGCGTCTCTGAACGCGTGTGATATAGTGTCACAGCCCGGTTCGGTAAATCGCTCATCGGCTCCCCAGGGGTCCACAGGCCCCACCCCCACGCTACCGGACCGGGCATCTCCCCACTTATCATTTGCGGAACTGGCGTGCAAGGACGGCACCCCGTATCCCGCTGAGTGGTTTGACCGTGCCGCTATCTTGGCCGGTGTGTTCGAGCAAATCCGTGCAGCGTGCGGCGACAAACCGATTACGATTGGCTCGGCGTATCGCACGCCCGAGCACAATGCGCGTGTAGGCGGTTCCAAGCGTAGCCAGCATTGTGAGGGTCGTGCGTTGGACTTGTATCCTCCGGCCGGCATGTCGCCTCTTGAATTTTATAAACGTGTTCGTCGCATTGTGTTGGCGAAGGGATGCCCTGTGCATGGGCTGGGCAGGTATCCACGTTTTGTGCATATTGATATTCGTGAACGAGCCGACGGCCGCGTGACGGTATGGTCCGGAACGAGGGCGTGGGCAGAAATGCAGGGGTAAGGACTTATGGATATTTCGACATTGATTGACGAGTTGTTCAAGCTGTTTGGCATGGCCGCTCTAGCAGGCGTCATGTTCGTTGTGCGTTCCTTCCTCGCCAAGATGAAGTTTGAAGTCAAGGAGGACTCGCTGGACGCTATTCAGCGCCTGGTAGCCAAAGCAATCTTGTATGCCGAGGAAAAGGCCGCAAATGCTGTAAAGCAGGGGCTGAAAATCAGTTCCGAAGAAAAAATGGCTATGGCCGTCGATTTCGTGACGTCGCGGTCCAATTTGACCGTTTCTAAGGCCGAAGAGGCGATTGTGTCCGAATTGCCGATGATGCGTCTCGGGGCACTGGCAAACAGCGTCCCAAAAGCCTAGGCCCAGTCCAGCTGGAGACTGGGTTATTTACCACAGAGCGCAAAAGGCTTTCTGAGGCCCTCAGAGCCGTCCCTAACGGCAGGAGGGGTCTAGCATCGCTCGAGGCGTCAAGGCGCGGCCTAGAGGCTGCTGTGGGCGTCAGGGGGCGTTCGTGGAAGGTGGCCGCTGTCGGAAGCACTGATTGGCGTGGGAGATGGTCGGCGTTCGGCCGTGCGGAGGTCGTCTGGTGAGGCGGGCCGCTAAGATTGACGCCACGCAGGTCGACATTGTGCAAGCGGCTAGGGATATCGGCGCCAGCTGGGTATCGTTGGCGGCGGTTGGCAAGGGGTGCCCGGATGGGATTATTGGATTCCGTGGGCAGAATCATCTTATAGAGATCAAGACCAAAACTGGGCGGTTGAGGCCGTCGCAGGAACAGTTTATCCAGGCGTGGAATGGCGCCCCGGTTGTGGTTCTGCGCGGGGTCGACGATTTGCTGCGTTTGTTGACATGACCGTCGGGTGCGCGTTTGGCGATTGTGTGCGTTCAGTGCATCGTGGTGGTAATGGATGCTATCTCTGTGACGATGTGGGGCGCCGGAAGACCGCTCGCGGCGTGACTACCAAGGGTTTCTCCAGTTCTTCTCCAGTTTTATCCATGCGTCCAAAGACGTCTACAGACGTCCGATTCTCCGAGACATTGTTTTCCGATGTTGACGACGCGACGTATCGGGTGTAGTATTCAGCCGTGAAAGAAAAAGGCCCCGACAGCCGGTAGTCTGTCGAGGCCAGCAAGACCGGAGAGGGCCCGGGCCTGCGCGGTGTGATATTCATTATCGTCACAAGCGCACGCTTGAGTCAATCCCCACACACTGCCCACGCAGGCGACCCTGGACGATAGGACCGGCCTGATGCCCACGGGGGGCTAGAACGTCCCGAAAACAGTCTGAAGGGATTATCGGCAAGGGGGCAACGTGAACGCGCCCACGACCCTCGACCAGCCCATGTCGGTGTCAGCAGCACCGTCGCAGTCGATGCCCGCAGATGGTCGAAAGATTCGCGTACTGGTCTGCTGACGTTTTTACGTCACCGGACGCTACGGGGGCGACCGTCTCAGGCTGCGTGCAGAAGGCCCAGATGTGGCCGAGCCTCTAAGATGGGGGGATAGGGCGCGGTGTATCGAACAGACAAAACACAGCTCGAATTATTCGAAGAGCTCGAGCCGAACACGACCGAACACGAGGTTGCTACAGGGCATCAGACGTTGACGTGCGCGAATGGTGCGCCGTGGACATCCATGGGCTGTGGGCCATGCGACGGTTGCGTTGATGAGGCGAATCGATTAGACGCAGACTTTCAAACCATGCTGGAGCGTGGTTGCATTGATGGCCGCGGCCGGCGCACCGCTCCGCCCTAGGGGCGTCGGTCTTCAGCGAGCGGCACGTAGGAACCGGCGGTGGCCTCATCTAAGCGCTGGGCCGAAATATCAATTTCACTTTGTGCTTGACAACGATCGGTTAGGTTTGGGATTATTACTCCAAGGGGGTCAATCACATGCGTGAATTCGATTTGACTGAAGCAAAGCAAGCGGTTAGGGACGCTATTGATGCAGTCGATAATGGGTTGGAGGCCTTAGAGCGTATCCGCCAAGAATTATTGGCAGGCGTTCATGTAACGTGTTCGACCTGTAGCGTTACGGTTATGTCTGGTCAGCACGGACAAAGCCCATGGACGTGTCCCGATTGTGAGTTGGATGCTCGTTTGGCTGATTTGTCCCGGACGGCCAGGGTTGGTGACCGTGGGTTTATTCGACATTCAGACGACGGGATCTACACCGTGGTAGATGTCGATGATATCGGTGTGGTGTTGGCCAATGGCACGTCCGCTAAGCATGACGATTTTATTGTGACTGGGAGGGGAGGATTTTAAGATGAGACAGCTAGTTTGTGAGGGCATCTGCAATGATGGCAGCGTGCAAGTGTTTGATGCGCACGTTGCCGAATCGATTCGACATTTTGACGAAGACAGCGGGCGTTCTGTGGTGGAGTTGCCAGATGAGATATTCGAGTTAGGGCGTCGGTTCAAGCACACCCAGCATCTAATGACAAACGAAGAGCTCGACTTGTGGACGTGTGAGGCATGTGGGCAGGAACGACGGTGGGGTGGAAATCTCCAGCAGGGGGAGAACAATGTCAAGAAGTAACCAAGAGCAGCTCGAGCAGTCTGGCGCCAAGAATCCATGCGCCCGCTGGTTTGAGTGGTCAAACGGTGAGGTGAAGTTTTTTGATAAGGCTCGAGGGGAGCGTATCGTCTCCGGACTGCCATTCTCGTTTTTGCTGTTGGACAAGTTGTCAGATATCGGAGGGTGGCACAACGCGTCGTCTTCAGGCATCTATTCCAATGCGGTGCGCGATACTCGCCGTCAGAACTTGGTGGTGCGCGCATTTAAGGGCGGCACCATCGCGGAGGGTTTGTACGTTGACATTAAAGACCAGGTCAAGACCGCCGGGGGCCGTTTTCAGGCGGTTTTGTATTTGGGATACAAGGACGGCGATTCCCTTCGGATTGGGGCGCTGAAGCTGAGGGGTGCAGCTTTAAGCGCGTGGATGGAATTTGAACGCGAGCACCGTCACCGTCTATTTGAAAGCGCCATTGTCATTGCAGGATGCGACGAGGGACGCAAGGGCTCCATTGTCTACCGTGTGCCTAAATTCGAATTGCGTGCCATTTCAGCGGCTTCGGCGTCAGAGGCGACAGCATTGGATCGGCAGCTCCAAGAGTATTTGACGGAATATTTCCGGAATGACATTAAGACCAAGCCGGAAACGGCTTCGGAGCAGCCGGCGAGAATTCTGCCGCCGGAGTATCCCGAAGAG
>Ga0222715_10005541_pt1 | contig 10754 bp, 7 predicted proteins | sample C33_9DmetaG_FD_165056 | JGI IMG/M metagenome (GOLD analysis project Ga0222715, IMG submission 165056) | Estuarine water microbial communities from San Francisco Bay, California, United States - C33_9D | ecosystem: Environmental > Aquatic > Marine > Unclassified | place: USA: California... | reverse complement strand
CGCGCGACTCCCAAAGATCCGAGAGCCTGAAACCTCATCTATCGTAATCATCGCAGATAGCATCGAAGGTTGGGCGAGCGCCGTTGACGAGCTCATGAGAGCGTACATGAATGGAGCACCAGAGCCCCGCTTTGATTATTCACTGATCAGACCGAAAGGCGCACCGCTCAGCGTGGGGGGAGTAGCCCCAGGACCCGAACCGCTAAAAGAGGCGCTCGAAGGCGTAAGATCAATCTTAAAGAAAGCAATCGGTAGACAGTTAAAGCCTATCGAGGTCTTTGATATGACGATGTTTTTAGCGGACTGCACACGAACAGCAGGGACGCGCCGAAGCGCGACCATCGCGCAGTTTAGCGCAGATGATCAGGAGATGATGAGGGCGAAGACGGGCGAGTGGTATCTCACACACCCGAAGCGCGCAAGAGCTAACATCTCAGCTGTTGTGACCAAAGATACCCCCCAAGAGACATTTAATGAGCTGATCAAGAGCACGCGCGAATATGGGGAGCCAGGTTTTTTATTTCTTGAGAGCCCAGAACACGCCGTGAACCCTTGTGTTGAAATCATCATGGCGCCCGTCTACATCCGAGCACCAAGCGGGCGAGTCGTTGAAGAATATACGCTTGATCTACTCGACCCAAAAAAGCGCGATCAATGGAGAGATCAGGGCTATACTTTTCAATCAGGTTGGCAGGCGTGCAACCTGACAACGATAAGCGTCAGCGCGTGCGAGAGCTCAAAGGATCTCATCGAGGCGAGCCGACGCGCAGCGATCTTGGGAACACTCCAAGCGGGCTACACGCAAACGGGATATTTAGGGGTCATCTCTCAGCGGATCATGGAGAGAGAAGCGCTCTTAGGCGTCTCACTATGCGGAGTCATGGATAAGCCTCATCTGATGACGAATGGAGACCTAGAGACAGCGGCAAGCGCAGCAGTAGAGGCGAATATCTCAACAGCTCAAATGATCGGGATCAGGCCCGCCGCGCGTGTAACGTGCGTCAAGCCCGAGGGAACAGCGAGCCTTGTTTTAGGTGCATCAAGCGGGATTCACCCCGCGCACGCCCGACGCTACTTAAGGCGCGTGCAGTGCAGTGAGCTTGAGCCTGTTTTCAACCACTTCAGAGCGGCCAACCCGCAAGCGGTAGAGGCGAGCGTATGGGGATCAGATTATTGTGCTATTTTCCCGATGAGCGCGCCTGAAGGTGCAATCACCAAGGGCGATATCACAGCGCTTGAGATGTTAGAGGAAGCCCGAAGGGTCAAGCGACACTATGTAGACTCAGGAACCGCGCGCCCAGAGAGCTTAGAGGGCGCCTCACACAATGTTAGCCTCACTGTGAGCGTAAATATAGACGAGTGGTCAGACGTAGAGCGCTACCTATGGGACCACCGCGCAGACTTCGCGGGCGTCTCACTGTTAGCGAGCTCAGGTGATTATGATTACGCTCAAGCGCCCTTGCAAGGCGTCTCGCCTGATATGGAAGGCGATCAACAGCGCGAAGCTTGGCGCCTATGGCAAGAGCTCAGCGAGACAATCAGCCCCGTGAACTATGACGAGCTCAACGAGGAGACTGACGCGACGAAGCCGCTAGAGACGCTAGTTTGCTCAGGTGGTCAGTGTGACCTAAGATGAATACAGAGCGCTTGAGCATAGACCGCCCGCCCCTCTTCACCGCGCGCAATCGGAGCGCATGGACAACAGGAGGAGAGGCGCTCAAGCGCTTAGGTGTCACACGCGCACTAGGCTATGCTTCAAGCTCGCTGATCATCACAATGAACAAGGCTGATGATCTCCAAGAGCTGAGCGCAGATGAAGAGGCGCAGCTCAGCGAGGCGATAGGCCGCCTCTCTGATCTTTGGGCCAGATGGACAGAGCAAGAGCGCGAGGAGTTTTATCACACCTTCTTAGACACCTCTCGGCAACCTCATTTCACGCGCCCCTACTCAGAGCCTCAGATCTATATCCCAGACCATCCCGAGGGCATGAGCGAGATGAGGCGCCGAGGATGGACCCCCCATCCATATCAGGCGCGCGCTGTACAGTTCGCCATCGAACGCCCGCGCTCAGTATTGGCGCTAGAAATGGGACTAGGGAAAACCCTGATAGCATTGATGAGCTATCATCTATTGAGAGCGCGCGGAGAGCTCAGGCGCGTGATCATCGCGGCCCCTAAGAGCGCGCACGCATCTTGGAGAGAGCACCTAGAGCTATCAGATGCTCAGATTCATGTGTTGACCTCGCAGACACCAGACAAGCGCGAAGAGATCTACACCGCGCTCTATCATGGACAGCTAGAGGGCGTACTGATCACACCACAGACACTCGCAATTGATCGAAATTACTTTAAGAAGCTCATGAGCCTTGAGCCTTATCTATTGATCGCTGATGAGGTGCATAAGTTCAAGGCGCCTAGAGGAATCAACGGCTTATGCTTCCAAGAGCTCAGCAAGAGCGCAGCGCGCGTGATCGGGCTCACAGGCACACCGAAGCCCAACGCCGTTGAGGACTTCTATCATGTAATTGATCGAGTCGCCCCAGGCACGTTGGGAGATATTCAACAATTCACGTCTCGATATACCTATAGAAAGCTCGCTCAATATGACTCGATCAGAGGGCCACAGTATGAAATGGGAGCGCTGAGAGGAGACATGTTAGGTGAGCTCTATGAGCGCCTCAGAGATACCCTCTTCACGCGCAACACCTCAGACCCCGACGCACAACTAGACTTACCACCGCGTAAAGATCTGGCACCGTACATCCCACCAGATGACAATCAAAAGAGGCTGATGAAAGCGCTCATCGAGGTGCAAGCAGCGCGGGAGCTCAACGCGAGCAGTTATCGCGAAGCGTTAGAGGGTGAGCGAGGTTTTGAGAGCTTGGTTGCAGCAGAAGGCGCACCGCAGACAGCGCAAGCGCTAGGGATGAGACTTGAACAGCTCACGATATCACCTGCAATCTTTAGCGAGACATTCAGCAGACAGGCGCCTGATTATGAATCACCTAAGCTGAAATGGATCATAGACATGGTGATGAGATATCTCTCTGAGGACCAGACACACGCAGCAGTGATCTTTTGTGAGTATATTGTAGGATTAACCGAAGCGCGCAAGGCATTGATCAGACGAGGGCTCAAGAGCTCAGAGATCGACATCTACACAGGCGAGAGCTCAGAGAGCCAACGCGCCGAGATGACAACGAGACTCAATGAAGGCGGATCAAGAGTGCTACTTGGACAGACCCGCGCGCTTGAGACAGGCGCCAACTTACAGAAGCGCGCCGCGATGGTAGCGCACCTCTCAACACCGTGGGCGCCTGATACGTTGACCCAGAGCACCGCGCGAGTATATCGACAAGGGCAAAAGCGCCCTGTCATCGTGTTGAGACCATCAGGATCTAGACTAGAAGAGGCCAAGAACAAAGCGCTAACACGAAAGATCATGCAAAGCGCGAGCCTCACAGGCGCCTTAACAGACGCAGACCGCGCAGTTATCGAGACGAGCGCAGATGAGCGAATCAGGCGAGCGCACGCAAGATTATTAGAGCGTGGAGCGTATGATCTTGATATAATCCAAACGCTTATCAGCTTAGAGAGGTGATCAATGAGCAGGCTCAAGCTCAAAGGGAATAGCGCTCAATTAGCACGCCCTGAGATACAGTTCCAGATATGGCAACAGCTCACGCTGCAGAAGGGTTTAAGGCGCCGTTTCCGCGTACAAGGCGCACAAGGTGAGGTGATCTTAGACCCTAGAGACACCCCCTCGCAGGTTGTGAGCCTGATCAAAGCGAAGGCTGCGAAGGCTGCCAAGACCGCACCACAACCCCCGCTCAATTATCGAGGAGAGGTGGACGTGATCAAAGAGCTCGCATCTGAGATGAGCACGCTACACAAAGCGCGCGTGAGCTCACTCATGGATGAGATCGAGAGTATCTTCGAGGGAGATCTTGAGAAGGGGTACAAGCCGCCTGAGAGCGTCGCGCGCGAAGCGGCGCGAGGCTTAGAGCTGAGACGTGAACACGGGCGAGGAGGGCTGAGCGCGAAACAAGCAAGCGAACATGGTATTGGCTCAGGAGTACAGCGCGCGGTAAATCTCAAAAACCGCGATGAGCTGAGCCTTGAGACTGTTAAGCGTATGAAAAACTTCTTTAATCGACATCGCACATACAAAGAGCGCGGATATCATCGAGACCGCACCTCAGCGAGTTATATTTCATGGCTCTTATGGGGAGGAGACGCGGGCGATCAATGGGCTCAAAAGATTGTTAAACAGGAGAGTGAAAAATGACTTTTAACCTTTCAGACACCATGAACATGATCAAGGCTCGCCAACACAAATACACGCACCGAAAGATGATTGGACGAGACCCTAAGACCAACCGCATCCGATACAGATATTATTACTCGGAGCATCACGGAGGGGGGATCACTTCAGCGAACATCGAAGAAGGCTCAGCGTTTAAGCTCACTTATAAAGGGCGTCGTGGACACTTTCACGTTCAGCGCGTTGAAGGAGATAAGGTGTATGTTAAACACGACGGACGCCCAGCTAAAGAGGTCGAGATGACAAAGAGTGAGCTCAGAGCGTTACTCAAAAGACAGCATGAGACCATCGAGAACAAGAAGCGCGAGAAGGCTCAAGAGGCGAGGCGCAAAGGGCGAAAGAAACCCGCTAAGAAGACACAGGCACCACGCGAGCAGATGACAGAGACCGCGAAGCAAGGTGTAGATCCGACAGAGCGAGGAGCGGAGAGCGTCAGTGGTCTATCCGACGAGGACACTAAGGAAATGGACGCTGCGGTTGATCGCTTCCGCTTCACACCCGAAGAGATTCAGAACATGAGCCTCGATGAGTTATCGAAAATCCGTGAGGCGTTCGGAGAGGTGTTCATCGACCATCGAAACAGACTTTACGAAACACCAGAATACCAACGTTTAACACAGGCCCATAAGGAGGCATGGGCCGCAGTTCCCACGAATGAAGATCTTCGCACAACTGAGGCATGGGCTATATCTGACGAGATAGAAGCGCTCAAAGAGCGATTCAGAGAGCGTCACATCGCACCCTTACGAGAGCTTATTAAGCCGATAGACGAACGACTTGAGCGCCTACAGAGGAATAAGCGAGCACGCGAGAAGCGCGCCGAAAAGAAACAACGCACGCAAGAGCAAGCAGCGCGACGAGCACGACGTGAGGAACAAGCGCGTAAAAAGCGCGAGGGGCAAGCGCGCATCGACCAAACGACCGCTCGCCGGATGCTCGCACAAGATGAAGCGCGCAAGATGCTTGGACTCGCCCGCAAATACTCAGCTACACAGCCCACCAAGACCACCCAACCAACACCCCAACAATCCCAGACCGCGCAAGCCTTCAGCGGGCTAGTAGACGCGATCAAGAGCGGTGAGGGTACACAGGAAGCCCAACGCGCATTTAAGGCAGAGCTCACTAAGGTGATCGACAAAACCGAATCAGGCACACTCACAGACGCAGAGCGCGCGGAGCTGTTACCCCTCGCTGAGCAACTGATTGAGGCGACTACAGGAAAACCACGCGAACTCATGACAGCGATCAGAGACCAGATTAAGGGATCATCTGAGGACGGGGAGACGACACAGGCGACAGACACGAGAAGCCCAATAGCGAGGGCTGTGGATCAGGCGACGCCTGCACACCCAACAGGGTACTCATCAGATGCACAAGGGAGGCTCACAATAAGCGGCTTTGTTGCGGAGCGGTACGGCTACCCAACAAAAAAAGAGGCCGTCGCAGACGCAAAGGCAAACGGGCATAGTGCGGGGGATGTTGTATCTGTGAGTAATCGTTTTTGGACAGGTTACGCAATATCTCGAATAGACCCCGTGACAAAAGAGAGAGTCTTTTTTGACAAGACGAGCGCAGAGCCAGAGGCTATAAAAGTACCTCTCGCAGACAAGGCCACACATCATAGAAGAGGCCATCTGTTTGATGAGGGTGGCGATATCCGAACGACCCGACGAGCACAAGGGCAAGGCTTCAAAGTCTGAAAGGATCAAGATCATGACCTACTCACCAACACTAGCGCTTACACTGCTCAAGGCGGCGGGCCACAAGTACACACATAGAAAGCTCATCAGCCGCGACCCAAAGACGGGGCGCGCGCGCTATCGCTACTATTACGCAGAGCACCACGGAGGAGGCATCACGGGCGCTAAGTTTGAAGCAGGTAGCGCCTTCAAGCTCACATACAAAGGGCGCCGTGGACACTTCCACATCAAGAGCGTGGATGGTGATATGGTCACAATCTCACACGACGCGCGGCCAGGGTCCGAGATCCCCCCGATCCATAAAGATGATCTCAGGGCGATCTTAGAGAAACAGCATGGAGCAGCGGAGACCAAGAGCCGAGAGAAGGCGCAGCGCAGGCGCAAGAGCTCAGCGAAGAAGAAGACCACACCGAAGCGCGAGAAGGCGCCAAAGGCACAAGAGCGCCCATCTATCGAGCGCATGAGCGCAGCGGAGCGTAAAGCGCTTGAGAATGACCTCGCGAAAGCGCTGAGAGACAATGATCCAGAGACCGCGCATGAGCTCATCAAAAAAGATCAGATTGACTACGCGCAGAGCGGAGACACCGCGACAGACGAGATCTTTAAAGAGCTCATCAGCACGGGCGAGGTTGAAACCTTCGATGATGGGACGAAGAGCGTCACATCACAAGGGCGACTCTCAGCGGATCAGCTCAAAGCGCTAGAGAGCGCAGCGCGAGAGGGATTGATAGACGGGCGAGAGTCAGGAGAGCTCAAAGTTTACGCGCTCAGTAGCTCCACAGACAAAGATCGCTCTCTATCTATGCTTGTGAGGGCAGATGGAAGAACACAGCTCAAGGTTGAAGACTTCCGACCCCCAAACGATAGAGATCAACGCGCCATCCCAGAGGGCGAAGACCTCAAGCCGCCTGTAGCAAAATCAAAGCTTGATGAGCATTTACAGGCGATTAGAGATCTGATCAAAGCGGACCCCGCGCTAGCCAATGACCCTAAGGTGATCGCGCTACTTGGCTCACAGACACAGCCGAAGCGCGAAGGGCGAAGCGATGAGATGTTTCTCACCATCGATGGAAAAGAGCGCAAGGCTGAGTTCAGATATCAGCTGATTGAGGCGGGCGACGCGATCCCCTCACATGATCCGGTGAGCTTTAGCAAGCGCGAGGATTACCCAGAAGGCATACAAGAGCGCATCTATCATCAAGATCGAATGGAGCAGCTCAAGGTGCAACGCAACGCGGGCAGCGCTTATGAGCCCTCCTACCTGATCAACACAAACCCCGACGCGACCAACGGCCCGCCGATAGTAACGCCTGATGGAATCGTGTTAGGTGGAAACTCACGCGTAATGAGCACTCAACTAGTACACATGAGAAACCCTGAAGGCGCCAAGCGCTATAAAGAAAAACTCTCTCAAGACGCGGCTATCTACGGCTTCAGTCAGGCCGACATTGACGCGATGAGCTCACCTATGCTTGTCAGGGTATATGAGCCGGAGCAGACCGATAGACAACACATGGCTAAACTCGTTAGAGCCATGAACGAGAACAAGACTCAAGGGATGGATGAGCGCACCGCAGGACGAGCCGCCGCCGCTAAGGTATCTCAAGACACGCTCAAGACACTCCAAAAGGGCCTTGATCGTTTCTCAGAGTTCAGTTTTAACAGGTTCATGACCCGCCCAAGCGACGCATTGAACGCATTCAAGGAAGCGCTATTCCGAGACGGTATCTTGAACGCTCAGAACACGAGCCAGCTCATCCGGACACAGGACGGAACGTTCACCGCGACCGGTCGAGAGTTTCTTCAATATATGCTAGTCGGATACGTTGTAAACGATGATCGGTTATTACCTAACCTCGACTATGCGACGATGGAGCAGTTGACTGTATCACTAGGTAAACTCGCCGCAGCCGGAGTCGGAGAGAGAGAGCGTAAGAGCCTCCAGAACGCTATCGCGATCTATAACAATGTGATCTCACGAAACATGATGCCTCAAAAGGGGAAAGACATCATCGAGAAGCGTAATCGAGCGGTCGATATTGTAATGCTCGAAGAGCAAGAGCTTGCGTATGAGGCCGCCGGAGCCGAGGGGAGCGAGAGCGATGACCTTAGCGTCTCAAAGATCCCGCTAGGAGAGATCAAGAAGCGAGTGAGAGAAGATCCACTCGCGAGCGCCTTCTTAAAGATCCTGACGTTGAATCCAGGAAAGAAGACACTTGAAGATACAATCATGCGCTTCATTAAACTAACCGAGGACACCGGACAAACATCTATGTTTGGTGGTGATGAGGTACTTGATTACACCGAGGCAGCTAACCAGATCGCTCAAGAGCTCGCGAAGAAACACGATATCGAGCCGAGGTTGTATGAGCTAAAAAAATCACTCCTTAATCTCTATAAGGCGCTGAGATGCTAGTACTAGACGCAGAGCGCCGGACGCGCCAGAGGATTATAGATCATTACGACGCGCTCAGCGTTGAGCTCTTAGGCGCTCGCGCTTCGGGGCTCTCTCGCGAGCGTATTGAGGCGCTTGTAAGATCAGGTCGATTGAACGCTGATCAGCTCAGAGGACTAGACGCGGGCGCACTCGATGAGCCAACCAACCCGATTCTCTTTATTAGGCTCATAGGCACACCATACGCGCGCGCCAATCCGGAAGAGCGAGCGCGCATGAGAACATGGAGCCTTGAGAGATGGCGTAGACAACTCTCAGGAGTAGACCAACGCGCGCCCCGCTTGATCCCGCCTTCATCCATGAGGACACAGCGACCACCGAGCGAGCACGCGCCACCGCTACCACCTAGCCCGCGCGCAATACCTGAGCACTTTACCGCAGCAGAGCGCGCGGGAGTCGTCAGCGCTTTTGAGGTCGCCGGATCATATATCAGAGGACTAGGCGCACGCTTCGCAGACGAAGCGAGCGCAGAGATCTTTGAAGATTGGAACGGTGAGAGGATCCTAGGCACACCAGACCCCGTGAGACGTGCGAGGATGTTAAAGATCATCAGGGAAGAGGTAGGAGCCGCGACACTCACCAAAGATCAGGCGCGCACCGTAGCGAGGCGTATTAGACAGCGCTCAGGAGATCTCGCGCGCAACTTTGAGCGGATCGCAGAAACAGAGCTCCAAGCAACCCACAATGAAGGACAGATCGCACAAGCGGTAGAGCTCGACGGCGAAGACGCGCGAGTAGCGCGGATCCCTGAGAGTGGCGCTTGTGGATATTGCCTGAGACTCTTCATAGATCGAGAGACAGATAGGCCGCTCATCTTCAGGGTAAGTGATATCATTGAAAACGGATCGAATATCGGACGGAAACGCGCCGATTGGCTACCAACGCTTTATCCTATGCACCCTAACTGCCGATGTGATACAATCCCCGTAGGCCCCTCACAGACAGTGAGCCGCAGCGGGCGCTTGGAGGCGATCACATGAGATTAGATCTGATCAAAGCAGAGATTGACAAAGACTTACCGAATACCGCGAAAATAGCGGGCGTAATCTCAACAGACGAAGTTGATTTACAAGGCGAGCGAGTCTTACAAAAAGGTTTAGATTTTAGCTACTTTCTCAAGAAAGGCTGCTTTAATTACGAGCATCAATCAGGCGCTCAGAACCTCCTAGGCTATCCAACGAAAATCACACAGCGCAAGGGATATACCGAGGTAGAGGGCGTGCTCTTGCTCGATAAACCGAAGGCGCGCGACATCTTCGAGACCGCCAGCGCGATGAGGAAGGCCGGAGGGCATCGGACGCTAGGCTTTAGCGTTGAGGGCCAAGTGATCGAGCGCGACCCAATGAACCCTAAAATAGTGACAAAAGCCAAGGTCATCAACTGCGCAATCACCTCAAACCCAATCAATCCAGACACATCACTTCAGCTCATCAAGAGCGTGAGCGCTTGGCTTCAGAAAGGGTCAGTAGGTTATCAGACCCCAAGTCAGGTGAACGGTGAGTCCATCGCAGGGCTGATCCCTCAACAGTTAGATACCACAGTTAATGCGAGCTATAACGCCTTGAATGATGAGCGTTTAGCTTCTATAATACGCAAACTATCAAACCTTTACCCCAATGTCGAACGAGGCGCGCTAGCCCGCGCCGCCGCTGAATTATCAGGAGTTATGTGATCATGCAAGATCTCATCAACATGATGAAGAGCGCGGGAGTCTCAGAGGAGATCGCTTCTCAGCGCGCTCAAGAGTACCTTCGCGATCAAGACGACCACGAGCGCTTCGAAAAGGCGCTCACTGCTCTCGATGGAGTAGCAGAGGCCCAACGCGAAGCCGAAGAGGCGCAATATGAGCGCATGAGCAAGGCGTTCAACGATGGCCAAGAGACCGTCGCTGAAGCCCTCGCACCTGCACTTGACGCGCTCTTGACCGAGCAACGCGCACAAAATGAGGCTCTCTGTAAGGGCCTTCAGGGTGCGCTTGAGCTGATCAAGTCGCTCCAGACCGAGGTCAAATCTCTTCGTGGCAATACGTCGCACAATGAGCCGGCGCCGATGGCTAAGAGCGTTTCATACATTCCGGCCCCTGGCGAGACCTCATCAAGCGCAGACACATCACGCGACGATCTCTTTAAGGCGCTCAGCTCAATGACTGTCAGCGACCCACAGCGCGCAGGTGAGATGATGGAGGCGGCAGCGCTTCTTGAGTCCGGCGCTGATCCCTCATCAATCAAAGCCCGATTCGGCATCTAAGGAGTAGGAAATGCAAGGCATCCCATCAA
>Ga0222715_10005535_pt1 | contig 10758 bp, 10 predicted proteins | sample C33_9DmetaG_FD_165056 | JGI IMG/M metagenome (GOLD analysis project Ga0222715, IMG submission 165056) | Estuarine water microbial communities from San Francisco Bay, California, United States - C33_9D | ecosystem: Environmental > Aquatic > Marine > Unclassified | place: USA: California... | reverse complement strand
CGATGGATGCGCTAACTTCCCAGGCGCTCTGCGCTGGATATAAAGCAGCGCTTGTGGCAGCAGAGCTCTCTCCGCGTTTTTTCCCATTACTTATGACTGCGGCCGGAACTGTTACCCCTGCAAATGTTCTAGTTCTTGGCGCAGGCGTTGCAGGACTGCAAGCAATTGCAACCTCTAGAAGACTAGGAGCTGTGGTCTCTGCCTATGATGTTCGCCCATCATCTGCTGATGAAGTTAAATCAATGGGAGCTACCTTTATTGATTTAGAGTTAGAAGCACTTGAAGGCTCTGGAGGTTATGCCAGAGAGATGAGTGAGGAGCGCGCAGCAAAACAGCGAGAACTACTCACTCCCTACATCACAAAATCTCATGTCTTAATTACTACCGCTGCGGTGCCAGGAAGGGCTGCGCCAATGCTCGTTACAAAGCAGATGTATCAAGCGATGGCTCCTGGTTCAGTAATTGTTGATCTTGCTGCTGAAAGCGGTGGAAATGTTGAAGGATCAAAGCCAGGTGAGGTAATCACCGTTGGAAATTCAGTTCTGCTCTGGGGCGGAAAAGATGTTCCAAGCCAATTGCCATTTCACTCTTCTTACTTGCTCTCAAGAAATATGGTCAATCTTCTTTTATTGATGGTTAAAGATGGCGCAGTTGCTCCAGATTTCTCTGATGAAATTATTGATGCCTCAGCCCTTACCCATGGTGGAAATCTAAGGAAGGGTGCATAAAACAATGGAAGCAATGGCGATAATCTCCATATTTACACTCTCTATATTTGTTGGCTTTGAGGTAGTTTCCAAGGTCTCATCAACTCTTCACACCCCACTTATGAGCGGTGCCAATGCAATTCACGGCGTTATCTTGGTGGGCGCAATTATTGTGGCAGACCATAGCGATAACTCGTTAGAGCTTGGTTTATCGCTAGCTGCCATTGTCCTTGCCACAATTAATATGGTTGGTGGATTTGTTGTTACAGATCGCATGCTCGAGATGTTTAAAGGCAAGGGCGCAAAGAATAAAGGCTCAGGTGATAAGTAAATGAGCCGCTTTTTATATGAATTAATCGGTCTTGGCGCGGGGGTTATGTTTATTCTGGCGCTTAAAGGGCTATCTCACCCAAGAACTGCAAGGCGAGGAAATCTTCTTGGAGCAGCAGGAGCCACCATTGCAACTATTACTGTCTTTTTCTATAGCAGCGATGGCCAGCTTCCCCTAAATAATCTTGGCTGGATCCTGGGAGCTATTGCTGTTGGTCTAATCATTGGAGTTCCTGCAGCAAGAAGAGTTCAGATGACGGCGATGCCGCAATTAGTTGCGCTCTTTAATGGCGTTGGCGGCGGAGCAGCAGCCCTTGTTGCAATTGTTGAATATCTAAAGCTAGGCCAGAGCGCATCAACTACAGTTGTTATTGCAACTGTCTTTACAGTTATCGTTGGCTCAACATCGTTTTCAGGTTCAATTGTTACCTTCCTAAAGCTTCAAGAGTTGATGACAACTCGACCTGTGGTATTTGCAGGGGGAAGATTTGTTATCGCTGGAACACTTCTTGCAACACTTGGATGCGCCGGCTGGGTTGTTACATCACTTGGTACTACCCCGCTGCTAGTTCTTGCAGGGCTTTCACTTGCCTTTGGTATTTTATTTGTTCTTCCAGTTGGCGGCGCCGATGTTCCTATTGTTATCTCGCTGCTAAATGCCTTCACAGGTTTAACAGTTGCTGCTGGCGGCTATGTTCTTGATTCAACGCTATTAATTATTGCTGGAACTTTAGTTGGCGCCTCGGGAACAATTCTTACTCGCTTGATGGCAGAGGCTATGGGGCGCTCACTCTTTGGCACTTTATTTGGGGCATTTACTGCAAAGCCGCAAGATAGTTCAGGTACTGGGGAAGATAGGCCAGTTAAATCAGGATCTGCTGATGATGTAGCGATATTGCTTAACTATGCGCGCAGAGTTGTAATCGTTCCAGGCTTTGGTCTAGCAGTTGCTCAAGCTCAGCACACAGTAAGAGAGCTGGCAGACCTCTTATCTGCAAAAGGAATTGATGTGGCTTATGGAATTCATCCTGTTGCAGGTCGCATGCCAGGGCATATGAATGTACTCCTTGCTGAGGCCAATGTGCCCTATGAGCAGTTATCTGAGATGGATGAAGTTAATCCAACATTTCCACAAACTGATGTTGCCCTAATTATTGGAGCAAATGATGTGGTTAATCCTGCTGCAAAAACAACTCCAGGGTGTCCAATCTATGGCATGCCAATACTTGATGTATCGCAAGCTGGAAATGTAATCTTCCTAAAGAGATCTATGAGACCTGGTTTTGCGGGAATTGAGAATGAACTTCTCTATGATCCTAAGACCACGCTTCTATTTGGGGATGCCAAGGCCTCTTTAACAAAGGTAGTAAGCGCACTTAAAGCCCTCTAAAGTATCTAAGTACTAGTAGGTCTACTCTCTAGCTATGGAGTCGTTAGCTCTTCTAGTTTCAATTATTGTCTTTCCAGCCATGTTTGGTGGCCCTATTGCGCTCTTGCTATCACTTTACAGACCAGCGAGTATGTCGCGCTTTCGCAGGATCTTTATTATTATATTTGCAATTCTCTCAAGCATCGTTGGAATCTTTCTGCTTATTGAAAATGTCAGCAGAGGAGCAAATGTAATTGGAGCACTTGGTTTAAGCACTGGCCTTGGATCGCTATGGCAATTAAAGAGAGATAGAAAAGTAACTCCTTAAAATTTCTTTAAGGAGTCTCTCTGGTGGAGGTGCCGGGAATCGAACCCGGGTCCTTCGACACTGAAACAGGGCTTCTACGGGCGTAGCGCGCTATTCGTTTTCTCTGTCCCGGTTCTCTCGCACGCTAGTAACCGACAGACTCAGTTGTGAAAGATTTCCTTACCGATAGCCACAACAACTTCGGTTAGTAAGCCCCCCTATCGACGTTGGATTCTGAGGCGGGGAGCGCGCTCAGGCCAACGGATTACTTAGCTCGCTTAGGCAGCGAGGCGGTAATCAGACGAAGTTTTATCTGCGTCTGTATGTTTGCGCGGGTTTTTGTGGTTAACGAGATCATCCCGGCTTCCTCGGCCCGCTTCCCCTGGCTCAACAAACGAAGTCGAGACCGTTCACCCCCGCGATTAACGTGGATTAGAAGCTGTGTGCAGATTATAGAGCAGAGATACGAACTCAAGAAACCTAGTTGATACGCTCAGTAGCGCTATAACTGAGAATCAATCTTCATATTTCTTTGATTTACCCCTACTACTTTTTCCAGTAGAGCGAGTTGAAAGTTCTCGATTAATTTCACGGTTTGCCTGTTTCTCCATCAGCGTTGCGCGCTTATCGTGAGCTTTCTTGCCTCTGGCTAGTGCAATCTCAACTTTTGCTTTGCCATCTTTAAAATAAAGTGAGAGCGGAATGAGAGTAAGTCCACTTTCCTTTAAGGTTCCAATTAGACGATTTATCTCGCGCTTACTCATTAATAGTTTTCTATTTCGCCTTGGTTCATGGTTGGTCCAAGAGCCCTCGTTATATTCAGGAATATGAACACCGCTTAGGTAAATCTCGCCATCTTGAATCATTCCATAACCATCAGTAAGCGTTGCTCTACCAGCTCTTAGAGATTTAACTTCGGTACCGACAAGAACCAGCCCTGCTTCAAAAACCTCATCAATGAAATAGTCATGGCGCCCCTTCTTATTCTGGGCAATTAATTTCTTTCCTATTTCTTTGGCCACGGCTTAAGGGTATCTCCCCTGGCCAAGATATCCCTGCTAACTAACTACCTTGAGTTATTCCTTTGAGATAAAGGATGCTAAACCGCCTAAGACTTGGAGTGATTTAAGGCCAATTTCAGCAGCGGCTACTGCCAGATCAGGAGTTATTCCAACTTCCTCAATGATGCGACCAGATGGAGTTAGAAAGAGTGCAACAGTGAGCTCAAGTTTTGAGCCATCATCTAACGAGATCAGCTCTTGAACTGAACCTTTTCCATAACTTCGCTCTCCAATTACAACGCCTCGATTTCTATCCTGGAATGCCCCCGCTAATATTTCAGCAGAACTTGCAGTGTTTCGGTTGATAATCACAACTACTGGGACCTTGATCGGATTTGAATTTGTTGCACGAAATACTTTCTCTGATTCATTTACTTTGTAAGAGACAATTATCCCATTTCTAATAAAAAGCTCTGCAACATCAACTGCTTCTTGAAGTAATCCTCCAGAATTATTCCTCAAATCGATTATTACCCCAGAGGCATAATTGGCGCTCTTTAGCACTCTTGAGACCTCAATTGCAGTCCCTGAGATAAAGGAGGCAATTTCAAGTAGCGCTACTGAAGAAGTAACTTGTGTAAGTTCCACGCTCTTTGCCTGCACTTTTCCAGCTTTTATTGTTGCCAGTATCTTCTTCTCATCTCTGGCTACAAGTAGCTCAACTCGATCTCCAATATCTGCTCGAATGAGAGCAATTGTTGATGCTAGAGAGGCTCCAGTAACTTGAGTTCCATTTACCTCAAGTAGCTCATCGCCGATTGCAAGATCTGATTTCGCAGCAGGAGATCCCTCTTGAATTGATGAAATTCTTATTACTCCCCCTCGAGATTTACTCAAGTAGATACCAATTCCTGTAAAGGAATTAGAGCTCTGGGCTTCGAATATCTCCAAAGCCTCTCTTGGAAAGTAATTTGCCCATTCATCACCTGATGCTTTAAGAACTCCCTCAATTGCTGCCCGTTCTAAAACATCACGATCTATCTCTTTAGCGCTACTTTCAACGACGCTTCTAATCGCCTCATCTACTGAACTGCTATTTCTTGACTCACCAACCTGTATTCCTATCGCAAAAACTAGTGAAGTAATCAGAATTGCAAGTAAGGCTTTTCGAAGTAGATCTGGATTACTTATTTTCTGTCGACTTTCAATCCTTGAGAATGTATCAACCACGATTGGTGCATTAACTTCACTACTAGTTCTTGTCTTTGATGGAGCAGATTCTGACTTTCTCGCTCTTCCCCCAATAACATCACGCTTAGTAGCAGGTGATTTCTTCTTATCACTCACTTGAAAATCTCCTATTACTTAATAAGCTGAGAAAGCGTTGTAATTGCAAGGCGGTAACGGTAGCCCAGAAGCACATTAGAACTCAACTGAGAGTGCATTAGCGCTCAGCGATAGGGGTGTTTGAAGTTAGACCTTTAAGTATTTACGAAGAGTTAGAGTCGATGCCAGGGATGAAACTAAAAGTCCAGTTCCAAGAAGATATGCAGATGCAACCCAGACATCATTCCAGGTAAAGAAGTTAGTAAAGGTTAAAAGGGGCGCTATCCGATCATCAATTACATACTTCAATGAAGAAAGTAGTCCTACTGAAAATCCCCAACCAATAATCGCAGAGAAAACACCTTCGAGAATAAATGGTAGCTGGATAGAGAAAGAGCTTGCTCCAACTAGTTTCATTACATTGGTCTCTCGTCTTCTATTAAAAGCAGCAATTCTTAAAGTATTACTAATTAATAAAGCTGCTGTTAATACGCTGGCAAATCCGATTGCTAGCGCTCCATCACGTAAGACATTTAGTAATCTAAAGAACTTCTCCAGAATTGATCTCTGATCTTGAACTACATCTACTCCAGGCCGGCCTGAGAAGGCGCTCTGCACTACTGCAAATTGCGTAGGGTCAGTTAGCTTTACCCGAAATGACTCTGGTAATTGATCTGCAGTGACATTTTGTGAAATAGCTGAATCTTTAAATCTCTCCTGAAAGCGCTCAAATGCCTCTGACTGTGATTCGTAATAAACCGTTTCAACAACTGGTAGTTCTTCAAGATCTGCTTGAATCTCAAGTCTCTGTTCCGAGGTAATGATTCCTCCGGCGCAAGAGGGCGAGTCGGAGAGAGAACCACAGAGATAGACCGAGACTTCGATCTTGTCATACCAATAATCCTTCATCACTCGAACTTGCGAATTTGAAAGTAGGCCAATACCAAGAAGTGATAGAGAGATAGCAACCGTTACTACAACGGCAAAGGTCATAGTTAGGTTTCTTCGTAGGCCAATGCCTACTTCACTAAGAATAAATCCAGCGCGCATCGCTACCCCGTATATCCATAAACTCCACGAACCTGATCGCGGATAACTTGGCCTTTATCTAACTCGATAACTCTCTTGCGCATCTGATCAACAATTCCAGAATCATGGGTAGCCATAACCACAGTAGTTCCCTCGCGATTAATGCGATCAAGTAGCTTCATAATTCCCACAGAGGTTGCAGGGTCTAAGTTTCCTGTTGGTTCATCAGCGATAAGAATGGCAGGGTTACTCACATAAGCCCTGGCTATCGCAACTCTCTGCTGCTCTCCGCCGGAGAGCTCTCCAGGCTTTCGATCAGATTTATCCTCAAGGCCAACTAACTCTAGAACTTCTGGAACTTCGCGAGCAATTTCTTTCTTTGAAAAACCTAATACATGCAAGGTGAAGGCAACATTTTCAGCAACAGTTTTATTTGGTAGCAGACGAAAGTCTTGAAACACCGTACCAACTTGGCGCCTTAGCTCAGGGACTTTCCAACTAGAAAGTGTTCCCAAATCTTTTCCAGCAACATGGATCGTTCCAGAAGTTGGTCGCTCCTCCCTTAAAACAAGACGAAGGAATGTGGATTTTCCAGAACCAGAGAGTCCAACTAGAAAGACAAACTCGCCCTTCTCGATTGCAATCGAGACGTTATCTAAAGCGGGTCGGTCATTTTTGGCATAGCCCTTAGTTACGTTCTCAAAACGAATCACGGGTGCGATTTTAGGTAGAGCTAAAGAGAAAGCTGCGGATAAACCCGCGGAATTAGGGTGAGAAATAACGCAAAATTACCAATTGAGCCTAGATTCCTGCTTTATTTTCTCTCTCTACGCCAACGAATTCCAGAGGAGATAAATCCATCAAGATCGCCATCTAGAACTGCTTGGGTATTGCCGGTTTCAAAATCAGTTCGATGATCTTTGACCATTTGATAAGGGTGAAGAACATATGATCGAATCTGATTACCCCACGAACCTGACGTATCACCGCGGAGGGCGTCAATCTTTGCTCTCTCTTGCGCATTACGCCTCTCTAGCAATTTTGATTGGAGAACTGCCATCGCTGTTGCTTTATTCTGAATTTGAGATCGTTCGTTCTGACATGAAACTACAATTCCTGTGGGGTTGTGAGTGATTCGAACTGCAGAATCAGTGGTGTTAACTCCCTGTCCTCCAGGCCCTGATGATCGATAAACATCGATTCGAATATCTTTCTCATCAATTTCAATATCATCGCTTTGATCAACGACTGGAACTACTTCGACGCCAGCAAATGATGTGTGGCGCCGGTTCTGCGAATCAAATGGAGAGATTCTCACCAATCGATGAGTGCCCTGTTCGACAGATAAAGTGCCATAACAGTATGGGCCACTTACTTTAAAGGTGGTTGATTTGATTCCAGCCTCCTCGCCATAAGAGGTCTCTAGAACACTAACTCCATAATTATGGCGCTCGCAATATCTGAAAAACATTCTTGAGACCATCTCCGCCCAATCAGAGGCATCAACACCACCAGCCTCTGAGCGAATAGTTATAAGCGCATCTCGATGGTCATATTCACCACTTAACAGCGTCTGTATTTCAAGATCTGATATTGCTGAAGTTAAAGAATCTAACTCTTTTAGTATTTCTAGTTCAGCTCCATCGCTTGACTCATTATTTGCAAGTTCTAACATAATAGGAAGATCAATGACTCGCGATCTAAGGCTACTTACTTTATTTATAGTGCTATTTACCCTTGAGAGAGCGCTCGTTACTTTCTGCGCTGCCTCTGGATCGCTCCAGAGATCCGGTACCCCTGCTTGAGTCTCTAGTTCAGCCTGCTCTTTTTTTAACCTACCTAGATCTAATACTGCTTCAATTGATTTCAACGTAGCATCAAGGGCAGCTATCTCACTATTAATATCGCGCTCTGCCATGGGTTAAGGATAGTCCTGAGACTCTTATTAAATAATTTAGTCTAGAAGTTTCAATCGCTCTAGCGTGTATACTCGCTCGCGCGGAACTTTTTATCGCATGGTGGGCGTAGCTCAGCTGGTAGAGCACCCGGTTGTGGTCCGGGATGTCGCGGGTTCAAGCCCCGTCGCTCACCCCATTAACACCTTAGTTGCAGCGCTATTTAAGCAGTTGCGACCAAAACCTTCTCATCAATTAATTTAGAAGTTAAAACTTCTTGAATTAATTTTGGTCTTCCAGGAAGCCTGCGTGCAGCGATAACTACTCCATCTTCAAATAGCTCCCCACCCCAAATACCACAAGGTTCTTTTCGTGAAAGAGCTCCTTGTAAGCACTCCTTCTTTACCGGACATGCGCCGCAGAGGCTCTTGGCATATGCAATCTCATCGCTCTTATCTGAGAAGAAGATTTCAGGATTTGAAGTGTGACATGGCAGGGTAAATGCTTGATTACTGCCATATTCGCCAGTAACTGCATCTAGTCCGATCATGGCGCCTTCGCCCTCGGCCCAGCCTGGAATTAATAGTTCGCTAAAGAGAACGCTCATCGTTCTCACCTCTGCCTTCCTTTTTCATCTCATTTTTAATTACCTGGATAAAGAAAAAGGGGCCCGAATCCTTTTGGATTCTAGGCCCCTGGGCTTTGCTTAATCGGTCTTAGCCGATAGCGCTCCAGGTGCCGAATCCATCGGCCTTGGTTGACTTGGTTGCAAAATACTTGTAACCAAATGCAGGCATGCTCCAGTGACGATGTGTGCGATTTGCGCTCATCGTTAGTGAAGTACTTCTTGCTGCTGTCATAGTTTGCGAAGAGTAATGCATCGCTAGCAATTGATGCAAACTAATTAATTTATTAACCCAGCCTCTGCTAAAAATGGGCTTGCTACTCCGTAGTAGGTAAGAGCCAGGCTCTGCTGCGCTCTAGTTACCCCCACATAAAACAAACGTCTCTCTTCATCAATTGAGCTAGCCTGCCAAGGGAGAACCTCAGCGCTAACCCCAGCTAGATAAACCTTGCGCCACTCCAGGCCCTTTGCAGCATGTAGCGTTGCAAGAGCAACTCCAGGAAGGATCGGAGGGTTATTAGTCTCTGAGCGCTCTTCAAGTTCCCTAAGAAATGCCCTAAGAGAGGTAAGCCCCTCTGCCTCAAGCTCTCCCGCTAATTGCATAAATGAGCGCACATATTCACTCTGCCCAAATGGTTTTAGACAATCTCGCAAGTCAGATAGCCAATCAGATTCTGATAGAACTGAGGCGCTCCTTATCGCTCCAATTATCTCTCTAACCTGCGGCCTATTAAAGAAGCGCTCTGAATTTCTAATTTGATTCTCTATTCCAGCAGCATCAAGAGCGCTCTCTAACACCTCTAATTGGCTATTAGTTCTAGTAAGAATTGCTATCTCATTTGTTGCAAGGCCGCCTGCGATATCTTCTTTAATTAGCGAAACTAGCGCCTGCGCTTCATCGCTCTGTGATTTATAGCCCTTAGCCATTGGCTTATCCCCATGGCTATTTATCGCATCTAACTCATGGCCAAGATTGGCGCTTCGCAAGATGGTATTTGCAGTATTAATAATTTCAGGAGTTGAGCGATATCCAGCGCTTAACCTAATTACCTCAGCGTTTGGATATTTATTAGTGAAGTTGAGTAGAAAGGCTGGGCTTGCGCCAGCAAATGAGTAAATCGTCTGAGCTGGATCTCCTACAACGCAGATATCATCTCTTTTTCCTAGCCAGAGATCTAATAGCCGTTGTTGCAGCGGTGAAACATCTTGATACTCATCAACTGTGAAGTATCTATATTGATCTCTTACTCTCTCCCTAACTTCTCGTTCTTCCTCAATCATTCCAACTGTTAGTAGTAAGACATCTTCAAAATCAATTGCACGCTCTTGTTTCTTTAGCGATTCATATGCTTCATATACTTTTGCCACCTGCTCAGCGCTTATCTTGCTACTTGGGCTTAAGACTCTGGAGTAATCGCTGAGTCCTTGCAAGTATTGATCGGGGGCCAGGGCTAAGACTTTTGCCCATTCAATCTCTCCTGCTAACTCTCTAAGTAGCGAGCTCTTCTTACTACTTGAAATATTTGCCCGCTTCATCGCTTCACTTAAGAAACCAGTTTTACTAGTTAATAGCGAGGGAAAACGCCCCCCTAGCGTCTCAGGCCAGAAGTAAATTAGCTGCTTTAAGGCTGCAGCATGAAAGGTCCTTGCAGCAATACTTGCCACTCCAAGTGATCTAAGCCTGGTTCTCATCTCACCTGCGGCCCTTGCAGTGAAGGTAAGGGCGAGTACTCGCTTTGGATCAATAACTCCAATATCAACGCCATATGCCAGGCGATGAGTTATCGCTCTAGTTTTTCCAGTTCCCGCTCCAGCAATTACACATACTGGCCCCTTTAAGGAAGTTGCAACACTTCGCTGCTGGGGATCAAGGGATGAAAGAATCTCATCAGCTAATTGCGCCACGACTGACCTGACAATTCACTCTCTGCTGTTGGGCCATACCAAGCATTAATCATCGCTCGAGCAACTGAAATAATTGGCGGAAGTAGTAGCTCGCCGCTTTCACATTTTGATTTTAACTCTTCTCGAGTTAGCCAAACTATCTCTTCAATCTCTTGCCCATCTGCAACCACTGAGTCAGGGTTTGAAATCACTGCTTCATAAGCAATCATCACTGATGCCGGAAAGGGCCATGGCTGTGAGCCAAGATAATTCATATCAGTAACT
>Ga0222715_10005534_pt1 | contig 10759 bp, 12 predicted proteins | sample C33_9DmetaG_FD_165056 | JGI IMG/M metagenome (GOLD analysis project Ga0222715, IMG submission 165056) | Estuarine water microbial communities from San Francisco Bay, California, United States - C33_9D | ecosystem: Environmental > Aquatic > Marine > Unclassified | place: USA: California... | reverse complement strand
AACACCTGTTTGCGCAGACACATTACCTGCATCAACATAGTGACTAAGTAATCTGTTAGCTTCAGCAGGCATACGCCCTTTGTATCCCTCTAGAATTAACTGTGCTTCTGCAGGCTTGAGCATGTATTTAAATACAGATAATACATCACTCACTTTCTTTGCGTCTTTGAATGGTACGTTGTCCCCTGCACCTAATAGCTTAGCGGAACCATTGACAATTCCTTTGTAGGAAGCATCAAAGAATGCATCAAGAGTATCGAGTGTTACACGAGCACCACCACCTAAGAAGTTACGCTGAGTAGTCTGTATCTGTGATGTCAATACAGAACGTCGCATTCTTTCAAACGCCTTAACAGTCTGACCAGACTTAGCCATCGCTGTAGAAATTAAGTTGCTAGCGTTGCTAAAGTCTTCCGCATCTACTGCGCTAAACAATGAGGCATTGTCTTTTGCTAACTTCTCAACATTCTCAGCCATGTTTTTAAAACGCTTGATCTGACTAGAAGTGTTCAATACCTTCGCCGCACGTGACACATCAGCAATATAGATCATACCTAGCTGATCATTAGTCAGTTTGTATTTATTAAGAATCTCATTAAGGTTTTCCGGCTTGAACTTACCACTGGAGATAGCATCACCTACAGCCTCAGTGATACGTTGCCTTGTACCATCTGCGTACACTTTAGGTTTTATATCTCCAATAATATCGATGGCGGCGGCTTGTATACGGATAAAGGTATCGTCATCTAGCCCTGCAAATGCACGTTCGCCTGCTGTAAGGGTATCTAACTTCTCTGTACGTACAGCCTCACCTAATTCTATTTTCATGTCGTCTAGCGGCCTGTACGAAGCCTTAGCGACAGTTTCTTTTGCTGTGTTAACAGCCTCGACGACTACACGAGCTTCTGCTCTTTCGCCAATGTTCTTCATACGCTCTGCTTTGATTGCATTGCGGCTCTGGAAATAACTATTAGGAGCAGATAAAACGCCACCAGTAACTGCGGAGATACCAGTAGATAAAGCAAACTGACCTGCAGAAAACTCTCTTTCTGGATCAACTTCCATTCTCACTGCTTGGTTGCCCACGTCTTGCACAGCACCAATTGTACCTTCGACAGCGGCGGCTCTCTTAAAGCCAGAAGTCATCAGGTTCTTCATTAATGATTTACGCACAGCGGCTTTAGCAACTTGCTGTCCACCAACAGCGGCTACCTTACCAGTACCGCCTGTGAGTATACCAAGGTAAGTAGATGGAGCGGACATAATGCCGACAGCGTAATCCCCAAATGCTTGTGCGATATCGCCGATGTCATCACTTCCACCGAATGCATTCATCTTGTCAAATGTGTGATACAGTCTTGCCGCTCTTTTCTTCTCTTCTTCATCTTTGAGTTCAGAGACATACATCCAGTCCTCGTACGTAGTCCACTCATTGACTTCGCTATCTCGCATGTGAGACATGTACGCATCGTATAGTTCTTCTGGCTCTTCGTATATTTCATTAGTTCTGCTTTCTAGAAATACAGATGCGTCATCTAAGAAAAGATCATTATTGACAAGCTCTTCTTTTGTGAGGACAGATGAGTCTAACTCGTTGTACGTATAATTAGGCATCTACTGTACTCCGGATTGCTTACGCGCTCTATGTTCTTGGCGCAGTCTCTGTGCTTCTGCTTTAGCTTCCTCTCTGCTCATGCCTTGCGCTATCAAATATGTTATTAGCTGTGATGGTCTAGGTGCTTCAAGCATCGCTGTCATATCATTTTGCTCAATGTCTTGAGCAATTTGTGACCCAACTAAAGACGCATCATCTGCAGAAATTTTATCTGACGAATCCGCCCGAGGTGTTGTGCTAGCAAAATTAAATTTAGCAAATTCTTCTTCCCCTAGAGATGCCTTTAATCGTTCTTGGAATATTAAGTATGCAGTAGAATAAACATCTGCAGGACTTGCCCCTGTTCCCGTAGCCATGTCAGTAGCATCATCATATGCTTCAAACCATTCCATACTACGACGATCGATTAGGGATTGTAGCTCTGCGGTTTCTTGTGTTGCACTAATTACTGGAACGCCATTTGGACCCATCCGTTCTTGGTATTTAACGCCCATCTGAGCACCCAAGTGCTTAGCCATGCGATCCCAAGTTTGTTTACGGGTGTCCTTTAAATAGTCTGGCTTAACAACATCTTGGAACATTTCCACTTTGATGCGTCCCTGCGCCCCGGAAATATCTTGCGCTCCAGTATCTGCTTCGCCTAAACCCATAGTAGATGAGTAAAAATCTTTCTGTCTTTCATAGACATTAGAGTACGCACTTGGCAATCCTCGCATTTCACTTGCAAATGTTCCGACTGTTGGTATGCCAACAATTGCTCCGCTGTCTACTAACTCTTTAACGGTAGTTCCTTTTGCTCCACCTTCAGAAATTTCAACAAGATCCCCCGCCTTAATTCCACGAGCCTGTGCGTACTTAGGCGCTTCACTTAAAAACTCGTTAGCTTTTGCTGAACCTTTTCTAAGTACAATTTGAATTTGATCATCGTCTAGACCAAGATCAGATAAATTCTCAGCTATAACACTCAGTTCACTAACTGCTTCATCTCTTTTCTTTTGCGCCGAACGGATGTCTTCAGCTTGATACTGAAGAGACTTAGAGATCATGTCATATGCACGAGAATCACTCTCTTTCAGCATCTCAGTAGTTTCTTTGGCGAAACCTGCCCAAAAACTTTTAGCCATGTTACATACCTCCCCTTGGAGACATTAAACCTTTCGATGGCATAGCCTCTTCTTCCTCTGGCATTTCTTCTACAGGCTCTTCTTCAGCAACCTTGCTCTTACCGTTCTTGTTTTTAATTGCTCTGCTCACAAGCTCTAGTGTGTCGTCTTCATCTTCGTATCGATTCTCCTCATTACCTACGACATAATCGATGCCTTCATTTTCTGCGATGGTAATCATTGCCTCAATAAGAACCGGAGCAATTAAGATGCCTACATCAATTGTATGCTTGCCTTCCATAACAGCAGAAGTAACAAAAATATTACTTATAGCAGTCATTGGCACACCATTCTCAAGCTGTTCAAGAAGCAGAACTTTAAACTCAGTCCTCTCAAACATAGGCATGTACATAGCAATAGCATCTTCTACTGTTGCGTGTTGCGGTGGGTTAAGCCAAGGCCGTCCTTTAGGCTCAGCCGTCAAACCCATTCCGGGTACAGCGGCTTGGAATGGAGATTTGTTTTTCACTGTTGGTTCCTATAGCTTCTGATGTGCTCAACGTACTTGAGGACTTTATCCATTGGATTATCCTCGCTCGTCTGTTGCTTTCTTTTTTGCATACCTTTAGGTGCTAGCAATCCTGTACGTGCAACACCCTTGTCTTCGCCAATGTCTTGCATTTTATCTTTCTCGTATTTGAGAAAACTGTTGTATACCCTTACAAAATCTTTAGCCATTTTTAGATTCCAAATATTCCACCGCTACCAAATAGTGCCCTAGAGAAAAATCCTCCAAGTGCCTGATTGTCAGATGCGTTAGCTTGCAACTTTGCAATATCAATTGCTCCATCATTAGCTAACTGCTGACGCATCAGGTCATTGATTCTGTCTCGCTCATTCTCGCCAGACTTCCACGCATACTCCATAACATCTGAATATGTCTGCCATAAGTTATCGTATGCCTGATTAGATATGTCTAGTACCGCTTTTGCGTTAAACTCATTCGACGCATTGATTGCCGCAGTGTCCGCCGTAGCAATGTCTCTGCGCCACTGAGCGTTAGACTGTGAGACAACTAATTGATTTTGTGCGTTAAATTGATCACGCGCTTCCTGCATTTGGCCGTTAAATTTTTGTACGTCAATTGCATTAGACTCATTATATTGCGCCATAGCATTAGTTTGTGTTGCATTGTACTGGTTAATCTGCGAGGTCAAGTTAGCCATGAACTGATTTGTCTGATTCTCAGATGTTGCATTGAACTGACGAGCCGCATTCTCAGCCGCCTGATCAGACAACAAAGCCTGAATATTTTGTTGAGACTTAAAGATAGCAGTCTGTTGTTCATTGCTTAAATTAGCCATGTCCATATCTAAAAATGACTTAGCATTTTGTACAGCCGCCTGTTGACGATTGTTTAAGTTAGTTGTTTCTAGATTAGCAATCTGTGCCGCTTCAGCAAGTGCCATAGCCTTCTGGCTATCTAAGTTTGCTAAGTCAACACTGTTTGCAATACGTGCATTCTCTAACGCAATTTGTTGCTCAGCGTTAAAGTTCATGTTCGCAATGTCAGATATCTTAGCCGCATTTGCTACACGAGCTTGGAATGTTTGATCAAACTCTTGGCCCATGAATGTTGCACGTTGCTCAGCCGCCAACATTGCACGTGCTTGTCGGTTAGATAGGTTCTGTGCTTCAAACTGAGCTTGTGTATTCGCATCTGCCTGTGCAATAGGAAGTGCGGACTCCATAGCCGCTTGTACTATAGCTTGTCCCGCCATCGAAGACATAGACAATCCACGTGCCGCAAGACCTGCAGAAGCTGACCGCATTGCACCTGCCGCCCATGAAGGAACTTTACCATCCTCAAAGTCAGCCATTAAATCATTTAGCTGTCCTTTGACTGTTGCCGCCGCAGATGGGTTAGCGGTAGCGGCTTTTACTTCTTCCACAAAAGATGTAGCTGTTTGTGCGTTAGCCGCCGCATCAACAAGCTCACCAGATTGCAATGTACGAGATTCAGGCTTATCCACTTTAGTGGCTTCGGCTATCTGAGCCGCAGGTACAGTACCCACAGCGGTATTTGTAGGGTTCATTTCAGCCGCAGTAACTTGTGCTTGCTGACTTACTTCGCCTTGCGCCGCTTTTAACGCATCCGTTTCGGTACGTACACCAGTTTCAGCCGTAGCCGCATCTACTGTAGATGTAGCAAACTCTGGAGGCATATCTGCTGTTGCAGTACCTACAGCACCCGTAGTAGCACCCGAAACTGGGGTAGTTATTTGTCCGACACCTTCCCCAATAAACTGAGACTGATCTACATTTGTCATTGCAGGTTGCATTTGTCCGCCTGCAGGAAGCTGTGGATTCTCCATTCTGCCGACAGCAACATCTGCCATAGAAGGTGCAGGGTTATTAGATGCGAATTCATCTACGCCACGTTGCATGTACGTGCTGTATTGAGTCTGCAATTGTCTGCCCTGTTGAGTTAACGGATCATTCTCCATCATTGTCTGCAGGGAAGTTTGCATATTTTGTAATTCAGTATCAGCTTGTATTTCAGCCGAAAGCGCATCCGCTTCTTCTTTAGATGTAATACTGCGAGCACGTTCCCCGTATTTACTCTCATACATGTCGTTAAGAGTTTTTGCTTGTGCGCCGTATTTCTGTTGTAGCTGACCATTTATGTCTTGCATTCGCTGTGGGAGCGCCTGAACTTCAGCAGGAGCATTTGTCAAATAGTTCTGCATGAACTGATTTTGTTGCTCAAGATACTGGTTAAATGTCCCCTGCGGTGGGACTGCAGTCACATCAGTAGGAGCAGGAGCTTGCTGAGCCTCCTGCATCTGTTGTTCATACTGATCTTGCGCCTGCTGAAGAATCTGCTCATTCATAGGAGCAACTTGATCAGGTTGAATAGCCTGTTGCGCTTCTTGCTGAGCTTGAGCCTGCATTTGCATTTGTTGAGGCTGTGGCTGTTGCGTAGCTGGAGCACCTTGCTGTGTACCGGGAGTAGGAAGCGTAGAAACAGTTACACCAGAAGCAGGAGTTGTAGTAGCAGGAGTTGTGGTATTAGTAGGCTGTGCGGATGTTGTATCTGGGATAGGTTGTGCAGTTGCAACTTGTTGCTCATCTTCTTTTTTGTTTGGGTCTACGGCACCACCTTCCGCAAACTTCATACGCGCAATGTTTTCTAGTGCGTTATATTTAGCCGCTAGTGCGGGATTAGACTTTAAGAAATCTTTAAACTGCCCAATCTTCCCTGTGTAGCCAAGCTTTTGTGCGATACGCTTCATCTGCGTATCTGAAAAACCCTTAAATGCTTTACCTTTAGGCATCGATTAGCTCCATTGCTTTAGCACGTGTCTCGTCGATCCTACGCTCCCATCCTTTACCGAATGTATCGTAGATAGAGAGAGCACGAATAAATTCTTGACGCTGTGTAGTAACAGCATTAATTACAGACTCTTTCCCGTCATTCTCTACAGTAGTCCATACAGAAGCGAGAGAATGCGGTCCAATGACCCCATCACCGTTTGAGATTCCACAGACGGATTGGAGAGCTTTTGATGCACGTGATATTCCTGAATTGACAGCATAGTCCATGACAACACAAGCAACCCCAACAGGAAGATCATCACCTTTGATGCGATCCCAGTAGTCACGCTTGTAAATAACAGCCGCTTCATCTTCTGTAAGCTCCGCAATATCTACATCTGGGTATGCGCGTTTTGAAATGCCATATTTAGTTTCTCCACCGGGATCTGATGGGTGATTAACGTATCCACCTTCGTGTTCCAAGACCATATGTACGACAGTTTCAAATGACATATTACTTACCTTTCTTCATGTTCATTATTTTATCCGCAGACTTTAGCCCAAACGAAGCAGACACAGCGATAAAGAGGAGATATTGATACCATTCAGGCAATTGATTTAATGCGGCAAAGCCTTCATTAACACGCTGAATAATTGCAGAGTCATCCATAGCTACACTGTATGCAACAGCCAGCAGTGGAAGGCTGAGTATAACAGAAAAGAATTCATCCTTCCAACTATTTTTAGTAGCATCTGCCATCTTAGCTTCCCAGTCAGCATCATTCTGGATAGCATTGATCTTGCGCTCTTGAATGGCTTTCTTTTCGTCAGCTTTACCCTTGATAAATTCTTTGCCTAGCTCTAGTGCTGGACCTAGTAGTAAGTTAAGCATCTTTCTTCTTCCCTGCGAGGGCTGTGGTACCGAAGAATGCCGACACAAGGACAGCAATAGATGCGAAGTACGTAGGAGCTATGTCAGCGATTAGCTGTGCGGCTGTACCCATAGCGAAGGCATCAGCAAGAAAGATACCAAATGGATACAGTAGAAGACCAATAAGAGCAAACCAAGCCATCTTACGAATGGAGTCACGCTGTGCATCTGCATCTTCCATCTTGCGGCGCATGTCTTCCAACATGATCTTACGTTCTTCAGCATCAAGCACCCCGTCACCGTTTAGATCGTATTGCTTCTCTAGCTCAGTCATTATGTTCCCTTCTTGTCACTTGGTATCGGTATACAGGCCATACCCCGTGGGTCTTCTGCGTCTGCCATGATGACCATTGCGTCTTTAAAGCAGTCCTGCGGATTGGTGTATTCTTTTTTCTCTACAATCTGTAGTATTCCGGGCTGGATAGCTATTGTGATGATGCCGTATATAATCCACACCCTACTTTCCTTTGGCGCTTATGAGCCAATATAAGAAGTAACCACATATGCCAACAGCAGAAAGGGCGGCAATGGTAACAGCGATACCAATACTCCAGTCTTTAATTCGTTTACGTCTACGGGCTTTTTGTGTGGCAATTCTCTTACGCTCATTTTCTCTTAGTGTTTTCCTGTTCTCGATAAATCTACAGTAGTCCTGCCATAAGCCGGGTCGTCCTGCATAAATAAACATTTGTTTGATTTCAGCTTCTTGTCTGCGGATGTTTTCTAATTCAAAGAAGCATTCCATGTCACCATCTTTTGCTTTCTTCTCTAGTTCTTCTTTAGCGTCAGCGAGTTTGGTGAGGTCTTTGCCCATTGCCCCGACAGATTCTATATGCCCTGCAAATTCCTTAATGGCACCGATAGCTTCATTCGCTATCTTAATTGCCGCAATTGCCTCAAAAATCACGGCAACGTCTCCCTCAGTTACTGTTTTTCTATTAAGCGATCAATCTTTGCGTCAAGTAGGTCTAAGCGATCCATTACCCGATTCATATCTGCGTGGACTTCTAGTTTGGTCACATATTCTTTTGCGACTTCTTCTCGTGTCCGGTTGAGGAGGATGTTGAGGCGGCTAACTTCGTCCCACATATTCTTGGCGAACCACGAGATGAGGGCAAGGAGTGCCGTAAGGGCTATGTTCCAGAGCATCATTTCCATTTTAGATCCTTAGTAATACTCTCTTACAATGACAATACCATCACCGCCCGCACCGCCTGCGAAGTTGCCAGTAACATTGTTTGTAACCGCACCGCCGCCGCCTGCACCATACCCTCCTTCAGGTGCGTCTAAGCCATCATTGTCGCCTTTAATTGAGCGATGGCCACCTGCAAGATATGATCCACCACCCTCGCCGCCTTTGGACTCATCGGTTGCTGTTCCTGCACCCATACCCCCAATACCTGCGTAGCCTCGTAGGTTTAAATCTCCTCCGCTACCTATTCCCCCTAGGCCTCCGTTTGTGTAGGTGACGTTAGTTGGGTCATCAGCTGTTTCACCCTCACCGCCCACACCGCCTGTTGCAGTGCAATGTGCGCCAAAAGACGATGTACCACCAGTGCCGCCCGTAACTGAAGAAGCGGCCCCTGCACCGCCTGCACCGATTGTTACCGACTCAGTTGAACCAAAAGTGCTTGACGTAATGACTTTTATCGAGGTGCCGCCGCCACCGCCGCCGCCACCGCCACCGGCGGATCCTGAGCCTTGTCCGTCAACACCGCCGCCTGCTCCGCCTCCACCGACAACAGTAACTTCAATAACTGTACATCCAGAAGGAGCAGTCCATGTTCCGTCAGCAGTAAACACTTGCATTGTTGGGGGAGTAACGCTGGCATTGTCCAGTGCCGAAGAAATCACATCGCCATTGGAATCGAGTAAGCTAGATAAACTTCGTGCTCTTGACATTTTTTACTCCTCAGTCACCTGATCCCAATTGGTTGTCTCTTCATCCCAAGTGTACATATTACCATCATCTGGGTATGCAACAGGAGCTTCCCACAAGCACGATGTTTCGTTGAGTGTCCACGATGCGTATGGCTGTGGAGGAATGAATGCGTCGCGTGTTGCGTCGTATGTGTAGCCCTTACCAGCGTAGTTCTTACGTCCACGCGCTTCATCACCTGTTACGACAGATTGATCTTCAGCAGGTTGACCTGTTGCTGGATCGTAGTAAACACCGCCACGCATGTTGTAGCTGGTCTTAACCCAACGACCCGGTGAGTCATCGACAAAGTTGTCGAAGAATTCTTGTTCAGCAACAATGACTCGTGTCACGATGCCGTTCTGTACTTTTGCAAAATGTGCCATTGTTGCTCCTTTATCCCGTGTATGTACCGGAAGCTTTAAAAATTAATATTGTGTCTGAACCGTCTGTAGCCACATCAACAGAGTCACCGGTGTATGTTCCCGAATAACTTGAAGTTGCCATTCTCAAGATCACAACTCCGGAACCGCCATCGTATGGGCCATACCCTGATCCGCCTTTACCTCCAGCCCCGCCGCCAGTGTTTGCAGTGCCATCTGTTCCTAGTTGAGTGCTTCCATTATAACCTCCGTGACCGCCTCCTCCGAGACCTCCGTCACCACCAAAGTTGCTGAAGTTACCACCTCCGCCACCACCACCGAAATATAGTGTCGAGGAGTCTACCTGACCTACAGAAGATGTAGTCGCTTGAGATGTTGAGATAATTGTAGAAATTGTGCCTACACCGCCTGCACCAGAAACGCCACCACCGCTTGAGTTCGCACCGACTGCACCGGTACCTCCACCGCCACCGCCACCTGCGTTGTTGCCTGATCCAATACTATCCGCAGTACCACCACCATAGCCCTGACCAGAAGTTCCTGAACCACCGGACCGTCCGTAGATACCGCCACCACCTCCGCATCCACCATCAGAACCGTCACCGCCCGGATTACCGCCGAACCCGCCACCGCCACCACCAAGAGAAGTGACTGTAGTTATGTCAGATCCTGAAATATACGAATCTTCTCCGTTTGCACCGTTACCACCTGAAGCGGCCCCTGCCCCGCCACCACCAACCGATATTGTGTAGGTAACACCCCCATTGAAACTAAGCGCAGATAGAGAAGAGGTGCCACCGCCAGAGGCATCTGTGCTGTAAGAAGCTTTTAACCCACCTGCTCCACCAGCACCAGATCGGTCTGAATCACCACTACCTCCTCCGCCTGCGACCACTAAATAATCGACAGAATATGCTGGTTTAATATTTGAAGATCCAGTGCCTACGTTAGTCCATGCATTCGCGTTCGTTGTCGCATCCTTACAGATGTACATTTGACCTGTGGAAGAGTTAATCCATACATCGCCCACATTGCCGTTGGATGTGATCGTTGGATCAGATGCTGTTGTGGTAAAGCCTGAACGTCCGATTTTGCTAATAGCCATTATGCTTTAATCTCCGTCACACAGATAAAGGACGTACCGCGCTCGTTGTTAAGATCATCAGCGTCCGATACGTTTCTATTTAAATACCAAGTTTGAGCATTCGTGGACAGTATAGCGACCGTGTAAGTAATTTGAGAAGTAGTGCTGGGCGTATCAAAATATGTATAGTTGACCATTTCCGGAGTAGTTGATGCGTTACTGCCGTCATAACCGATAGTGTTACCTATAGCAATACCGGTTTTTCTAGTGGTGCCCACTTGTGGTGCCGAAACTTTAGTTCCACTTCTATCAAAGTACCAAACTGTATTAAATATGTTATTTACATTGCCGTGCTCCCCACAAACCATTGCTTCTACTTTTAGGATGCTAGACGTAGAAGTTGGCGT
>Ga0222715_10005533_pt1 | contig 10759 bp, 8 predicted proteins | sample C33_9DmetaG_FD_165056 | JGI IMG/M metagenome (GOLD analysis project Ga0222715, IMG submission 165056) | Estuarine water microbial communities from San Francisco Bay, California, United States - C33_9D | ecosystem: Environmental > Aquatic > Marine > Unclassified | place: USA: California... | reverse complement strand
GAAGCTCTTGGATTTGCCTCAAGAATAAATAATGTATCATCTTTGATAGCAAATTGAATATTTAATAACCCTTTTACACCAAGGGCTTTTGCAAGAGTCGTACTCTTGTCTTTAATTTCCTTTATCATACTTACCGCAATACTAAAGGGTGGAAGAACAGCAGTAGAATCTCCACTATGAACTCCTGCAGGTTCCAAATGCTCTAAAATTCCTGCAATAAAGACATCTTTTCCATCTGAAATTAAATCAACATCTATTTCAATAGTTTCGGTTAAAAACTGATCAACAAGCAGTGGACCAGAACTAAAAGGATTCCCATCATCGTCTGCAGTTGCCAATATTGATAGATATTTTTTTAACTCCTCATCATTTTTAACAACACGCATAGCTCTACCTCCCAAAACATAGCTTGGTCTTAACAGCACAGGATATGTAATTTCTTTTACTGCACTGATTAACTCGTTCTCATTAAATGATATTTTTGATTTGGGTTGATCAATATTTAAAGATAAACAAAGTTTTTGAAATAAATCTCTATCCTCAGTTGCATCTATAACATCTAGAGACGATCCAGCAATTTTATAACCAGCTGAAGAGATTTTATCTGCAAGCTTTAGGGGAGTTTGTCCGCCAAGTTGAATAATTACTGAATCTGGTTTTTCTCTTGCTAATACTGCATTAACTTCATCCCAAGAAAGTGGTTCAAAATACAACTTGTCGGCAGTGTCATAATCGGTAGAAACAGTTTCAGGGTTAGAGTTAATCATGATAGCTTCATAATTATTTTCTTTTAAAGATTCAACTCCATGAACACAGCAATAATCAAATTCTATTCCCTGTCCAATTCTGTTTGGTCCAGAACCTATGACTACGACTTTTTTATTCTTTGTTGCGCTGTCATCGTCTGACGTCCCAAACGTAGAGTACAAATATGGAGTTTTTGATAAAAATTCTGCTGAACAGGTGTCTACAAGTTTATAAGCTCTATTATTTTTAAGATCATCTTTTTTTTCTTTAGAATCTAGATCTTCATCAGTCCAACCAAGCATTTTTAAAATTGATATAGGAGTTGACTCTGGGGTTACATTAAAACTTTTTTCAATCTCTCTTAAGAACCACAAATCTACCTTTGATAAAAAAGCTATATCTTCGATTGGCCAGTTTCTTCTAATAGCTTCTAATATCGCAAAAATTCTTCTAGGTCTTGGTGTTTTAATTTCTTCTTGAAGTTGGTTTTTTGGCAGGTTTATAAATCGGTTATCAATATTTCTTATTCCCGTTTTACCTATTTCAAGTGATCTAATTGCTTTAGTCAAGCTTTCTGTGAAAGTTGAAGCTATTGACATAACCTCACCTACACTTTGCATAGACGTTCCTAAAACGTCGTCTGTTGAAGGAAATTTTGGAAAATCAAACCTTGGAATCTTGACTACAACATAGTCCTGAACTGGTTCAAAACTTGCTGGTGTTGAGCCAGTAATATCATTTTTTAATTCTGTAAGGTTGTAACCCACAGCTAATAATGCTGCAAATTTTGCTATAGGAAACCCAGTTGCTTTTGATGCTAATGCTGAAGATCTCGAGACTCGAGGATTCATTTCTATAATTCTTCTATCACCATTTTCTGGATTAACAGCAAATTGAACGTTACTACCACCAGTTGCAATCCCAATTGTGTCTAAACAAAGTAGAGCTTCATCTCTCATAATTTGATATTCTTTGTCAGACAAAGTTTGAATTGGGGCAACTGTAATAGAATCTCCAGTATGAACGCCCATCGGATCAAAATTTTCAATTCCACAGACGATAACACCGTTTCCATCACTATCTCTCATTACCTCAAGTTCATACTCTTTCCATCCATAAACAGATTCTTCTATTAAAACTTCTTGTGTTGGGGATGCTTTAAATGCATCTTTTAATTTTTTTTCTAAGTCTTTTTTGCTTTCAACAAGACTTGTACCACCTCCACCTAAAATAAATGAAGGCCTTAACATTAATGGAAATCCTATATCTTCACTAGCAGAGATACCTTCTTCAATAGACTTGACATACTTAGCTTGTAATGTCTTGATTCCTACACTTTCCATAGCACGTTTAAATAGCCATCTATTTTCTGCAATCTCTATAGATTTTGCAGAAGCACCTAAAAGTAAAATATCATTTTTATCAAATACATTTTCATTTTCTAATTCCATTGATAAATTTAATGCTGTTTGTCCACCTAATGTAGGTAAGACAGCATCCGGTTGTTCAATCTCAATTATCTTTTTTAAATAATTTACAGTTAGTGGTTCAATATATGTAGCGTCTGCCATTTCGGGATCTGTCATAATAGTTGCTGGATTTGAATTAACAAGAATAACTCTATAACCTTCTTGTTTAAGAGCTTTTGCAGCCTGTGATCCTGAATAATCAAACTCACATGCTTGCCCAATTACAATTGGTCCTGACCCAATTATTAAAATGCTATTTATGTCTTTATTTTTTGGCATAATTATTTTCCATAAGTTTCACAAAGGGGTCAAAAATTTGCAGTCCATCTGATGTGCCTGGACCAGATTCTGGATGAAACTGTACCGAATAAGCCATTGACTCCCAGATACTAATACCTTCATTACTTCCATCATTTAAATTACTTGCGTAACTTTCAATTCTTCCAAACTTTTCGTGTACAAGATTAGATTCAAAATCATCTACAGCAAATCCGTGATTCTGAGCAGTAATCAATGCTTTCTTGATTCCTTTGATTTCTACTGGGTGATTAGAGCCATGATGACCAAATTCTAATTTTTTAACAGTCAGACCACACGCAAGGCTTAAAATTTGATGACCTAAACAGATTCCAAATATAGGAATGTTACCAATCAGCTTTTGAACAGTATCAATAACACCTTCAAGAGATCTTGGATCTCCAGGGCCATTAGATATTAAAATACCTTTTAGATTCATTGAAAGTATATTTTCTGCTGATTCATTTGGAGAAATTGCTACAGCTTGAAAATTTAACTTTTTCAATACATTTACAATACTTTGTTTAGCGCCAAGGTCTAAAATTCCAACTTTACCTTCAGTATCATTACCCAAGCTCAAACTACCAGCTGTTAGTGCTGAATTGTCACCAATTATGTCCTTGGCATCCTTTACTAAATTAATAAGTGAGTCTTTATCAACCTCTTGTCCTATTGCAAACATACTGGATCCACGGTCTCTAAGATGCTTTGTTATTGACCTGACATCAAAACCTCCACTGAAGGGTATTTCATATTCTTTTAACCAAGAAGTTACAGATTTTTCTGATCTCCAAGATGAAGGATCATATGTAAATGAATTACCTATTGCAGCCTCGACTTTTGGTTCATTAGACTCATAATCATCTTGCGACATTCCATAATTTCCAACATGAGAAGAAGTAAACGTAATTATTTGATTTATATAGGAGGGGTCACTGAGAATCTCAACAAAACCTGTCATTGCTGTATTAAATATTAGCTCACCAGTTGTGGGGTTAAATTCGTTATCGGACCATCCTATAAATTCATCTCCATTTTGATTGACAAGCAAAGTTTTTTTATACATGATTTAGTTCTTTCTGAATGCTTACTTGGAAGTTTTCAAAAGCTGAATTTTTGTAGAATGATTTTGTAAAAAAAGTATTATCATTTTTAGTCCAGCTATTCTTTTTAGCGTTTGAACTATCATATCCAAGACTAACCAGAATATTCATAGGGTTTATTGACATAAATCTTGTTAATTCTTCCAAGCTAAATAAATTTGAGGAAAATAAAACAACAAATGCTGACTCTAGCCCAACCACGCCTCTGGCAGATTTCTTGAAACTTACTTCTTTAGTTTCTTTTGGATGGGGCGCATGATCAGTAGCAATTACATCGATAATTCCATTTTTTAGGCCACTAATTAATGCTTGTCTATCCTCCTCAGATCTTAATGGTGGATACATTTTGAGGCTCCCATCATTCATATTTATATCTAGATTATTTTTTAATAAGTGATGAGGGGTTACTTCAGCAGTTATTGGAAGGTCATTTTCTTTTGCATCTTTTATTAGTTCAACGCTCTTTTTAGAAGAAACGTGTTGTACATGATATCTAGTTTTATATTTGTTTACTAAATCTAAATCTCTTTTTACAATTTCAAACTCTTCATTTTCATGAATAGTAATTAGTTCCGAAGTGTTGTAAGGAGGTGCTATATCACCAGGATTTGTGTGGCAGTTTTTTTCACAATGTTGAAAAATTGCACCATTTAACTTAGCAATTTCTTTAAAAGCAATTTCTGAAAGATCATCATCAATAAGTGTTTTTCCATCATCTGAAAAAATTGTTACTCCTTCATCAATAAATTCATTAAAATTTACAAGTTCTTTTCCATCAAGGTTTTTTGTCAATGCTCCAACTCGATGAACTTTTATGCTTAACTTTTTATCAAAGGACTTTGCTAGTTTAAGATTTTCTATTGAATCAATTGTTATTTCAGAATTTGCCATAGCTAAAACTTCTGAATAGCCACCGTTTAGTGCTGCTTTTTCAATTTCTAAAATAGGGAAATTATTTTTATCTGGATAACGTGTATGGGTATGAAGATCAATAAATGATGGCATTTCAATCATATAGCTCCAAAAACATATTGATAGCTTGCAACCCTTGCAGGAATTGCCATTTTTAGTTGTTCTTGGTAAATAAATTTTTTGTTATTTGCTGCATTGTCGTCTATTTCTATTCCAATATTTATCGGCATTGGGTGCAAGACAACAAAGTCATCAGAAGTGTATTCAAGTATATCATTGGTTAATTGAAAGTTTTTTTTGTAATTATTAAAATCAAAACCTTTAATATTTTCAATGCGTTCTTTTTGAACTCTTAATAATTCAACAGATCCTGAATTTTCAACTACTTCTTCCCAAGAATTAAAAACACATAAATTATCTAAATTACTAGGAAGAAGTTCTTCATTAGAAAAAACACCAACTTTAAATCCTAATTTGGTCAATAGCTCTCTACCAGAGGAAAATACTCTAGAATGTTTGAGGTCACCAACATAAGTTACTGGTACTTCATAAGAAAATTTATTTAGTTTTGTTAGAGTCGCAACATCAATTAATGCTTGAGTTGGATGGGAGGTATTACCAAATCCTCCACTAATAACTGAAATTTCATCAAAATTTTTATATTCCTCTAAGTTATTTTCTTTTGTCCTTATTACTAATGCTTCTATTCCCATAGATTTAAAAGTTTCCAATTCGTGAATCAAGCTTTCACCTTTTTCTTTAGCTGAAATTGCGTCATGCGTCTCTACTACATTGATTCCCAATTTCTGAGCAGCAATTGAAAATGAAAGTCTAGTTCTTGTTGAGCTCTCATTAAATTGCAAAAGGGTAAAAGAGTCAATTTTTTTTAATTTTTGTATATTGAGTTTCAAAATTGCATTAATAATCTTTTCTAAATTTTCTTTTTCAGCATTTTCAAAATCTAGAAGATGCTTCATATGCTATTTGACCTCGACCTTATCAACGTCATCTAATTCTTTGAGAAATACTGAAACATATTCCTCTTCATTAGTAGGTATATTTTTTCCAATGAATTTTGGACTAATGGGTAGTTCTCTGTGGCCTCTGTCAATCAAGCAAAGAAGGGATATTAATTTTGGCCTACCTGTATGAACTACGGCCTCTATTGAAGCTCTTAAAGTTCTTCCTGTATAAATGACATCATCAATCAAAATGACATCTCTTTCTTGCGGATTTATATTTAATTTTGTTTTCTCAATTTCTTCTTCTAAATCATCTCTAAATGGTAAATAATCAACAGTATCAATATCATGCGCGTAATTTAGTTGATCAAGGTTTTTTGAAATTCTTTTTGCAATTAAATCGCCTCTTCTTGGGATTCCAAGTAAAAGAGGATTAGTAAATTCAGATTCAGTGATTTCTTTACTAAGACGATAAATTATTTTATCTATTTCCAAGACATTTCCTTTCGACACTCACAGGTGTAAATTAAAGTCGTATTTATAATACCAAAAAATTGATTTAAATAATTTGATTTACCTATTTTCTCTAAAGAATGGAATACCAATATTTTTTGGTGCACCTGTTTTTCCACCCTTATAAATTGTTAATAAAACCAAAATTAATATTGTGATTATGTAAGGAGCAATTTTTACAATATAAGGATTTAATGCAAAACCATATGTTTGTAGTCTAGGTACTAATGCTTCAAGGAATCCAAAAAGTAAAGCACCTAAAGCTGTGCGATAAGGCTTCCATCCTCCAAAAATTACTAGAGCAAGTGCAATCCATCCTCTTCCAGCTGTCATATTGTCTGTCCAGTAGGGAACGTAGCTTAATGTCAAGTAAACTCCTGATAATCCAGCAAATGCTCCGCCTAAACATGTGGCTATAAATTGTGTTTTTGTAACGTTTAACCCCATTGAGTCTGCTGCTTTAGAATCTTCACCTACTGCTTCAAGTCTTCTTCCAAACATTGTATTTTTGAGGGTATACGAAACTACTATCATCAATAAAATTGCAACATAAAATATTATGTTTTGGTTTAAAAGCACCTGAAGTATATTTGATGGATCATCAATAGAAAACAAACTTTCTAGCTTTGTATCGAGTTTTTTTCCAACATAATTTTTCCCAATTAAAGATGAAAGAGCTAAACCAAGTATCGTTAAAATTAATCCGGATACTGTTTGGTCTTGTTTTAAAACAACGGTAACAACTGCGTGTATTGAAGCAAATACAGAAGACGAAAGAACTCCAACAATAACTGCTAAAAAGATATTGTTTGTATTAATAGCAGTCATGAACCCTGCAACTGCGCCAATTGATATCATTCCTTCAACACCAAGATTTAATATCCCAGATTTTTCAGTAATTAATTCTCCTAGTGCTGCAACAAATAATAATGTTGCAGCTTGAAGTGTTGCGTTCAATAAACCAAGAAGCTGTATGTCAATCATCATCTACTCTTAATAATTTATAATTGAAAAAAAACTGAATTACTAAAGCTCCAAATAATGTTGATGCCTGAATAATATCAGCTATATAAGTACTTACACCAATAGTTTGAATTACTGACCCACCAATAGAAAGTGCTCCAAACAATGTGCCAACTAAAAAAATTCCTATGGGCCTCATTCCGGTTATTGCTGCAACAATTATCGCTGTATATCCAAATCCTTGTGAGATTCCTGTTGAGACCCTATGCGTTTGACTTAATAATTCAACTCCACCAGCTAAACCTGCAAAACCACCACCAATTAACATTGCAAAAAAAGCTTTTTGCTTTGCATTTATTCCAGCATAAATTGCAGTCATTTCAGATCCTCCAGCAATTCTCATTTCATATCCAAAAATTGATTTATTTTTTAGATAATGTGCTAAAGCTGTAAATATAATGCAAATTAAAAATCCATAGCTTAATTTTCCAAATATTGTTGGCAAATAGACTTCTTTTCCAACGTAAGCTGCTGCTGGAAAGTTTAGCGAATTAGGATCTTTCCAGGGACCATTTACTAAATAAATAGTCAATCCTATGACTATGTAATTTGTTAATAAAGTAGTAATAATTTCATTTACACCAAACAAAACTTTTGCAAGAGCTGGAATTAGGATACAAAAAGCCCCACCTATAAACGCTGATAATAAAAGCACCAAAATAAATATTGCTGGATCTGATAAATTCAAATTAATATACAACAAATTCACAGCTATTGCACCCATAAAAATTTGGCCTTCAGCACCTATATTCCAAAGTTTCACTGTATTAATTATCGCAATACCCAAACCTGCGAGAATTAATGGGGTGGCTTTATTTAACGATGAACTTAAGCTATTAACACTACCAATAGAAAGCTTAAACATTAAAGAGAAAGTGTCGATTGGATTTTTATCTTGTATTAATAAAATTATAGAGCCTATAACTAATGCAATTAAAAATCCCGCTAGAAAAGAGTAAAAGGTCGATAGTTCATTGACAGCTTGACGTTTTGATAAATTATACTTATTCACTAATACCTGCCATTGCTAAGCCAATACTTTCAATATCTGATTCGGATGTGGAAAAAGACTTAATTACTTTACCCTCATAAATGACTAGTAGTTTATTACTTAATTTAAAAAGTTCATCAAGATCTTCTGAAATTAGAAAAATTGCTGATCCTCTGTTTCTTTGAGTTATTAAAAGATTATGTATTGCTTCAACAGCATTTACATCAAGCCCTCTAGTTGGTTGAGATGCAATAATTACATCAGGGTTTCCAACAAGCTCTCTACCCATCAATAATTTCTGCATATTACCTCCAGACAAGGTTGAAATTTCTGCTTTTGGATTTGGCGCTTTGATTGAAAATTGATTTACTAAATTTTCTAAATATTTTACAGTTTTATTTTTAGACAAATGTGGTCCAAGTTTTGTCTGAAAATAATCTTTTACTATTGAATTATCTAATACTGAAACTCCAGGAGCTAGTCCGACTCCAAGCCTATTTTCAGGAATATAAGACAAATTTAGTTTTTTTCTAGATTTAACACCTTTGTTTGAAACATCGTTGTTATTTATAATTATTTTTCCTTCAAAATTTTTTTCAATGCCTGCAATTATATTTGCTAATTCGACTTGTCCATTTCCAGATACTCCTGCTAGTCCCAAAATTTCACCACTTCTTATTTGAAAGTTAATATCGTCTAACTTTTTGATATTATTTACTGAATCTTCGAAAATGACACTTTTGACCTCTAATTTAACATCTCCAATATCATTATTTTTATTTATTTGAGATTTTTGAACTTCACCCATCATTAAATTAATGAGTTCGTTATCGCTAACTTCTTGAGTTAGTAAATCATTTGAAACCATTTTTCCATTTCTCAAAACTGAGACAATTTCTGTAAATTCACGTATTTCTTTTAATTTGTGTGTTATTAAAACTATTGATTTCATATCTTCTTTTGCAAGTGTTAAGAGAGAGTTTTTAAGCTGAAGAGTTTCTTGAGGCGTCAGCACTGCGGTTGGTTCATCCAAAAGCATGATATTGCTGTTGTTAAAAATGAGTTTCATGATTTCAATTTTTTGCTTTTCCCCAACAGATAAGTTAGAAACTATTTCATCTTCTTTTACCTTTAATGCAAAAATTTCAGAATATTTTTCATATGCAGTCTTGAAATCGTCTTTATAAATATTTGATTTTGAAAGAGTTAAATTATCTTTAATACTGAAACTTTCAACTAGCCTGAATTCCTGATGAACCATTCCAATTCCAAGTTTTGAAGCAAAATCTGGATTTGAAATTTTATATTTATGACTTTTAATATATATAGATCCCTTTTCAGGATGATAAAGTCCCGAGAGAACATTCATTAGCGATGATTTCCCAGCTCCATTTTCTCCTAATAATCCGTGAATTTTGCCCTCATAAAGACTAAAACTTACATCATCAAGAGCTTTTAATGTTCCAAAACTTTTTGTTATATTTTTAGTTTCTAAAATTTTATTGTTCATAAAAAAAATTACAGCACCTCAAGAAGAGGTGCTGTAATAAAAACATTTAGTCTAATGTACCTACAACATTGTCTACAAAGTAACTCATACCTAACAAATCACCGTCACTTGAACCTTCAAATATAACAAAAGTTCCGTCGATAATTTCTTGTTTTCTTTGCTCGATCAATGATTTAATATCACTTGACACATCATCAGATACTTCAAACAAATCTACTACATTACCAGACATTCCTGTCCAATATGGTGTTGTAGTAAATTCGTCATTTATGACTGCATTAACCATCTCAGTGTATAGCGGTCCCCAGTTCCAGACTGGCGCAGTGACGAATGCACTTGGAGCTGCATCTTTTCCATAACCAGTATGGTATCCAATCCACTTTGCACCAGCTGCTTCTGCAGCAATACCAGTAGAAGCTGAATCTTGATGTTGAGTTAATACATCAGCACCTGCTTCTATAAGTGCGTTTGCAGCTTGAGTTTCCTCTTCGGGTCCAAACCAAGTGTTTGTCCAAACTACTTCAACTGTTGCATTTGGGTTCACTTCTTTGACACCGTTTGCAAAAGCATTAATACCTCTTATGACTTCTGGTATTGGAAATGCCGCAACATAGCCAATTTTATTTGACTCTGTAAGTGATCCAGCTGCTAATCCAGACAAATATCTTGCTTCATAAATTTTTCCAAAATAGTTTGTGTAGTTTGAATCATTTGATTTATATCCAGAGCAATGTAAGAAAATAACATCTGGATATTCAAGTGCCATTTCTTCCATTATGTCTAGGTATCCGAAAGTAGTTCCAAAAATTATATTGTAACCCTGTTCAATATAAGCCTCAGCTACTGTTCTGAATTCAGTTGCATCAGGTGGAATATCCTCAGTGAAAGCTGTTTCAATTCCGGTTTGCTCAACTAAATATTGACGACCTTCGTCATGTGCCTGTGTCCATCCTCCGTCATTAGCGGATCCAAGATATACAAAGGCTGCTTTGTAATCATCTACGTCTGCGGCTCCCCCGCAGGCCATAGCAAGAATACTGATAATAAGTAGGCCTACCGCCCAACTTCTTCGCATCCTTACCTCCTTTTCATACGATTAGTATAGAACATGCTCAAGCTACGTCTTTTATTTTGAAGCTAAAAAATAATTAAATATTTTCTCTGCACTTTTTATTCTTTGATAAAATTAGCACTTACGAAAATGGAAAAATTAATTTATACCTGGGAACAGC
>Ga0222715_10005532_pt1 | contig 10761 bp, 9 predicted proteins | sample C33_9DmetaG_FD_165056 | JGI IMG/M metagenome (GOLD analysis project Ga0222715, IMG submission 165056) | Estuarine water microbial communities from San Francisco Bay, California, United States - C33_9D | ecosystem: Environmental > Aquatic > Marine > Unclassified | place: USA: California... | reverse complement strand
GCGTATTGCTCCATTCATGTCACCATAATACGTAATGAACCTTGTAGCTTCTTCACCAATAGTTCTTGCATCTGCACTACTTGCCAAGATGTCACCGCTAACAGTGACTTGACCAACTTCAATGGTATTGGTGGTTGTGTTTCCATTTGTGGTAACGTCATCGAGTGTTGGACTTAATGCTGTACCAATAGCAGTATCAATCCCACTTAGGTGGCCATCAATATTGGCATTGGCCGCTGTGTAGTTGGTCGCTGTGTGATCTGCTGCCAAGTCATCACCACTAAGGACCACAGCACCTGTATTTCCATTAACACTTGTTACTTGGTCAGTATTGTCAATCTTATCAATCTTGCTATTGGTGATAGTTCCACCCATATCTGCATTGATAAGCAAGTGGTCTCCAATAGCCCAAGTTTGACCATAGATTGTGCCAGCTGTGTCAATGACATAGAAGTCGCCTTGTAAAGCATTACTTATGTCAGGTAGTCCTGTGGAAGCATCAAAGGCCCCCTTATAAGTTAGACCACCTGTAATACCACTTGCTGAACTTGGGAATGTTTCAACTGTTATTGCCATGATTCACCACCTTATTTATTAAAGCCTGCAACGATAACCACGCTATCACCGGCAGCACCTTTGGCATAAGCAATGGAAGTCACATTGGATTGAAGGGCTTGGCTGTCTACTGTAAAACGACCAAAGACAGGTATTACCCCATCAGTGTTGGTCTTACCATCACCTGCACCGCTAGCTTCTCTTAGTTTAATATAACTCAATGTGGTTGATGATGAACTCACCATGGCAATAAAAGCAAACTGCAATCCATCAGCAAGTTGTGTTCCTGAAGTTGCATCATAGAATTCATTGCTTGTTAGTGTGTGCCAATCAGTATCACTTACGCTTGAAGCATTGTAAGAACCGATTACTTGACCTGCAGAAACAGGATTTGAAACACCTAGTTTATTTCCCATTGTTTTGAACCTCGCTTGATTGTTGAACGTTTATTTGTGGTGACCTCTTAGTCATTACATTAGCACCTGCATAAATGAAAAACAAAGTATCAATAAGACCCAAGACTTCACCATGTGCTTTGTCGAGTAGTGCCAATAGTAGACAGCTTGCAAGGGTAGCATAGAAGGCTGTCACCTTCCTCCCTCCCATCTTGTCCTTGAACTGTAGTTCTGTTTTTTCTTGGTCGGTCATTCGTTAAAGTCCTCTCCAAGCAATCTGTAAACATGTGCAATCTTATCCAAGGTTCTTTCTTGCTTGATGACACCTTCACCATATTCACCATTACCCAAAGTTCCTTTAGCGTTCCCTTCAATGGTGTTGATATAGCCTTCATTAATATTGCTTGTATCAACACACAAGGTAATATGATCCCCTTGGACTGAACGCTTGCTTGTATAAATAACCACAATGTCACCAGGCTGCACCTTCATTGGGTCAATACGTCTTGAAGTGTTGGACCATGCTTTATACATACGATAACAAGAAGGGAATATCTTGGTCCTTATGGGTTGCTTCACATCAGTGTAACACCAAGAAGCGAAAGCACCACACCAAGCAAACTGACCGTTGCGAGTATAGTTTTCTTCCCAAGACCACTTAAGGCCGTGACTGCTTTTGATGTAAAGGTCAATCCGTTCACCGCTTGAAGGGTCCTTCACTACTAAATCCCATTCTTTGTGTGCTCGGTTAATTGCTTCTCTTGCATGTTCGTTTGCATGTGGTGCAGTAAATTGGTTGAAGGCCACAGGTGGCAAGTCATCAAGGTCAATGTTCAGTTGGTTGATTGCCCTTTGCTGTCTTCTAAGGTCTTCGTTTAATGATTCAATCTTGGCTTCAAGTTCGGCTTTGGTAGGCATTATGAAAACTCCTGTGCTGGTACTGTTGAATTGATAAGGTTGGAACTGTTTGCAAGGTAAGCATCACTTTGGTGGGTAGTGCTTGCATTGGCATAAGTGGTGGGTTCAAGTGTTCCTTCTGTGGTGGTGATACCATGGGAAGTGGTGAAGGTAATAATGTTGCCACTGATGGAATCAATCTCTAGTCCTGTGATAGCAGCATCGTGATTGCCATTAGGCAAATAGTCCACAACATCACCAACTGCAAAGAAGTTAACATCTGCACTGTCCGTTCTACTGTAGTCGTTAGCCTTGACTTCAACCTTGGTTGTACTTGTGATTGTGCTTACTGTGGCAGTAGCGTTCCAAGCTACAGGGGAAAGCCCTGTAGTCAATATCTCAAGAGTGCAGCCTTCACCCATTAATTCTTGGTTAATGCTTCGTATCATTCCCACACCATTAGTGACTCCATAGCTGTCACTATATCCCCTTAAATGAGGACTGTTCACAGCTATGTAAGAACCAACGTCAAGGAAGATGCTTGGACCGCTGCCAATAGCTCCCCGCCAAAGTCTCAAGGGGTTGGAAAGAATGTTGAATATTCTGTTAGACGTGGGAAGAAAACGTGCAAATCTATCACCTGCAAATCGACCAACATCATTGGAAGAGACACCAGGCAAAGACAAGGTAATCTTGGAGCTTTCACCGCCATAACGGTTGATCGCTTCTTGGTTATTAAAGACCACTTCACTTAGAAACTTATCTTCAGCTGGGTCATAGTCGAACTCATATTTAATCTGAGTGACTATATCGTCGTATATATCCCAATGTGGTGGCTCATCTGCAAGCCAATCACCATTGGCAATGGTGGCCGACACATCAACCAATCTTTCTTGGCCAATGGCCTGAAGAGTGATTTTGCTTCTTCCTGTAGTTTCATCTCTCTTCATAATGAGCACAGCACCAACAAGTTTAAGAAGACTCTCAAAGATGTCTCTTAGGTTCGTGCCATCACCTGCAAACCTGTTGGTGAGTGAGAAAGGGCAACTTGAACCAATAGCCAAGAATGATTCTTCATCAATATCTGTACTGTTGATATTGAAGCCAATGGCTAAGGTGTCATAAGTGCCATTAATCTGACCACCTCCACCACTTTCAAGCAATCTTAAAAGGATAGTTCCAACGTCTTCCCTTATTAAAGATGAACCTCTAAACAGCAAGGTTCTTTCCTTGTCGGTCCAATCTCCAAAACTGACTTGTTGGGTAAAGTCGTTTTCACTGCTTATGTGGATAAGCACACCCACGTCCGTTCCACCAAAGGTGGCTGTGGTCTCATGGCTTGCTTTGAAACTTTGTCGCTTTATGCTGTCACTTGTTCGGTCATAGTATGACACAATGATGTCATAGCTGACACCAGCTGTTTCTGAAGTAGGAAGGCCAAGGCTGTTTTCAACCAAGATGGCTGATTCATATAATTGATAGTAAGCCTTTGCAATATCCCTAACAGGTAAGATTGAGCCACTATCTTCAATCCTCCAAAGCCTTGCTATCTTATAATAACCAATGTCGCCTTGGGTTGGTGAATCCAAATAGGGATCATCACCTTGTCCAATATCAATGGGGTAGCTTAACCTTGATAGGTCATCGAGCATGTAATTGGTTCCATTGGCCGACCAAGCCCAAGGAAAGCGGCTACTTTGTGATTCAGCGCTGCTTGTTTGCCATTGCTCATAAGGTGTTCTGTGTGTCCATAAGGTGACTGTGGCAATGAAAGGTGAACTGCTTAACTTGGTTGCTCTTATTTGGTTTTCTGCATTAATTCTCCACTTTGCCACACCACCGCTTAAACCTGTGACTGAGCTAGGCCCTTCACTTTCAAGAGTATCATTTATAACGTTAGGCCATCGCTTGACCTCTGCACTTCCAAGCTCATGCTGCTTAATCTCAGTGCTTGAAGAAACAGTGAATGTTTCTGTGGCTGTGATTTCACCAGCTGTTAAAGCATTGCCTGGTGTGCTGTCTGCATTAATGACATAGCCAGGAAGGCTAAGGTTGAAGGCTATAGCTGTTGGGAATACACCATCTGTTTCTGTTCTGCTATCTGTCAACCTTGTCAACTTTGGGTAGCGTGGGTGTTCATGTCTATAATCGTCTAAGTCTGGCCCTCCTGGTAAGGTAGGGTCAAAGTCATCAAGAATATGTTGATAGCCTTGTATTTGGTCAACTGTCACTTGGAAGGTGTTGGCCGTTATGCTTGCACTAGTGTCAACATAAAGTCTTATGGGGTCAAAGCTAGAATCATGTGACCGACCAAGGGCATATTCCAAAGCACTTCCATTAATACCATCATAGTAGTGGTAGTCTTGAAGCAACTGTGTTTGGTTGATCTTGTCTGTTAGGTCAGTATCAATCAAAGCAGTCAATGGAACGATTGATAAAGAGATAGTATCACCTTCTTCAATGTTCGGGCTTTGCTCGATGAACCCATTTACAATCTCCACATAATCGCTTGTTGATCCATCAGCATACCTATGGGCACAAAACAGTTTAGCCCTTCGACCTCTAAAGGTGGTGATCTCTGTTGTAAGTTCGGGAACAAAAGAACCTTCAAGGCTTATGCTGTGGTTTTGTGGTGTGGTGTTGCCTTGTCCTCTTGTCACTGTCACTGTGTTAGTGGTTGCACTACTTGCTCTCACAGTCTCTGAACCAATATGAAGCAACCTTGGATAAGTCAGACTTGTTAAGTTGGTATCAACTTCAAAGGTGGTAGTGGTTCGGTCTGCATCATTTGTTAACTGTGCCCTAGTGCCTGCACTTCTAGCACCACAGCGACCAAAGATAATGCCAGGATCACCAAGGCCAGCCTTCTTATCAATCTGCAAAGTGATGGATAGTGCACCATATTGGGCTACCCCTCCACTTGGGTCTATGCTTGCACTAAAAGCACCAACTGACACAATGCCTTCTTGGTCAATGTAATCAATCGAGCTTGCTACGGTTGAATCAAGATTGCTTGAACTTGGTGGTATATTGCTGTGATAACGGTATTCAAGGCCACTGACTTGAAGGGCAAACACTCGCCTACCATGTGAACTTGAAACTGTCATACTGTCACCTCTGGTATTAATACATCATAAATATGGACACTATAGGGAAGCAAGTTTTGACTTTCCACCACCACATTCAACAAACTACCCCTATGAGCTAAAGGCACATACAAAGGCCTTGGTGGTTCGGGACTTGTGTTAGTTGGTGCGGGTATGAGCTCACAACCTGTGAAGGCTTCTTGTAGATTGTCTCTTTCATGTGCAAGGTCAATACCAGCTTGGAACTTGCACCCATAATCGAGAACCGCACCTGTGTAGCTATTCGCAAAGGTAGCCCTTAAGCTGAATTGCAAGTATGGACCAAAGCTGTAATTACCTGCCTTATAATAAGCGATAACTGCCAAATGTGTTGAAAGTGGTGTGGATTGATAAAGCAAGTTCCATGTGGTGGTGCTTAGCTTCAATGTGGTGTTGGTGTTGGTCGCTCCACCAATAGCACTTGGTACTTCTTGGCCTATGTGGTAATGGGCTTCACCAAGAAACTTGCAATTAGAAAGCTGTGCAAGGCCATTGGCTAACTGTCCAACTGTGCCACCAAAAACAAGTTGGTTATTGTAACAAGAATCAATAGAAGGCAATTTTGCAAAGCCTGTTGGGATAAGCATTATTAAACTCCTATGATGGATATTGCACTGATATACATATCACTTGAAACACGATTGTTAAAGTTTAGCAGATTGTTTCCATTGGTTTCTGTGTTCTCAACTCCGACACGATACATGGACAAGTTGAATTCATTGCTCAGTGGTGATTCATCAAGCCTTAATGTCACCCCAAAGCTATTCCACCCATTGGTGGCAGGTGTTAGCCTATGGCCAAAGATGTCAAAGCTAGTACCTGAGCTATGATTGACAATCCTTAAGAATATATCCACATCAAGGTTGACTTGGTTCATGCCAGCAAACAAGGCAGCTTTAGAGAACATGACTTCAACATCTGCTATTCCAAGCCCCTTAGCAGGACTCACCAAAGAACTAAACCTTTCTGCACCCGACCAATTAAGCAAGGTTCTTCCTCTCTTCCTAAGCACTTCGATATTCTCTATTGTTTGTACTCCGAACCTTGCAGGCAAAGGAAAGTCTTGGCCTAGTCTGCTTATCCCTTGGGGAATAAATGAATCACTACCTTGACCAAGTGGTGAAGTATTCAGTGGTGAAGTCAATGGTGACCACCTACCTGCCACATTGGAGATTTCCACAATGCTACCCGAACCACTCAAAGCAGTAACATTCAATCGACAAATGCAATAAAGCTCTGTCTCTGTTCCTGTGATACTGACGGTTAATTCTTCAAAGACTGAAGCATACCTTGAACCATCTGTAATGATGGTGCTTGCTGTGTAGGTATTGCCCGAAATAGGGAACTTGATTTCACATTGAACGCTTGAACCTGACTTGGTAGTAAAACAAGCCACTCTGAACTTGAAAGTGTTGTGAAGGTTGGAAGGTCTTGGAATATACCATTCGCAAATATCACCACTTGAAGCATTATCAATATATAAAACACCAGCGTCCCAACATTGGTTGACTACATCACCTGTTCCACCATAGGCAAAGCAATAATTTTGCAAGTCTCCAAGCCTTGCGGCTTCCGTTGTTCTGATTGTTTGGCTTGCTGATACTCGCCCCGAATCAACAAGTGTTGGTGTGCTTGTAAAGGTGTTGCTCATAAGTGTTCAATCTCCATGGAAACAGGCACACGTCTTTGAAGTCTTGATGGATAAGCAAGGTCATATTCTGCAGTCAAAAGACTTGCTCTTATCCTTCCAAACTCACCATTGTCTTCTGAAGTGTAAAGAAGGTCATACGCTTCTTGACTTCCTACCACTTGAGCAGTCCTTAACGCTCGCCTACTATCCCCCCAACATTGGTAAAAGTTGATTCTTTCACCTGGTCCGACCAATGGCAAAAACCTATTTGTAAAGTGTTTATAGTCATCACTTTGGTCAAGTAGTGCATCGAGATCAAAAAGCAATATAGAAGTAACGTAAGAACCAACAAAGTTTGTGACATAACCACCACCAATTTTTCTTCTGCTCTGTCCAACATTCTGAACTTGAAGGTGGTGTGATTGGTAAGGTCTTGATGGTAATAAGGCCCCACTGTTCTTGTGGGTTGAAGTCAATCTGCTGTAACTTCCACTTGTCGTGGTTGTTTCGTTCCCTGTGAATCCAAGTAGGTCTCTTATGGTTGTGTTGCTCCATGTGATAGCACCTGCACTTGTTGGATAAAAGCAATGAGTAAAACCATTGTCATCTATTGACCAATAAATATCACTTGTTGATTGTGCTGCATTGTCAAGCTCGGTAAGGCTTTGAAGACTGAAGTCATCAAGATCACCTTCTGTTAACCTTAAAAAGGTGGTGATGTCTTGAACATCAGGCACGTTGTTGGGGAAGTTGAAAGTGCCAGCACCGCCCACTTCATCTATTCTGTAAAAGGTGTCCTCGAGGGCAGCAAGGCCACGCTGCCAATCATTTGGTGCTATCACTTCCCAATTTGCACCTGTCGCTGTGGCTGTCAAGGTTGCATTGCCAAAGCCCATTGGATCACTTGATCCCAAAGGCACTAAGTCGAACTTTGTATCTGAAGTAATGACCACCTTGTCATTCTCGTTGATGGTGATCGACCAAGAAGAAGTAAGCCCAAAGGTGGAATCCGTTTGCAGTTGTCTAGTTCCATTCACTGAAGTGTTACTCTCTCTGTTATTGAGAAAGAAAAGCACGTCTTCATAGATACCTTGGCCACTGCTAAAGGTGGGCATATTCACCGCACCGCCTGGCCTTGTGAAAAGTTCAACACTTGATAGGCTTCTCATATCCCAAGAAGTAAGTAAGCCAAATTGTGGAGCTGGGTTATTTAATGGCATTAGAATTGTCTCCTTGGTGCACCACGTCTTCTTGTATTCTGCAAGTTTGTGATTCTATCTGCAAGTGCTTGTTCGGCTGCTCTCTGTGTATCATATATCACAGCACCACCAAAGTTGATATTGAATACCATGGCTTGCGTGTCTGCTTGTTCTCTTTGTGGTGTTGGTGCTGTCTGTGGTGTTCCTGTTGGTGAAGCTGAACCTGCACCACCACTTCCACCGCTAGTACCTCCACCAAGTGCTTTGCCTGCAAGTCCTGCAGTGGCAGCTGCTCCTGCAAATAAGCCAGCGGCTGCAAAGTGATTTGTAGCAAGTGCAGGATTAGTGAATAAAGCGGCTGTTCCTTTTGCTGTCTCCATGAGACTTTCAACCGCTGCCTGCCTACCAAGTGCAATCAACATTTGGCCAACACTTTCTTGGAAGCTCTCACCAAATAGCAAAGAATTATAGGCTGCTTCTGCAAGGCCAGCACCATATTGATTGGTGAACTCTCCAACTTTTTGAATCTGTGAATCAATGGAAGCATTGATTATCTCTTCACGCTCTATTGCTTGCCTTCTTTGAAGCTCAGTTATTTGGTCTTGTGTATATTCATTAAGTGCTATCTCTTTGTTATATCTCAGTTCAAGCTGTGCAAGTTGTCTCTCTGTCTCGTCTTCAATCCGTTGGCTGTTAAATTCCATGGTTGAATAAATAAAGGCTTGCCTTTGTTCAGCAAGTCTTGCCTGGTTTTCAGCTTCAAGTCTTGCTTGCTCTTGCATATCTGCTTCAAGTCTTGCTTGCTGCTCTTGTTGCAATCTTTGAAGGTCATTTTGATACTTCATTTCAATGATTAACTTCTTATTAGCATTATCACCAACAAGTTTTAAGCTGTCATCATATTGCAATTTGAGAAGGTCTGCTTCTGCAATCCCATCAAGCCTTAGTTGCTCATAACCAAGTTGTCTGATTTGGGCTTCTTCGGCTTGTCTTTGTCTTGCCATTGCTTGGGCCTTGGCATTGGCCGCAGCTCTTTGGGCTTGTCTCCTTGCCCTTGCTTTTTCTTCTTCTGCTTGCTCTTTTTCCCTTGCTGCCTTTCTTATGTCCTCAACTTCTTTAAGGCCCCTGGCTTCGATGATCCTTCTTGCTTTTCCACTTTCTTCAAGTGACTTGACTTCACCTTTTAATCTTTCATCGAGTGTTTTTAAGAACTCTTTATTTTCCTTGTTTCGCTCAAGGTCAAGTTCAAGAATGGCCTTCTTTTGTTTTTGAACAGCATCGAAGACCTTGGCTTGCTCTTCTGTCTTGATAGTTTCTGCTTCAAGAAGTCTAATTGTATCAAGTCTTGTTTGGTTTTCTTTTATCCTTGCAAGTCTCGCTTCATTGCTGGTCTCTTCAAGCTCTTTCTCTTGTTTGGCCGCTTCGCTCAGTTTCTTATTGGCTTCAAGTTGTGTGGGTAGAATCTTATCTAAAGATTGATTCAAGGCTCTGTTTGCTTCAACAAGTCGCTCTCTTGACTCCGTTAAGTCATCAGTCCACCCAATGGCCTGCAATAGAACATCACCAATGTTTCCTTCATTGTAAACCTTTTGAGCATGATTAAGGCCTTCTTGTGCTTCGGTTAGTTCAGCATATTTTGGGGTTAGTTTTTCAATCCTCTTTTGTACTGCTTCTTTGGCAAGCTGTGCTTCAAGGGTAGCCCTTGAGAATCGCCTTAGCTCTTCAGTGGTAAGGATTACACCTTTTTCTGCTAGTGCTTCCAACTTGCTTTGAAGGTCACTTGCTGCCGCTGCCATTGCTTCGGCTCGGTCTTCTGCTTCTTGTGCTGCCCCACTGATATTTAAGAAGGTCTCATATAAAGCATAGCCAGCGGCTGCCACTGCTCCAATAGGACCAATCAAGGCCATGAAGCCTTGGCCACTTGTTGAAAGTGCTGTGCTTAAACCTCTTACTGAGCTTGCAATGTCTTTGACATTGGTTGTGATATTGCCAAGACCTTCACCAAGTTTTTCATTGTCCTTGGCGAATCGGTCGGCCATCTTTTTGGAAGTCTCGCCAATCTCTTTAAAACCATCAACTGCTTTTTCTGCACCTGTTAAGACTAGTTCAATCTCTACTTCATTGGTTGCCATGTCTTGACTCCTTCATTGACCGTTCCTGTGCTCTGTAAATTGCTTCTTCTGTATTAGAGTGTAAAACATCTATTGCTTCAAGTAGAGCACAACTTGGCCTTGGGTATGTTTCGCTTATCTTAATCAAGCCTGCTCTGTGCCTATGGTATGCTTGAATAATTGATGAAAGTCTATTGGCACTAGCAACAGGACAAGACCTAATCTTTAAATCAGAATAGTCTTCACCACAATCTGGGGCTACTCGATAACCAGGCACAAAGCCCCCTTCTTCGTCTTGCTGTAAAAGTGGAAGGCCTTGCTTGAATGGTCCTCCACAATTCCCACGAAGTTCTCTTAATCCCTTCTTTGCTCTGCATTGGTCACAAGACCAAGCTCGCCCCTTCGAGTGACCAAGCCACACCGAAGAGGCCATGGCTATTTTCCCTCAATGCCTAACAGGCTTATTCTTTGAATATGTGCAACAAGTTCACTTATTGCCCTTACTCTAAAGCTGTCAGGCCTTATGGCTTGTACTTGCTCAAGGCTTGCTTCTTCACCATCAATAGAGAGAAGGCTTGCTTTTATCATTTCAAGGTAGACTCTTGACAAGTAGGCTTCATATCCTGCCATGGCTTCACGCTCATCATCTGTTAAAGCATGATGCCATCTAGCCCTCTCTGAAGGGTCAACAGGTGCTTCTACCCAAAGCAAGCGACCAAGTTCACTTCTTGAATATGCACCAGCTTGAACTTCTGCATGTTCTCTTTCACTTGGTGAAAGTGCTTTGATGGTGAACTTGGTTGCACCTTCCACACTGCCAAGGTCTTCAAGTTTACCGCTTGATAGATA
>Ga0222715_10005531_pt1 | contig 10762 bp, 15 predicted proteins | sample C33_9DmetaG_FD_165056 | JGI IMG/M metagenome (GOLD analysis project Ga0222715, IMG submission 165056) | Estuarine water microbial communities from San Francisco Bay, California, United States - C33_9D | ecosystem: Environmental > Aquatic > Marine > Unclassified | place: USA: California... | reverse complement strand
GTTGACACGGGTTCAAATTTATCGTATACAGATGTTGCAACGGGATCAAATACAAGTTATACTGACGCTGCATAATAGGAGATAAAATTTATGGCATCAACATATTCTTCAGATTTAAAAATTGAGCTAATGGCTACTGGCGAGAACGCTGGTACATGGGGAACAAAAACAAATAATAATTTAAATTTAGTTCAGCAATCAGTTGCTGGTTATCAGGAAATAGATGTTGCATCAACAGACGTAACTTTAGCAATGACTGATGGTACTATTTCTAATGCAAGAAATATGACTTTAAAATTTACTGGTACACTTGCAGCAAATAGAACAGTTAATTTCCCAGCATCAATAGAAAAATTATTTAATATAATAGATGGTACTAATCACGCAGGTTATACTTTAACATTTAAAGTTACAGGTCAAACAGGTTTTTTATTATGTGAAGGTAATAACTATATCTGTCATGCTAATGGTACAGATATTGTTAAAGATCATGAAACAAGAAATTGGAGAACCGTAAGTGCAGCAGAAACAGTTCAACCAGGTGCACAAATTTTAGCAAATACAAATGGTGGAGCATTCACAATTACTCTTCCTGCTTCTCCAAGTGCGGGTGATGAAGTATCTGTAATTGACCAAGGATATGATTTTAATACAAATGCATTGACTGTTGGAAGAAATGGTTCTAATATAGCAAACAGTGCAGCTGACCTTACAGTTAATACACAAGGTGCTGGTTTCAGTTTAGTATATTCTGGAGACGCTACAACAGGTTGGACTTATAGGGAGAAATAGAATATGGCAAATTACGAAGCAACTAGATACGATTTTGATGGAGCTAACCTTACAGGTATTGAAGGTATTCCTACAGCAACAATTGTGCCGTGGACAGATTCATCTGTACCATCTGGTTTTTTAGAATGTGATGGATCCGCTGTTTCAAGAAGTACTTATGCAGATTTATTTGCAATTGTAGGTACAACTTACGGTGTAGGAGATGGAGCAACTACTTTTAATTTACCTGATCTTCAAGATAACGTAGCAGTTGGAAAATCTGGAACTAAGGCTTTAGCATCAACTGGTGGAGCAGAAAACGCAGCTAGTGCTAACGCAACTTTATCAGAAGCTCAGTTAGCAGCTCACACTCACGGTTACCCACTAAGAAGTAGCCACAGTAATATTAGTAGATTTAACTTAAATTATGGACCTGACGGAAGATATACAAATACTACTACTGTAAACAGTACAGGTTCAGGTTCTGGTCATCAACATAATCTTTCAACTTTACAACCGTATTTAGCATTAATATACATAATTAAAACTTAGGAGAAAAAATGGCATCAAAAGGAAATTGGACAGTAGTATTTGAAGATAAACTTATAATTAAAAATTATGATGAAGGTGCTTCTGCAGGTATTGGTTACAAAATTCAGGACGATGCATTTTGGAATGATACTAAATTTTCAAATATTTGGGCTATTCAATATGGAACATCTGTTTCTTCTGACGAAGTAGAGTATAAAGATACAACTCCTCACACAAGTTTTGCTGACGCTAATCTTGGTGATATAAGTCAGTTTTCTGCAAAATGGGACGCAAAACATTTAGAACAGTTACAAGCTGATTGGGACGATGACGGTGTGGTAGATGAAACGCCTGAAGAAAAAATTGCAAGATTAGGTGCAAGACCTACTTCTTATACCTCTAACGCAGTATAATCCTCTACAAATAAAGTAGAAGTATATCTTTTTAAATTAGGTACAGTACTTGCATGCTGTGAATGATAGTAGTCAGAAGGAAACATAACCGCTCTATTTTCTCTAAAACCAACATGAATATCTAATTTTTGATCTGTATAAAATACAGTACCATTACTAACTGCAGTTGGACCCGATATCATAATTAAAATATTTATTTTCGCTGGAGTATTTTCATCAGTGTGTGGTTTAAAATGATCTAAATTTCTTAAATCGATACCAGAGTTTTTATTTATTTTATTTATCTTAATTTTAAATTTTAACTCGGATTGTTTTTTAAAAAGATTTAATAATTCTTTATTTCTGATTAAATGAAATCTACTTCCATAATAAAATTCTTTAGTTTTTTCTGTAGCGTGATCAAAATAACTTGGAGTGTAAAAAGCTCTATTTAATGCAAAGTCTTGAACTTTTTCTAAATCTTCTTTTTTAAAAAAATCATTTATAATTTTAATCATTATTTAAGCATCATCCAAGATGTTAAAATGTATTTTTCGCCAGACAATGGTGGGTTTCCTCTGTGAAGATAGGGAAAACTAGCTGGCCAAATTACTACTCTGCCTGTTTTAGGTTTTACTCTTTTTGAAAAATGTAGAAATTCTGTTTCTCCGCCTTCTTCTACATCATTTAAATATATAGAAAAAACAAAAGCTCTGGCTCCAAGGTCATATCCTTTACCATGTTCTACATGCCAAACATGGTAGCCTTCTGTAGGAAGTGTTTTTTGAATTTTTAAAACAGTGTAATTAAAAGGAACTTGAAAAGCTTGATGAGCACCTACGTTTAGTGCATAATTTTGCCATACTATATCAAAGTTATGAATTAATGTTTTTAATTGTTCCCACCAAAAATCAATGTTGTCGCCTCCAGCAAAATATTGTTGATCTTTTTTTACCAAAACAGAGGCACCTTCACCGCTCACTCTATTTACAGTTCTATTAAATTTACTCTCATTTTCAAAAAGTTTTATTGCATTCTTACAAAGTTCTTCAGGTATATAATTATCATATATACCAATAAAATTTTCTATTTTAGCTGTTCTTTCTTTTTTATTATTCATTTATAAAAATTTGTATTGTTTTTCTCGGTACCAACGGTTTAGTGACCGCTGATACTTTATGTAATATAGGAGTTTTTAAAATAAGTAAAGAGTTTCCTGTAACTGGTATAAAACCACTAAATCTACCATGAGAAAATAATAATTCTCCTCCAAACTTACAATTCCATCTATTATTTAGATAGTATGTAACTCCGTATGTATAGCCTTGATCATCATGCCAATTAATACCAGCACCATCATCCATAGAATGTAAAACAAAATTAAAGTTTTTACATTTAATTGAGTGATAAGGATTATTTTGTAAAAGAGTTTTTATTTTTTTTAATAAATATTGTTCGCTATCAAAATGTGTATTTTTAGTAAAACTTTTATGTCCATGTAACAAAATTTTTTGCCATTGATCTTTAGTGGATTCTAAATTTAAATTTTTATCTCTAAAAACCTGACGATGTATTTCTTTGTAGGTTTCGTAATCTAAGAAATTATGTATGTAGTACAACTTATCTGGTATTTGAAATCTTAGTATCATATCTTTTCAATAATAAATTTATAATGTCTATTTTCATTTTCTTCAAATACTTGTAATCTTTCTTTTTGTATTTCTATAAAAGCGGATAAAGAATCTTCATTTATTTTATTTTTAAATTTTAAAAATGTTTCAGATATATCTTTTTTCATAGATTCAACAGTATTTTTTGTTTGATCTTCTATACTTACAATTTTTAAATTGTTTATTTCACATTTTTTTAAAAAAATAACAAAGGCTTCTTTTTCCCAAAAATCTGTTATTATTATCTTTCCACCATGTCGTAATTTTTTATGTATGTTTTGTAATGCTTTATCATAATTATAGAAAAAGTGCATAGAACAGTTTAAAACTATAAAGTCAAAAAAAGAGTTTTGCAATTTACTTTGAAACAAATTATCTTGTATGTAATTACATTGTTTAAAATTTAATTTTGCATACTCAATAAAATAAGGATCTATATCTATACCTGTAACGTCACATTGTTTATAATATTTTTTAATTGTATTTGTTCCTCTTCCCCAGCCGCATCCAATATCTAAAATAGATTGAGTATTAATATCTATATCTTTTAATAAATTAAGATATGAAGTTATTTGATTTGGAAAATCTTTGTCATCTTCTTGTAATTTAATTTCATTATCTATAAGGCCATGATTTTGTAATGGAAACCAGTTGTTGTCTTTAACATATAAGTCAAAAAATTCTCTGTCTGATAAATTAAATTTCATTTTTCTTATAAATCATTATATTTTATAGTAAATATAAGACAAAAAAACATTAGCATTAGTGCTGTATGAATTATATTTTTCTTTAAGTATTTCTTTAAAGTATTCAATTTTTTCTTTTCCTATATCTTTATGTTTTATTTCAAAAGTTTTTAACTCTTCTTCACAAGATTTAGTCACCATAGGAGTAATATTAATTTTATCTGTCATATAAAAACCTGATCTTTCGAAAAAGTCTTCTGCAATAAGGTCAGTTTCATAAGGAGTATATGGATCAGTAGTTAATAAATAACCACCTGATTTTAAAACTCTATAAGCCTCTCTATAAAAATAATGTGTGTGTTTATAGTGATGTAATGATTCTATGTTTGTTATTATATCAATTGAGTTGTTTTTAAATGGTAGACTTGTTGCGGACGCGTGAACATATTCAACATTATTAAATTTTGACTTTGCATCTTTTATAAAATTACCATTAAAATCTAAACCAGTTACGTTTTTAAAATCATAATATTTTTTTAATAAAGAAGTACCGTGACCAAAGCCACAGCCGACATCTAAAACATCTAATTCTTTAAAGTTTAATTGATATTTTTTTAAAACTTCAACTAAATGAGTGTACAGATTAATTCTATTAGACCATTTCTCATCTTCTTTATTATATTGAATAACATCTGACCCATCTAAGTTTTTATATCCATGATTCATAAAAGGAGACCATCGTTCATCATTTAAAATATTAAATGTTCTATTCATTTCTTTATTTAATCTATAACTAAATAAATCTTTCTTTAATCCATTAATAGGTTTCATACTAAAATATTTTTCCGTTTTGCCATTTCCATAAATTAGGCCCATTTAAAATTTCTGAATAAACATAATAATCTAAAGCTAAATATTTACGTACGTCTTCAGGATCTAAATCTAATTTAATATCGTTTTGCTCATTATTTTTATTTAAAAATTCTTCTTTATTAAAATGCATTTTTAAAAATGTGGGTAGATCTTTTAATTCAACATACCAGTCTATATTTGCATTTATTAAATATGGAACTTGTGAGGTACTGTGATTTACATTTCCATAATTTCTTGAAAATGGATTTATTTTAGTATGATGTAAGGAATCATAATTTATATCTTCTTGTTTTAAATTTTGTCTTTGTAAATCATATTTCAAGCCAGAAATAAATCTTTTAAAAGGCTCTCTAATAACTGTCCATCTAATTTTTTCATAATTTATTTGATTTGTAACTTTAGGATTTAAATCCTCTATACATTTTCTAACACTACTAGATCCATTTTTATGAATTAGCAGATATTGAAATTTGTCTGTTTCGTAAAACTCTATATTTTGAAATAACATTTTTCCTCCTTTATATTTCTAACATTATATTTAATGTAAACCTATTAAGATTAATTTTTGGTGCTACACCTTTATGGTAAAGTTTGCTTGGAAACAAAATCGCTTCTGATTCTACAGACTTGTGAAAAGTTACTTTATCATCAATTTTAAACTCCGTACCACCATCACTACTATGCAAGTTATATATAATTGAAAACTTGTTGTCTTCTTTATTATCCATGTGAAACTGCATTACGCTTCCAGGGTGATACCAATTCCAATAAATTCTATTTATTTTTTTAAATTTCATAAAAGAATTATTTTCGACTATATCAAAGATAACTTGAGCATATGTATTTAATATATCGTTAGCGTAATAGTCTCCATAATCTTTGTAAGTAACTGTTATAAGACCTGCATCTTTCTTATCTTTATTCATGTAATTATTTTTATCAAATCCAAAATACCAACCTTTAGAAATATATAGATTGTTTAATATATTTCTATTAGTATTTTTAGGTATGTTTGTATTAATTTTTGTTATCATCGTTGTAAAAAGCAATTGATACAATATCTAGTTCCTTTTATTATCGGTTCTGTTCCATGTATCCAAATAGGTTCTGCTGGGAATATCATCGCATCACCTGTTTTAAAGGACTCTTTTATTTGACTATCAAAAAACCTAAACTCTCCTCCTTCATAATCTTCATTTAAATTTAAAGTACAAGAAGCTCTTATATTTTGACCTACATCCGCATGGTCACCAATATACGAGCCAACATTATATTTCAAGATTCTTATATTATCGCTAGATTTAATTAACTTATTATTGAAATCAGGACATATTTTTTTAGTTTTAATGTAAAACACATAGTTAGTTATCATTATAGCTATGTATTTTTTAGCTTCATTTAAAGCGTATTCTATTTCTTTATTAGAGTTTTCTACAGCGCATAAATTTAAACATTCAAAATTATCTTTTTCGATTTTACCTGTTTTAAATTTATAGCTGCTTTCAGTTCCGTAACCATTGTTTTCAAGTAGTTTTGAATTTTTTTCAAAAATATCTATTATTTTTTTACATACATCTTTAGGAACTAAGCCATTAATTCTATACTTTAGATCAGATATTTTGTGGTCATAACTCATATTTTATGTTACTTTCATTCTCTATAAAATTAATATATATTCTACTATATGCTACAAAAAATAGGATTTCAACCAGGATTTAATAAACAAATCACAGAAACTACAGCCGAAGGACAATGGGTTGATGGTGATAATGTAAGGTTTAGATATGGTACACCTGAAAAAATAGGTGGCTGGTCACAGTTAGGTGAGTCTAAACTTACAGGAGCTGCAAGAGCCTTACATCATTTAGTTAATAGATCTGGTAACAAATACGCAATCATAGGAACAAACAGAATTTTATACGCTTATTCAGGAGGTATATTTTACGATATACATCCTATTAAAAGTACAACCACATTAACTAATGCATTCACCACTACAAATGGTTCAACATCAGTTACTATAACCTTTAGTGGTGCTCACGGAGCTAATGCAAAAGACATTATTCTTTTAGATAATTTTACAACAATTACAAATTCTAATTACACGGCATCTGATTTTGATGATAAAAAATTTATGGTTACATCTATACCATCTGCCACGACTTTAACTATTACTATGCCATCAGCAGAAACGGGAACAGGGGCAACAACATCTGGGGGTATTAGAGTACAACATTATTATCCAGTTGGTCCCGCAGAACAATTACCAGGATTTGGTTGGGGTCTTGCACAATATGGTGGTACTGTATCAGGTGAAGCAACAACCACTTTAAATGGAGCGCTATTAGATGATACAGCAGGTACAGGGGGATCTGGAACATCTATCACATTAGCTGATGCTTCTCAGTTTCCAAGTACAGGAACAAATTTTATTCAGGTTGGAGATGAAGAAATTTCTTATACAGGGATTTCTGGAAATGATTTAACAGGAATTACAAGAGCAGTTAGAAATTCTACAAGATCTGCACACTCTAGTGGAGCAACAGTTACAAATTCATCAGACTATATTGCATGGGGTGAAGCTGCATCTGGTGACTTAGTTGTTGATCCAGGTTTATGGTCTATTGATAACTTTGGAGATAAAGTTATTGCATTAATTAACAATGCAGAAGTTTTTGAATGGGATTCAAATTTAACAACAGCAACATCTACAAGAGCAACTATTATATCAGGTGCACCAACCGCATCACGTGCAATGTTAGTATCTACACCTGATAGACACTTAGTATTTTTTGGAACAGAAACAACTATTGGTGATAAAACTACTCAAGATGAAATGTTTATAAGATTTTCAAATCAAGAAGACATTAACACATACCAACCAACAGCGGTCAATACAGCAGGTACACAAAGACTTGCAGATGGATCTAAAATTGTAGGTGCAGTTAGAGGTAGGGATGCGATCTATGTTTGGACCGATACATCTTTATTTACTATGAGATTTATTGGTCAACCATTTACTTTTGGTTTCCAACAAGTAGGAACGAACTGTGGTTTGATTGGACAGAACGCTGCATTAGAAGTTGATGGTGCTGCGTATTGGTTTTCAGAAAATGGTTTCTTTAAATACTCTGGTAATCTAGAGACTATGATTTGTTTGGTAGAAGATTTTGTCTACGATGATTTAAATACAACAGCTAACCAACTAATTAATGTTGGATTAAATAATTTGTTTGGTGAGATTACTTGGTTTTATTGTACAGAAAGTTCAACTGTTATTAATAGATGCGTGACTTACAATTATCTTGACTCACGTCCTAATAGACCTGTTTGGACAACAGGAAGCTTGGCTCGTGGAACATGGGAAGATTCATCAGTGTTTGGTCTACCACATGCAACTTCTTTTGATGCAGGTAGCGACGACTCTTATGATGTAGTAGGAAATACAGATGGTTGTAGTATTTATTATGAACATGAAAAAGGAACAGATCAAATATCCGAAGGGACTACAACCGCAATTACATCTAACATTGAATCAGGAGACTTTGATATTACACAAACAGGATCTGGACAAGGGCAAATAGGTGTTGCAACTTTTCAAGGAGATGGTGAATATATTATGAAAATTAGAAGATTTATACCTGACTTTTTATCTCAAACAGGTAATACTCAAATAACACTACAGCTTAGAAACTACCCTAATAGTTCTCAAGCAAGCTCACCACTTGGACCCTTTACAATTACCTCATCTACTGATAAAGTAGACACTCGTGCAAGAGCACGATCTATATCTTTAAAAGTAGCTAATACAGCAGCTAATCAAAGCTGGAAACTAGGTACTTTTAGATTAGACACACAACCTGATGGAAGACGATAATGGCAATTAATGATATTTTAGTTAGAGATTTATCTTTACCAAGTAGAGTAAGTGATTTTCGTGTCACCGCAGCAAATCCATTACTTAATCAAACAGGTGTATTAAGTGCTAGAAATATTATGAATCAACCTGGTGTTACAAATATAGAGGGATCTTTAATTCCAGGAGATAGACCCATACCTTCTTACGAAAACTACGAAGACCTAATAATGAATCCTGATTTTATGCCAAATAGATTACAAAATTTAGAAAGATTTGCAGATAACAGATTTGAAGACTCTGAAGAAATACCAGGATTTAATTTTATAGATGCCCCAACAAGTTTAAAAAGCCGAATAACTAATCCTCAATTTTTAAATAATCCCAATAGAGGAATTATTGACAATTTAATTTTATCAAGAGGTAATCCTGATGCAAGTCTAGTTAATAAAACTAAAAATGCTTTTAAAAATATTACTCAGTTTTTACCTTTTGGAGAAAAATCTATTACGGGATCATTATTGAGAGGGATTACATCTTTGTTACCTGAAAGAGATCCTAGACAAAAAGCTTTAGAAGATTTTTATGGCAATATTAAAGATGGAACAATTCAAAGTGGTTTAATGGCAGGATATAATCCCGTATCAGGTGGCCTGTTTGGGGAAGATGTTAATTATGGATTAGGTGGAGCTATTGATAAAAGAATAGCAAGAATACAAAAAACTTTAAAGAAAAAGAAATCAGCTGTTCTTGAACAAAGGATAAAAGATTTACAAGCATTAAAAGATAGAGAAGCAAAAGCTTTAGCGGATGCAAGAGCTAAACAAGCTCAAGCTCTTGAATCACAAAGAAGAGGTAGAAGACCAACTGCTCCTAGTGGAGGAGGAACTAGAGATGATCAAGGAGACAGAAGCAAAGGACAAACTGGTGGATATTCTTATGACTCTGGTGGACGACAAGGTTTTGGTTACGGTTTGTAATGGCTAAAGTAACGGTAGTATTTACCCGACCTAGTAAAGAATATAGACAGCAAGATGCTGATTCTTTAATTAGAGATTTAGACGGATTGATTGAAAAATTAAACTCTACATTTCAACAAGATTTAAAAGATGAACTTGAACGAAAAGAACTATTTATGAATAGGTATGGTTGCTAATGAGTTCATGTAATAATGTAAATACAACAGGTGGAACTAGTCCAGGTACTAGTGATATAGATTTTTTTCTTGCAGTTGCTAAAGGTGATTTTACTGGTTACACAAATGTTTCTAAGTTTGGTTCTAATCCAGATATTAAATCATCGGGATTTGAAACTATTTGGGATGGTAGTAATTTATATCCATGGCCAACAAGTGCTGATACTTTAGATGTGGTGAGCGATGATGCAAACGATGATGACGGAAGCACAGGTGCTAGAACTATTGAGATACAAGGATTAGATTCTTCTTGGAACATCTTAACAGAAACAGTTACTATGGATGGTACAACTACTGTTACAACTTCAGGAAACTTTCTAAGAGTTTTTAGAGCAAGAGTAGTTACAGCAGGATCAAGTGAAACTAATGAAGGAACAATCACTATGAATCACACAACTTCTGGGGATTTACTTGCACAAATTAGTTTTAATACTATTGGACAAGGTCAAACACTAATGGCTTTATATACAATACCTGCAGGTAAAACAGGGTACATTATAAATATAAACTTTTCATCTGCAAAAGATAGTGAGCATACATTTAGATTAATGACTAGAGATAACACTGTAACTGATGCTGCATGGAACGCTAAAGAATATGCATCAGCTAGAGGTGGCTTTAATAACTGGAGAAAGTTTGCAATTAATAAAGTAACAGAAAAAACTGATATAGATTTTCAAGCAATTGCAAATAATGCATCAGCATGTAATGGAGGATTTGAGTTAATACTCATAGATAACTAATGGCTAATAGATATTTAAATAGATTTTACGATCCTTCAGATACAA
>Ga0222715_10005530_pt1 | contig 10763 bp, 15 predicted proteins | sample C33_9DmetaG_FD_165056 | JGI IMG/M metagenome (GOLD analysis project Ga0222715, IMG submission 165056) | Estuarine water microbial communities from San Francisco Bay, California, United States - C33_9D | ecosystem: Environmental > Aquatic > Marine > Unclassified | place: USA: California... | reverse complement strand
TATTGATAATAATCCATCTTTCTATACATATTTTTTCAAAATTAATGTTATTAGGAGAAACATGTTTATATTTTTTTTCAAAATAATTATTTCTGTATTGTAACCAATTATAATGATTATCACAAAATGATTTATTACTATCATCACCAATAAGATATACAATATTATTGAAAGATAGAGCTTGCTTTATAGCAATTTTTAAATAATCTGTATTGCCAATATGAAAAATAATTATTGGTATCATATAATTAATATAATTAATATAATTAATAAAATTTTATTTATTAAATATTTTTTCTAATAAAAGTATTTTAAAAAAAATATATATTTTGCTGGGAGTGGGGTTCGAACCCACGAGGCTTTCGCCATGCGATCTTAAGTCGCACCCCTTAGACCACTCGGGCATCCCAGCTTAGCGAGTGCAGCAGGACTCGAACCTGCGCGGGCATGGCCCAACGGATTTCAAGTCCGTCCCCTTAACCGCTCGGGCATGCACTCTAATAGCTCCCACCCAGATTCGAACTGGGGTCGGAGGATTCAAAGTCCTCAGTGATAACCGCTACACTATGGGAGCAAATGCTCACGGCCAGGCTCGAACTGGCGACTTTCGGCTCATAAGACCGACACTCTAACCAACTGAGTTACGCGAGCTAATATGCAGAAACACTTTTATTCATGCTCCTTTTACATATAGTATAGATAATATCTTTTTAAGTTAATTATAATGAAAATATTATATAAGTAATAAAATAAAATACTACTAAATTAAAAAGTTATTCCAATATAATAAATCTATTTAAGATATAGATATATTATTAAAATCAATTATCATAGTATCGTCAATAATATGAGAAATTCTTTTATTACATGTTTGACAATAATTCAAATTATTAAAATTAATACTTTGACAAAAATCACAATTCCAAAATAAACTATCGGAAATACAATTATATGTTTTATTTTTATTTTCTAAATAATCAATAATATTAAATTTCTCTTTTTCAATATATTCACAAAAGATACAATTATTTTCTAAAATTAATTCAGTAGCAGATACCTCAAAACCTTCTCCTCTTTCAAAATTATAAATATATTGACAACAATTAGCACAATATCCTATGAAAATATTATCTATGCAACCATATTTTTGACAATTTATACAATCAATTGGACCAGTCCCTGCATGATTATTAATAATCCATTCATCTGGGAATGTATTAAGAAAATTAATACCATTTACAAATTTACAAAGCATCCTGGTATATAAATAGAAATAAAAAATAAAAAAATCAATTTTTTATATAACAACTGAAAATAAGAATATATATTTTTATATTATTATATAAATTAAAAATAGAAATAATAAATAAAATAATAGAGTAATAGAGTAATAATGGAAAATTGTATTATAGGATTACCAGCATATAATGCATCTCAATATATAAGTCATGTAATTAAAAACATAGAATTATTAGAAAAATGTTTTAAAAATACAAAAATAGTTTTTGTTTATGACAAATCAAAAGATAATACATTAAATTTATTAAACAAATACGCAAAAGATAAAAAAAATATAACAATTTATATAAACGAAGTAGAGAGAATAAGTAATAGAACTGTAAATATAGCGAGGGCAAGAAATAAAATATTAGAATTTATTTATTCAAATAAACATGATATAGATTATAAATATTTTATAATGTTAGATTGTAATTATAACAATTATAAAACATTAGACATAGAAATTTTAAAAAAATATCTATTGAGAGAAGATTGGGATTGTTTAACATTTAATCAAGAATATTATTATGATATATGGGCGTTAAGCATCGCACCATATTATTTAAGTTGTTGGGCATGGAGCTGCGGACATAAAGTTAAAGATATAATGCAAAAATATATAACACATCTTCTCTCTAAATGTCAAGAAGATGAACTAGTTCCATGTTTATCAGCTTTTAATGGAATAGGTATTTATAGGAAAAATAAATTTATAAATTGCTATTATGAGGGAAACTATCATATCAAATATCTTCAATTTTTAAAATGTAATTTAAGTGCCAATATAGGTATTTTAAAATATATATCAAAAAATGTAATAAAAAATTATTATGTTGGTTCAAGAGGAATACATACAAATCAAGATTGTGAACACCGAAATTTTCATTTAATGGCAATTATAAGAAATAATGCTAGAATAAGAATTTCACCTTTATATTTATTAAAATAAAGATGTTATTAATTATAAAATTGATGATAATAAATAATATTTATTATTGGGTAATTATTAACTATAAAGATGGAAATTAATAAAAATGTAAAAACAATCTTATCACTAGACGATATAAAAATACTTCAAAGTATTTCAATAGCATTAAGAGGAATAAGTTTTCTAGTAGATAATGGAAAACAAGCAATGGAGAATTATTTATTTATAGACTGCGGTGAAAATTTAGATCCAAGTAATGTTTTAAATGAGTGTTATTATCAATATTCATCAATAAAAGGGGGAGAATTAGAAAATTTTGCTTCAAAAATAGATAAAATTTGTTTTCCAAATGGAATAGATGAATACTCAAGTATTTTTGATGAATTAACTATAAATAAAAGTGAAACAGATGTAAATAATGAAAAAAAGGAAACTCTTCCGTTAAATTTAAAAGGAAAAATAATAAAAAAAGATACAAAAAATCATTATAAAAAACAAGCATATTATAGGAGGGCAAACGATGATTGTAAAAGTGATAAAAATTATCCAGGTTATGACTCAACAATATATAAGTTGGGACATTTAAGTATGAATCCAAGAGAAGAGCCATTTTTGGGAGATGATGTTTAAAATATATATTATATATGCTTGTTTCAAAATATTTTTTATTACTTGAAATAAGGTTATCTATTGCATAAATCTAATAAAAAAAACATAAAAAAATAAAATAAAAAAAATTGAAACAAAAGTAAACATATAACTATAATTCAGCAAACAAATAAAGTGATAAGAAATCACTATGCCATTTTGCCGTTTCTGCTTTGATAACAAGATCGATGGGCCGCACAATCATTATCTTCGCGAAACCAAAGATCCTTTATCGCGAGTAACATGTCCATTGCTATTGAACACGCGGTGCCTAAAATGTAATCAAAAAGGGCATACTGCAAATTATTGTAAGATGACCACAAAAAAATTCGAAGACAAAGCGTCAAAAGAATATGATGTAGATGGGTTCATGATAATTAAGGGTAGGAATCAAAAAACAAATAAAGAGGAAAAAGAAAATTTTGAAAATAAAAATAAATTCGCAATTCTTTGTCAAGATATTAATAGTGAAGATCCAGTATTAAATAAAGAAATTATCAAACCATTTGCTGTGCGACCAACCGGTATGTCATGGGCAGATTGGGAAGAGATGGATGATTAGATTATAAAAAATAAAAAATAAAAAATAAAAAAGCATAACATTAGGCTTTTTTATTTCAAAAAGAAATTTTGCATGAAGTGGGGTTCGAACCCACGAGGCTTTCGCCATGCGATCTTGAGTCGCACCCCTTAGACCACTCGGGCATTCATGCTTGTTAATGTTTTTATTTCAATTATTTTTTAATTTTATTTTAACGACCTGTAGAACCAAATCCACCCGAACCCCTAAGAGAGTCACCAAGTTCACACTCGCTATTTACAATAATTGGATAAATAGGATATGTTAGATTAGGACTACAAATTTGTACAATGCGATCCCCTTTTTCAATTGTATAATAATTGAAAATCGCATTTTCATCCATTCCCTGTGCCTTTCTCTTAACCTTGTCATGATTATCTAATAATGCCCCGAGCTCGCCCCGATAACCGGCATCAATAATACCCACCGAATTAGAAAGTCTAAGAGGAGTTTTTGCACCCATACTAGAGCGAGGGTATAGATAATATCCAGTAAACATACCACTAAATGTCATTGAACATTTAATTCCCATAGGAACTTTGTTAGATAAAGTCGAGTTTTTTATTTTTACATCATTTGGACAAAATAAATCAATACCACAATCAATATTAGAAGCATTTGCTCCATTTGAAGAAATATATTCATCTAGATTTTTTTGTTTTTGCGCACACATTTTACTATATTTTTGTGTAAGCTCTACATCATTATTGATAATATGGATTTTAAGAATATAGTATGGAAGAGACATTGTTATTTAGATTAATAAAAAATATTTTAAATCAATTTAATTAAATATAAAAAAATAAATTATAAAAAAATTGAAATAAAAAAAAATATTAATTAAAAAGAGGATTAGTGAAAATGCTTAGCCGCTCAGATGAAAGCTTTATTAATATTGCCAGCAGTGAAGCTGGAAAATCATCACTACTTATGAAACATGGTTGTGTGGTTGCAAAGAATGGCAAGATTGTAGGTCGAGGGTATAATAGTCCTCGAAGCACTTCAAGTGATCATTTTATCAGCAATTCATGTTCATGCCACGCGGAAATGGCAGCATTGAGGCAATTTTATCATAGGTCATTGACAAATGCATATGGAAAATATAGCGAATCGATAAAAGGCCAGGCATATTATGAGAAAATTCAAAGATATTGTATTGTATGTTGTAAGACTAGACGCATATGGAAAGTTTACAAATTCAGCACCATGTATGAATTGTTTCAAGGTAATAAGTGAATTAAATATAAAAAAAATAGTATATAGTATGGATGACAATAAATTTAATATGTGTAAGCCTTGTGAATATGAGACAACACATCTAAGTGTTGGCAATCGTCTATTAGTAAACGAAATAAATAGTATGAAAGAAAATAGAAACCCAAACAAAAAAAAGGTAAATAAAAAATAAAATATTAACTAAAAAAGAAGAAAAAAAAAGAAATACAAAAAAAGCACTATATAATATTTTTTTAATGCAGTTTCTTATAAAAATAATTTTAATCGCATTTTGAAAAGGTTTAAATACAAAAAAATATTGCTGTTAAGAAACTTACAAGTAAAATAGACAATATCTCTTTAAATAATTTAAAATATTTTTAAAATTATTTTATAAAATTGATATTAATATTAATAAATATAGAAATATATAAAGATATAAAATAGATTATGTCAAGATTCGATTGTTTAAATAATAATAATTGGCAAACAAAAAAAACAAAAAATGAAAGAAATTATAATAAGAAGAAAGGAGATTATGACAAAAAAGAAAAAAGAGTTACATTGAATAATGTAAAAAAAGAAATTAACTTTCTAGATGATAAATTATTTCCTTCTCTAGTAAAAAGTGAAGGGGTAAAAGAAAATACATTAGAAAATTATATAGGGACATTGAATCAAGAAATAGAGACAGAAAAAATAGAAGAGAAAGTTCCTCCAGGATGGACTATGATCTACAAAAAAGACAATAAAATTATTATGGATAAAGGGGAAACAATTTATAATTCACATAATAAAGAACTACAAGAAGAAAAGGAAAGATATATGATAGCAAATACTATTTTAGATAATAGATATTCTAAAAGATTAGAATTGAATGAAATTTTAGGTGACATATCACCATATTGGAATATGGATGAGCAATATAAATATGATACTAGAGAAGATGAAATTGATGATGATAATGATACAAGTGATTCAGAGTATGAAAATGAAGAAGAATTTTATTAAAAATTATAATTTAATTAAATACAATACAAATAAATTATATTTTGAATAAAGAAATATTTTTTTAATTAAATGGATAATATAGATTTTGACTCAGAATGGATAAAAGAATATGAAGAAAAAGAAAATGAATATAAAAAATTTTATAAGGAAGAAGTAAATATTATTGATGTAATTTTTATATATATAAATGATGAAAATGAAATATATAATGTAAAAAATTTTAAAGAATATATCGCAAATTCTCAAATTAATTACGAGAGAATTATAGAAATAATTAAGAATTATCAAAATAATATGAATATTAAACATAAATTAATGGGGTTGTTAAATTATAAAATAGATTATGATCCAGAAAATATAAAACAATTATTCAATTATAATATAAATCCAGGAACATTATATTCCATTAAAAATATAAATAACATAAACTTTGATAAAACAATTAATTTATTGCAAGATTTAAATAGTCTTTTTTTTATTTTTAAAGTAAAAAAAATAAATGAAAATAATAAAAATGCCACAACAAGAAGAATAACTTTAACACACAAAGAAAAAAAAAAGAAACGTAAATATACTTAAAGATTATAGCATTTTATTTATTAAATAAATAATGTCAGAGTTAGTGGCCGCACTAGATAATTTACAATTAGGAGAAAATATGAATTGTGAATATAAATGGTCATCAAATAATAATATGAATGAGCTATTAACTCAATTTTATTTTCAATTAGTAAGAGATGCAAATCAAGAAGTATTAAAAGTAAAATATTATGAAATGTTAGATTATGTATTTGATATAATTGTAGATAGCAATAGAGAATTATGTGGAAAATATATTTATAAATTAATTGCACACATGAGAGATATTCCAAATGGAAAAGGAGAATATAATTTATCATATTTTTTAATTAGCAATTTGTATAAATATAAAGATACAAATAATGGAAAAAAATATGAATTTGCTATTAGTAAATTAGTAGAATTTATGATTGAAAAATTTGTAATTTTAGAAAATGAAAATTTACCATATGGTTCATGGAAGGATATAAAATATCTGTTAGATTTTCATTTAGATGAAAATAGTAAATTAAAGAAAAAATATTATACTCCGCTAGAGGTTATTGAAGCAAATAATGATATGATTGTTAAAAAATGTATTGAATTGGTTTGTCAACAATTACATAAAGATATTAGTAAAAAGAATCCATCATTATTATGTAAGTGGATTCCAAGAGAGAAATCAAAAAAATTTGGCTGGATTACTCCAATATTAGCTTATAATTATTATAAAGAATGGATAGTAACAGCTAATACAAAAGAAACAATTAATATTGCTAAGAAAAAATGTTTAACAAAATTCAGACAACTAATTAGTGGCATCAATAATAGAATTGAAACAACGCAAATTTACCAATGTGATAATCGATGGGGAGAAATTGATTTTGAGAAAAAAGTAACAAGTATTACAATGAAGAAACAATCAAACGCATTTTTATATACAAATAAACATACAACCGAATATAATAGTGAATATTATGATCGCATAAAATGTTCTGAAAATTATAAGAAATATATTACAGAATCATCAAAAAATAATGTAAATATTAAAGGAAAACGAGTATCAATTATTGATTTTGTTAAAGATGCTTATTATTTAAATAATAATTACTATGAAAAAGAATTAATGAATTCACAGTGGAGAGACAATAGTAGTTTAAATGAAGAGCTAGGAAATATTATTGCTATGGTAGACACATCAGTTTCAATGCATGATAATAAGATGGGACCATTATTTTCGGCAATTGGATTAGGAATAAGAATAGCTGAAAAATCTAAATTTGGAAATAGAGTAATGACATTTAGCGCAAATCCAAAATGGGTAAATTTAGATGATGTAAAAGATGATTTTGTAGAAAGAGTAAAAAAAATCTCAAAAGCAGAATGGGGTGTCAGCACTAATTTTAGAAAAGCATTAGATCTTATTTTAGATACAGCTATCCAGAATAATATTGATCCAAGGGTAATGGAAAATATGAGTCTAGTTATTTTATCCGATATGCAAATTGATTGTGCAGATAACACAGGCAATATGGAAACAATGTTTGAAATGATGAAAAATAAATATTATAATGCTGGAATTAAAACAAGCTATCGAACACCATATAATTTACCAAATATAGTATTCTGGAATTTAAGACAAACAAATGGATTCCCAAATACATGTATGAACAAAAATACAGTAATGATTTCGGGAAATAGTCCTATTCTATTAAATGAATTTTCTAGAAAAGGTATAGGTTATTTAAAAGAAATTACACCTATTATCATGTTAACTGATATTTTAAATAAGGAACGTTATAATATTTTAGATAAAAAATTTACTGAAATTTGGAATATGAAGAAAGAGATTGATTCAAAAATAGTATAGAAAAAAATGATAGTTTATATTATTTAAATATAATTAAATATATTATTTAAACAATGATCTTTGGAAATCTTGTATATACAAGTGCAAATACTAATAGTAATGTTATTACAAATACCAATGATAATACATATATTGATAATATTATAGAAGAAATACCAAATACTTTATACAATATGTTAAGAATCTTGCCGAATAACTCTATAGAAAATAATATTTTAAATCAAAGTTTATATGATAAACCAAAATATAAAAAAGTTATATCAAAAGAAGACATAGATAAATATTTGAAAATTTCAAAATATAATGTAGATGACACAGATTCATTAAATACATCCTGTCCTATTTTTCAAGTTGATTTTAAAAATAATGACGATATTATAAAATTACCATGTAAACATTGTTTCAATCCAGAAGGAATTAATAAATGGTTAAAAGAAGAAAAAAATGAATGTCCTGTATGTAGATATGAATTTAATTATGAAGAAATTGTAAATAAAGATGCTGTTATAAGTAGGGAAGATGAAGAATCAAATATAAATGATATTTTAGCAGGTTCATTAATAAGGAGTTATAGTTTACCACAAGATGATAATAATTGGAATACACATCCATCAACAGTTAGACCACATAATATATCATTAATAAATGCAATAATGAATGAAATCATAGAACAAGAACATCAATATGAATTACAACAAGCACTACTTAATAGTTTAGATGAATAATTCTACAAATATATATTATAAAATATATATATAATATATATATGAATCCTTGGTTTAAACACTTAGCCGAAGTTAGAAAAGCAAATCCTAATATTAAAGATGTGGGAGAAATTGCAAAATTAGCTAAAAAAACATACAAACCCAGTGGTAAAACAGAATGTGTAAAAAAATGCATTAAAAAATGCAATAGAACAAAAAAACATAAACAAAGAGGTGGAGATGAAAGTGAAGCGATGCCCTCTAACACTCCTGTGCCACTATCAGAACATATAGAAACAGGATCAGCACTTCAAAAAGCGCCAGTAGTAACTAGTGAATCAGTTCAAGTAGCAGGCAAAAAATCACGAAAATCAAAAAAATCACGAAAATCAAAAAAATCACGAAAATCAAAAAAATCACGAAAATCAAAAAAATCACGAAAATCAAAAAAATCACGAAAATCACGAAAATCGAAAAAATTAAAAAAAAATAAAAAAGGAGGTGGGTCAGGGTGCTCGCCATGTTCAGGTTCATCATTAGCTTAAAAATTTTTAATAATAATAATTAGTATATAATTAATTATTATTTCTTGTATATTGAAAATAGCGATTTTTATAAGTCTTTTTAATTTTTTGCTTTATTTCTTCTAGGCTATATTCAGTTGTTTGTTTAAAAGTCTTAATTTCTATATTGATAAGCTCTTCGTGTAATTTTGAAAAATTATCAAAACCATTTGCCGGAGAATAATCATTAGTATCTATATTTCTTTGAATATGAATATCCATAGAATCAATAATCTCTCTATCAACTGCTTTATATTCTCTTCTTTTAGCAGGTTCTTTTTTTTCTTCGCTCTTTTTTCTAAAATAATAACGTGCTGATTTGTACAATTTTTCTTTAATATTGCCTTCATAGCCCAAGGCTAGTAAACGTTGGGTTTCTTTATCAATTTCTTCCTTATTTTCGATCAACCATTCATCCCATTTTTCTTTATACTCTTTTTGACATGTGTATTTATGAAGTTTACTAAAAGCATCAAGTATTTCTACAATTTCATTTGAAAATTTAAATCTATATATTTTCTCAGTTTGCATGTTAATTATTTTTAATTACTAATATTATATTTTATTAACATCAATTTTTATAAAATTGATAAAAATATATTATATACTATAAATATGACAAAATGGAAAATACTATAGAAAAAACAGCTGAAAATTTAGAAAAATTAATTAGTGAATATATAAATCAATTAGATGACTTTGAAAAAATAGCATTCAATGTAGCAAAAGAACAATTAGAAAGTTCGTTTTCAATAGAAAAAAGTATAGGATTTTTAAAATGGAAAGAAAATAAAGATAAATAAAAATAAATAAAAATAAATAAAATTAATTATAATAAATGAAATAATAATATAATTAATAGATGTTTTATAGCAAAATAGAGAGATTACAAATAGTATTAGAAATTGTAAACAAATTAAAAAATTTTAAATGTAAAAATAATACAATTATTAATTTATATGATGATAATTTATGTAATTTTATAGGAGAATTAAAAGAAATTTTAAATAATTATATAAAACAAGACGAAACCAAATTAATGGATTATAAAGGTAATCTACATTTTGAAGAAATAGATAAAAAAATAGAATATTTTTTACCTTGTAGAAAAAATAAAAAATCCTTATTTGTAATAAGAGGCTAATAGTTGATTTTCTTTAAATTATATTTTTGTAAATTATAAATTAAGTATTTAAAAAGATTTATTTTTATTTATAAAATACAAATAAAGAGTTAGAAGATTATTTAAATCTCAACTTTATAGAGAGAATCGGGGGGTGGTATTGGAGTAACTAGATTAATAAGATCAATGAAAAAAGAAAATCTAATTAAATATTAAACCATAAATTGTGATATTTAATATTATTAAATATTATCTAATATTAAATAATTGTATTCTATTTTT